>Ga0302126_10002197_pt1 | contig 11299 bp, 8 predicted proteins | sample CB4_20m_MG_FD_203108 | JGI IMG/M metagenome (GOLD analysis project Ga0302126, IMG submission 203108) | Marine microbial communities from Western Arctic Ocean, Canada - CB4_20m | ecosystem: Environmental > Aquatic > Marine > Oceanic | place: Canada: Western Arctic Ocean | collected 2017-09-24 | reverse complement strand
AACAAATGGGAAGAAATAAACAAACGTATGATGAGATGGATCAGCCAAGTATGGAGCCACGTATGAAGCAACAAATGGAAAGAAATAAACAATCATATGATAAACCAAAAGTAAATTGTGATATGGAAGTTAAAAAAATGAGAAAAGAATTACAAGATGAAATATATAAATTAAAACATGAATTAAAAACAAAAGATTCGTATGAATCAAATAAAAAAATATCATCATTTGCAGAAAAATATATGAATGTTTTAATTACAGATTTATTAGAATCTAATATTATTGATAAGGTTGATGTAGAAAATATTAATGCAAAATTAAGTTCTGGTATGATTACTACTAATGAAAGTATTGAATCATTAGAAAAATTAAAAAAGATGGGAAAATCAAAAAAATTACATCAATCAAACAATGATAAAAATGATATGAAATATACAGAGTTATCACCAGATCATTATAAACCACTTGGTGATAATATTGCAAATGATTGGAATAATCAGTATAGTATTTTAAATACAGATAAATGGACAGTTCCACAAACAAGACCACCTGTATGTATAAGTAATAGTCCTTGTAAAGTTTGTCCAACAAACACATTAGGATATGCGGCAGACCTTAAAGAATGGGACAATTCTAGATATATTTCAAATCAAAGTATTAATAAAGGATGGGCATTAGATCAACTTGATTCTTCTTAAAAATTGAAAAAGTTATATTTAAGATTCAAGAAAAATATGATTATATAATGTCTGAAAATGTTATTAATAGTTTGACTACTTTACAAAATTTTATAAATGAATCAGTATATTTAATTGATAATAAAAATAAAATGATTGAAGAATTAACATCAAAAAATAAAAATCTTGAAGAAGAATTAACTAATTTTAAAAAAGTATCATTTGTAGCATCTTTATCTAAACAATTAGATGCAAAAAATAATGAAATAAATATTTTAAATAAACAGTTAGATAAAAAAAATAAATTATTAGAAACTAGTAATTTACAAGAAAAAAATAAATTATTAGAAACTAGTAATTTACAAGAAAAAAATAAATTATTAGAAACTAGTAATTCAAATAAACAGAATATGTTATTAGAAACTAGTAATTTACAAGAAAAAAATAAATTATTAGAAACTAGTAATTCATATGAAATAATTGAATATGATAATATTAAATATTTAAAAGATACTGAAACAAAAAAAATATATAATATGATAAATGGAGAAAGAAGTACATATGTAGGAAAAGAAACAAAAAAAGGAAAATTAAAAATAAAAACTTAAAGTAATATTTAATAATATAATAAATATGAAAGAATTAACAGTTGGTTTAGACTTTGGAACATCAAACACAGTAATTAGTTATTTTAATAAAAATCCTATAATATTTAAAGATTCTATAAAAGATTTAATTCCTACAAAAGTATATATTGGAGATACTATTCAATGTGGTAATTATATACCAATTAATTTATCATCTGATCTAGATAAAAATATAATATCTAATTTTAAAACTCAAATAAATTTAAAACATACTTATTTTATAAATAATCGTACATATTCAGTAATAGATATAGTGACATTATTTTTTAAACATATTAAAACATTATTAGAAAATAAATTTCCTGATACACATTTTAATGTAGTTTTAACAGTTCCATCTAATTTTGATGATAATATAAGAAAAATATTACAAAATATTGCTATATCATTAAATTTAAATGTGCTAAGAATAATAAATGAACCAACCGCAGCCGCATTTGCGTATGGTATGCAAAATTTAATTGAAGATGAAAAAATAATGGTTTTTGATATGGGTGGTGGAACTTTAGATATATCAATATTAGAAATTGATAATAATTTTTTTGAAACAAAAGAATCAGTAGGTATTAATAATTTAGGTGGTAATAGTTTTACACAAATAATTTATAATGATTGTCTTAAAGAATTTAAAGAAAAAAATAATATAAATACAATATTTATAAAACAAAGTAAATTAACACAATTAATGTATAATTGCAATAAAGCAAAAGAAAAGTTAACATGGGTAGACAGTTGTATCATAAAAGTAAAAGATTTTTACACACTATCAAATAATGTAAGTATAGATTTAGAATATAATTTAGATTTAATAAAATTTAAAACTATATCAAATCTATTAATAGATAAAATTATTAAAAAAATAGAACCATTACAAAAAAAATATGATATATCAAAAATTATATTAGTTGGAGGTAGTTCAAAATTAAAAATAGTACATGATTTATTAAAAGAACAATTTAAAATAGATCCATCTATTCATAAAAATTTACAACAAGTAGTTTCAATTGGTGCATGTTATTATGGAGCAATGATAAGAAAAGAATTAAATAACAATGAAATAATTTTAGTTGATAATCTACCTTTATCTTTAGGGATAGAGATGGCTGATGGGACATTTTCAATAATAATACCAAAAAACACACCTTTACCAGCTAAAAAAAGTCAAGAATATACATTAGATAGAATAGGTGAAAATATTGTTAATATAAAAGTATATCAAGGCGAAAGAGATATAGCTAATAAAAATTATTTAATAGGAAATTTTGAATTTGATAAAATATCAAAAGTAGGTATACCAATATTAAATATTACTTTTAAAGTAGATATTAATGGATTAATAAATATTAATGTTAAAGATAAACATTCAGGTAATTCAAAAGATATATATGTAAGAAATATAGATGAAAATATATTAACAAATATTGATAAAATATTACAAGAAGCCGATCATTTTAAAGAGAATGATATGAATGAAATGCTAAAAAATCAGTTATATTATAAAATAGAAACAAAAATAGAAACAATACTATTAAATATAAAAAATAATAATTTAATAGCAACAAGTAAAAAAGAAGAAATAACAAAAATATTAGTAAATAAAATGGATAATATGCAAAATAAAATAATACCTGATTTAATAAAAATAGATAATAATTTAGATGAAGAATATATAGTATTAATTAATAATAATAGTAATAGTAATGATATTAATAGTAATAATATTAATAGTAATGATATTAATAGTAGTAGTATGAATATAGAAGATATAATTATACAGGAAAAAATAGAATTTTTAAAAAATAAAATAGATTTTTATATGTCAAAAGATATAAGTGAATTTCAAAATGAATGTTTAATATCAATATCTAATTTTATAGAAACAAAAGATTTAAATCAAAAAGATATTGATGAAAAATTAGAATATATAAAAGATATTTTTTGTGATAATTATAAAGACGAATTATTACAATTATGTTTATTTTTAAAAACAGAAATAGAAAATAAAAATTTAGATATTTCTAGTAAACAATATAATATTTTATCAAAAAAAGTATCAGAATATATATTATTATTAGATTCTAATAATATAAATATTGATTACAAAAAAGAAATTAATAATTTAAATAATATATGTAAACAATTTATTACACATTAAATTAATAGCTCACTTTTTTTTACTTTATTAAGTTTATTTTTAAAATTTTTTACGATTTCACGTGTTTCTCCTTCTTTATTAGAAATTGTATATTTTACAGGTTCATTTAATTTTAATCTTTCTCCATTATAAGTATAGGTTGATCTTTTACTACCTCTTGTTGATTCTTTAATACTAAATTTAATTTCTTTTTGTGGTTTTTCTGTTTCACGATAATATTTAGACAATGCTTTATTTGCAGCTTGATATGGTGTAAGTCCAGTAAATCTTCCAACAAACTCTTCCGCATCAGGTAGCATTACTTTAAAAGAACGTACATTTTTAACATTTAATTCATATTCATTTTCTTGTTCAAGTTTTAAAGTATCTATTTTTTTTACAACTTGTTTCTTTTCAGTTTGTTTCTTTTCGGTTTGTTTCTTTTTAGGTTGTTTCATATCAGCTTGTTTCTCTTCAACGTGTGTCTCTTCAGTTTGTTTCTTTTCGGTTTGTTTCTTTTTAGGTTGTTTCATATCAGCTTGTTTCTCTTCAACGTGTGTCTCTTCAGTTTGTTTCTTGTCGGTTTTTTTCTTTTTAGGTTGTTTCATATCAGCTTGTTTCTCTTCAACGTGTGTCTCTTCAGTTTGTTTCATTTCATCCTGTTTCTTTTTAGTTTGTTTTTTATTTACTTGTTTCTTAGTAGTTTGTTTCATATCAGATTGTTTATCTTCCACTTGTTTCTCATCAGATTGTTTATCTTCAGATTGTTTATCTTCAGATTGTTTATCTTCAGATTGTTTATCTTCAGATTGTTTCATATCAGATTGTTTCATATCAGATTGTTTCTCATCAGATTGTTTTGATACCTTTTTAATTTTTTTAATTTTTTTAATAGGTTGTTGCTCAACAGCTTGCTCAACAGCTTGCTCAACAGCTTGCTCAACAGCTTGCTCAACAGCTTGCTCTACCGGTTGTTCAACAGCTTGCTCTACCGGTTGTTCAACAGCTTGCTCAACAGCTTGCTCAACAGCTTGCTCAACAGCTTGCTCAACAGCTTGCTCAACAGCTTGCTCTACCGGTTGCTCAATAGCTTTCTCTACAGCTTGTTCAACATTTTTATGTTCTTTTACTTTTTTTTTATTATGTAATTTTTTAGAATTATTTTTAGAATTATTCTTAGAACCAACAGACATTTATATAATATATGTATATATTTTATTTTTAAATTAAACTCACCTATTTTTTTAAATGCGTTTTATTTATGTTTAAATCATTTTTTAAATATTAGGCGGTTATTTCATTATATAAAATTAAACGAATATTTAATTATATTTAAATAAATTATTTAATTTCATAGTTTATATAAATATGAATAATAATAGTATTAAATTATATATTTTACAAAAAATATATTATGAAATATGTAATTCTATAAATATATTACAAATACATATTAATAATTTAAATAAATATAATTTATTAAATTATAATAAAAAAAATGATATTTTATCAAAATTACTTGAAATTAGTAAAAATATTAATACTAAATATAATGAATATATTAATAATATTATAGATAGTATTACAGATGTAGATATTATTAATAAGAATGATCAATTAAGATACGATTGTTTATATGATTTAGAAAAATATTTTGAAAATAAAAATATAATTACTATTGAAAATAAAAATATAATTACTATTGAAAATAAACCATTACAAGATGATATTAAAAGTATTAATAAAATAGTTGAAAATTATGGATATGGATCTTTAATTGAAACTTTAAAAATGCATATGGGTAATATTAAATTTAATTTAATATGTGATGAAACACTAGAATTTATAAAAGAATTAAATAATATATGTTTCACATATTCAATTAAAAATGTAGACGATAATATTGATTTTAAAGATAATAATATCAGATTAGAGTTGCCAACTAAGTTTAATTCAAATGATTTTATTGAAATGGAAAGATATTTATTTATTAAAATTAATAATGTAAATACAGTTAGAATTGGTTTAATATTTTATAATGATTTTGTAAATATTAATATTAAATCAAGTCAAATTAATTTAAATTTTTTATATAATAAAAAAAATGAAATTAGTAATGAAATTACTAATGAGATTAATAATGGTAATAATATTAATTCTAAATTTATAAAATTTTTTTTAAGATATGATTATATTGGTAATATTTATTTATTTGATAAAAAAGAATATACATATTATTTAAATGAACAATATAATAAATTTATAGAATATTCCAATCAATCAGTACTTAATTTAATGAAACAATTTTTATTAAAAACAAATTCTATTAAAACAATGTATAATATGATATTTTTATTACTTTTAGGTGAAAATAATCATGCTGAAATTGCATGTATTTTATTAGGATTATTAAAAGAAAAAAAAAATAAACCTATATATGATATATTTTTTGATAATTTACCATTTTATTTACAAATTAAAATAAAAAAAAATAATTCTTCTATTAAATCACAAATTAATAAATTAAAATCTACTTCAAATAAAAATATTAGTTACTCTAAACAACTTATTACAAATAAATGTATACCAGATAGTGTTAAAAATATTACAATGGAAAAAATAGAAGAAATGAAAACTTTTAATAATGAATATTTTAAACAATTAACTTTTGTTAAACATATTATAAATTATCCATGGTCTTCAAATGAAGAAGATATATTTTTTCAAAATTTAAACCAAGATAATAAAAAAGTATGTGAATATATTAATAATGTTGAAAGAAAATTAAAAAGTTATTCTTATGGACATAATGAAGTTAAAAAATCATTACTAAATATAATTGGTCAATGGATATCAAATCCTAAAAGTCAAGGTACAAGTTTTGGTATTGTTGGTCCACCAGGTGTAGGTAAAACATTATTAGCTAAAAGTGTTTCTAAAGCATTAGATATTCCATTTGCACAAATAACATTAGGAGGACAAAATGATGGTGAACTTTTACATGGACATGGATATACATATTCTGGTTCTCAACCAGGTATGATTATAAAAAAAATGGTAGAAATGGGTAAATCAAGATGTATTTTATATTTTGATGAATTAGATAAAGCATGTAGTAAACATGGAACGGTAAATGAATTAACCTCTATTTTAATTCACTTAACTGATCCAAATATGAATAAGAGTTTTCAAGATCGTTTTTTTCAAGGTGTTGATTTTCCATTAGATAAAGTAATTATAATGTTTTCTTATAATGATTCTAATCTTATTGATCCAATTTTATTAGATAGAATAAAAGAAATTAATGTTGGAGCTTACACAACTAAAGATAAAATAGAAATTATAAAAAACTTTACATTACCTGAATTAAAAAATAGTATTGGTCTAAATAATATTAATATTAAATTTTCTGATGATATTATTGAATGGATTATTGAAAATTATACATTAGAAGCAGGTGTTCGTAATATAAAACGTAAAATAGAAGAAATATTATTAAATTTAAATATTGATATTTTAAGAAAAAAAGGATTATTTACAAAAAAAAGAAACACTTTAAATATTACACAAAAAATTATTATAGATATACTTAAAGAACCAAATGAAGATAATATTTCTATTCATTCTAATAATGAAATTGGTATTATAAATGGTTTATATGCTACAAATAATGGTAGTGGTGGTATTATTCCTATTCAAATATTTAAAAATATATCATCAACTACAAATAATTTTGAATTAAAATTAACAGGAAAACAAGGAGATGTTATGAAAGAATCAGTAAATTGTTCTTATACTGCAGCTATTCAATATATTGAAAGAAATCAAAATAAATATAATATTAAATCAGTTAATAAAATTATAAGTACTCAATTTACTCATGGTTTTCATATTCATGTACCATCTACATCTACACCAAAAGATGGTCCAAGTGCTGGATGTGCTTTTACGTGTGCATTTATTTCAAGAATATTAGGAAAACAAATTAAAAATAATGTTGCTATGACGGGTGAAGTTGAATTAACAGGTAAAATTACTAAAATAGGTGGATTAAATTTTAAATTATTAGGTGCAAAACGTGCAGGTATAAAACATGTATATATACCTTTAGAAAATAAAAAAGATTTAGATGAGATTAAAGAAAAATATAAAAAATTAATTGATAAAAATTTTATTGTAGAAACATTTGAATATATTGATATGATTATAGATAAGATATTAGTATAAATATAATTAAACTTCAATAATAATTTCTTTTTTAGAACCATTTAATAATTTACTAGATTTTTTAGGTTTTTTAGAATCAGTTAATAATTTACTAGGTTTAATAATAATTTCTTCTTCAGATTCAGTTAATAATTTACTAGGTTTAATAATAATTTCTTCTTCAGATTCAGTTAATAATTTACTAGATTTTTTAGATTTTTTAACTTTATTTTTATTTTTTTCTTCTTCACTAATAATAATATTACTTTTACTAATTTCTAGTTGTGTTGTTGGTACATTATTTTTTTTTTCTAGAACAAGATTTGTTATTACATTACTCATAACAATTTTATGAAAAGGATGAATACGTCTGTATGTTTTAGATATAGTAACATCTGAAATTTTAAAAACATCTGATATTTGTTTTTTTGTAATATTTAGATTATACATTACAGAAACTAAAAGGATACACCCCGCAGCAACAGAGGGTGGTTCATGTGTTGAAGCAATATCAAGTTTATGAATATTTTTTGAAATATCTTGAGAAATTGTAATATATTCTTTTTCTAAATTTAGTTTATCAGCAAATCTTTCAATAAAATCAGATGATTTAGAACTAGTAAACTCAGTATTTAAACTTTCTAAATCAATAAATTCTAAAAATTTTCTACAACCCTTATTAATATGTTTTATTTCTAGTTCCCAAATATCAGCAATTTCTTTTGGACTTCTTGGTTCTCCTTGTAATTTACATGCATAAAATACACATGCTGCAATCATTGATCGTAAATTTATACAACGCATAATTCTATTTTTACCAATACGTTTACCTTTAGTATGTTTATAATCAGTTACTTTCTTATAAAGAATTTTAGCACTATCAACAATTGCTTGTGTAATACCATAAATTTTACATTTTTTTTGAATTTTAGTTAAAGTTTCTAATAAACTTTTTTCACGATAAGGCATTTGTCCTTGACGCTGAATATTACTTATTCTACTATATCCTTTAGTTCTAAATTTTGTTCCTAATGCTGACTTTGGATAAAAATAATTAGAAGGACACCCATAACGTGATGTACCTTCTAAATCATTATTAAATTCGGGCATTTCATCATATAATTCTCTATTTACAACACCACAATTTTGACAAATACATTCACTATTTTGATTTATTACTAAATCATCACTATTACATGAACTACATTTAGTTTCTATTAATTCTTTATATTTATTATCAGAATCTAGATCTAATCCCATTAATAGTTTATCAATGTCATTATCTGACATTTGTAAATATTTATTTTCAATATCACTACATAAACTCATTTAAACTAATAGTATTAAAAGTTTGTGTTTAAATAAAAAAATCAATTTTTATTTAAAGATTATTATTATTTAGAAAATAAACAAATTTATTATTATATGAGTAAAATAATATCAAAATATATTATTATAAAATCTTTTTCATTTACTGAAGATAATATTAAAATTAATGTTGATAATGATACATATAATTATATTATACAAGTTAAAGATGGAACTGCACAAGTAAAAATAAAAAAATCAGATGGAACACATACAGGATTACAATATTTAGAAGAAGATGATATTATAAAAATAAAAGGTCATATGATATCTAATATAATTATTATACAAAAAATTAATATAGATATAAAATATCAATTTAATTCAGAATCTTCTGATGATCTAAATATATTTTAAATAATATATAGATTAATAATATATAGATTAGTAATATGTATTTAGATCATTAATATATTTTATTTTAACATTTGTAGTTTCAGGTGGTATATTTTTTATAGCTATTTATGCTGAAAAACAAGATAATAAATATACAAATTCATTATATTCTACAAGTGCTGTAGCTTTAGTTTGTGGTATTATTTTTTCATTTATTAAATTTCAAGAAGAATTAAGTAAAAAGTATCCACAACAAAAAAAAATTAAAAAAAAATTAAAAAAAAATTAAAAAATAATTAAAAAATAATATCTAGATTAGTAATATGGCAAGTAATTATGCACTTTATGTTTTACCATATTATATAATGGCTGGTATATTTGGTTTTTTTGGGATGGCATTGGCATTTCGTAATAGTAATTATATACAATATATAATATATTTAGCACTTTATATTATAGCAACAATTATACATTTTATGATATCTACAGAAAAAAGAGACGGAGAAAGAACACCAATTAAAAATAGTCCTATACTATTCTTTTTTTATTGGTTTTTATATATAATCTGTTTAGTAGTTGCTACAATAATTCCGGGTATCATCAAAAAATAAGGATAAAATTAAAACTATTAACAAGTATAGTTTATATGGCACACAATTTTATTTATTATAACTAAATTTAATAATATAAATAAATAATATTTAGAGCGGTGCGTATTTTAAATGCCGGTTTTTAATCTTTATAAATTTTTAATATTCTATGTTTGCTAGATTTTTTACTATTTTTCTTATTTTTATAAGAATCTTTATTATAAGCATAAGTAAAATAATTTTCATAATGTTCTTTTTTTATATTTTTAATAGATTTTATAAGATTTAATTTTAATTCTTCAAAATTTTTAGATTTATATAACTTTAGATAATGTTTCATTTGACTAAAAAATTGTTCGATAGCATTAAGGCGTGGATGAAACGGAACTAATTGTTTTATACCATTTTGCATATATGATTTTATTATTTTTATCTGCATTTTTTATATTTAAAATTAAAAGTATAACGATATGATTAAAAATTAATATATAACAAATTTAATATTATAAAATAAAAATAATACTTTAAAAAAATATATTTTCTAAATTATTTATATATGCCATCAAATGACTTTATTTTACTTTTTTTAATAGGTATTGCTATTTATTGTCTTATTAAACAAGATGATATGAAACCAATTAAAAATACAGGATCATTAGAAAAAAATAAATATTCATTTAAAAATAGTATAAATGAAGACGAAATGCCAAATAATAATACATATAGTATGAATGAAAGAATTGTTACTGAAGTAGACCAAGAATATTCACCTACATCAACTATTAATAAAAATACTAATTTACTAAATAATACAATGGATATACAATATGAGAATGTAAATGATACCCCAATGTATGATATTAATGCAACTGATAAGCAAATGTATAATATTAATGCAACTGATAAGCAAACTTATGATATTAATGCAAATGATGAATCAATGTATGATAATAAACCAATGTATGAAGAGCCTGTCGTTAAACAAAAATCTAATAATATAAATATTCCAAACACATTTGGTCCTGATGAAATAAATAATGGTGCAAACTTATTAACCGCATTTAATAAGCCTTTACCTGAAGGAACTAAAACAAATGCAATAGATTTTAATAAAAATTATTTAAAAAGTTATGATAGTAAAAATTATTTACCACAAGAAGTAAACGATGAATGGTTTGATACAGATTTTTCACAAGCTAAAAATAATATAGAAAATGGAAATCTTATTAATACTGATAAATATGTGATTGGTGTTGATACTGTAGGTCAATCTCTTAAAAATGCAAGTTGGGATTTAAGAGGTACAATAGTAAATCCAAAGTTTAATGTATCACCATGGAA
>Ga0302126_10002191_pt1 | contig 11325 bp, 7 predicted proteins | sample CB4_20m_MG_FD_203108 | JGI IMG/M metagenome (GOLD analysis project Ga0302126, IMG submission 203108) | Marine microbial communities from Western Arctic Ocean, Canada - CB4_20m | ecosystem: Environmental > Aquatic > Marine > Oceanic | place: Canada: Western Arctic Ocean | collected 2017-09-24 | reverse complement strand
CACATCCACGCACCGAGCTACGGCTCGCCGGCGCCGTCAAACCCGCCGTTGAAAAAGTGCTCAATGGCGGCCAACTCCATCTCAATGTCATCGTTGTTGTACTCGTGCTCCGCGACGCCCATGGGGGGAATGCCCACGTCGTCATGCAGCAGCAGCCCCATCTCGTCGACATCGCGCGGATCCTCCACCGGCACAGCCAGGGGTGCGATGCTCGCCGCGTAGCCGCCCTCTCCAGAGGCGACGCGCGCGTTCCTCAGCGCTGCGGCCATCAGCGCGTCGGTCGGCGAGAAGGTGCGCTCGAGGGCCTCCAGCGCCAGCTCAGACGAGGCGTAGCCACCCAACCGCCTGCCGCCTGCCGATCCCCACACCGGCGGTTGTGCGGGCGGCACGACAAATCCCGACGCCGAAGCGGGTGCTCGCGTTCGCGGTGTAGACGATCGGTTGCGATTTGCCGCGGGCGCGCTCGTCGTGGGCATCGTCCCCAGCGGCACGACTGGCTGCAGCCAGGATCCGTACGCTGTCGACGCGTTGGAAGGGGCAGGCACGGGGAGCCGTGGCAACAACGCCGGCGCCGCGGAGGCGGGTGGCGCGACTGCATTCGAGGAGGTGCCGACGGCGGCCGTCGTGCCCGAGGGTGCGAGCGCCAGGCCCGTGTACCCCGGGTTTGGATTGTGCGGGTTTGCTTGCCCGTCGACGCCCAGGTCGAGCTGCCGCTTGCGCGCCGTGTGCGCGTGGTGCAGCTCGGCGGTCAGCGCGGCGCCGGCGCGCGGCGCCCCGGCGTGGGCGTCTGCGTGCGCCCCGGCCGCCGCGCGCTCGCGCGCACGACGCAGGGACAGCAACTGGGAGCCGGCGGTCGCGCCGCCGCCGCTGCCGCTGTCGGACGCCGCCGCGCCGGTGGCGCCGGTCGGCATCCACAGGTCCGCAACGGCGGGTCGGTCCCAGGGCCGCGCCATGGGCCCGTCGCCGAGCGGATGCCCACGCTGCCGCATGCCGTAGTAATAGTGGAGGCCGAGGCGCGCAATGTGGAAGCCGCGCGTCTGCGCCGCGGTGCGGGCCGCCTGTCGCGTCGCCGCGTCCGGATCGTTGAGCGCGTCGCGGACGGCCTCGCTTGGGTACATGACGTGCGTCAGCGTCGCGCGGTCCCAGTCCCTGCCCGGGTCGTAGGGGTTGTTTGCGCGGCCGGTGTAGTAGTAGATGACGACGCCAAACTCCTCGGAGAGGAGCTCGACCTCAAAGGCCTCCGCATAGTTGCCGTTGCGCGTGAGGGAGGTGTGGACGTAGGCGTTGACAATGGTCTGCATGTGCTCGAGCGTCTCGTCTTCAAACTCCCCAGCGGCGAGCATGTCGTGCACGCGCTGCTCGGCCTCGGGCGGGTGGTCGGACGACGCGTCCTTTTGCGCCGCGTTCATCTGGTCGTAGTTGTCCGGCACGTGGTACCCGAGAAACGGGATGACGCCGCGGCCCACGAGCAGATCCCGCACGTGCGTGATCGCCGCTGCCACCTGCGCCTCGTTGGCGGGCCGTGGGCCGTTGACAAAGGCGTTTGCACCCGTGACGGTCCGTTGCTGGATGTCGGTGACGAGCCGCAGAATGTGCAACAGGTGGTGCGACCAGTGGACCGGATCCTGGATGCGCTGGGCCAGGCGGTTGCGAATGGCGGCCGCCGGCATGTGCATCTGGTGGATGCCGTTGGTCGCGGGGTCGTTGACGCCGTAGGTGCCGAGCAGGACGCCAAAGGCCCAGTACAGGCAGTTGCCGTCGACCGGCACGCCGCCGACGCGATCGAGGGTCGGATCGTGCACGGGTCCAAGACCGGCAGCGGAAACCGGAAAGACGGTGAGCGGCGTCCTCGCCGCATTGTTGCCCGACGGGACCGGCGTCGACCGGACGCCCGTGGCCGCCGATCGCGTCGCGTCAATGGCTCCGCAGCCAACCCGTTGCGACGGCATTGTGTGTGTGTGTGTGTGTGCAGGCGAGCTGTGTGCGTGTGTCTCGTTGTTGTTGAGGGCTTCGAACGAGACGTTATCTTTTGCAAGCCGTGTCTGAAACCACGCGGGGGCGTTCACGCGTACACACACACACCGACACCGACACGGACACGGACGCCGACGACGGCAATACGTGTACGATTTCCTCCATGTTCCGTCTTGTGCACCTACCAGCTATTCACAGACTACGGAACCGCACGTTCCTGCACACACACAACCGAACACGCCCTCCCAGAGCTTGCGACCCTGCCCGTGATTCCCCGCCCATGCCCATGCCCCCGGTCGGCCCGCACGAGCCGCCGTGTGTGGTGCCGTGCGTTTCCGGCACCGTGCGTTTCCGGCACCGTGCGTTTCCGGCACCGCGCGTTTCCGTGCGGTCAGTTGCCGGTCAGCGCTGCATGCGCATCTGCGCATCGGTGCGCACCCCGCGCGCCACCTGCACGTACTCGACCGCCTGGCCCTGCACGGGCAACGAGAACGTGACGCGCGGCGCGTACAGCAGCGCATTGCTCTCGCCCGCATCGGTTGCGGACATTCCCGTCTTGTAGTTGAAGAAGCCCTCGTCGGCGGATCGAAAACCGCCGAGGGCGTGCTCGTCGGCGTCGAAGGTGCCCGGCTCCTGGAAGGGAGCATTGGAGTAGACGGCGTTGCCATTGTACATGGCGCTGTGGTTTCCGCGCAGTCCACGCAGGCGGACGGCCGCCTTGCCGCGCACGCGAACAATGTTGGGGATGGCCTCGAGCAGGCCAAAGAAGGTGATGAGCGCAATGGTGAGCAGCACGAGTCCGCCGCCGATGAGAAAGGTCCACCAGCGTGCCTCGCACGCGCCCCTGGAAAAGTCGTAGCCCGTGTCCGGAAAGGCGGCGCAGTCCTTGTTGGCCTCGTCCTGGTTGAAGATGGACCGCATGCCCGCGTAGATGAGGAGAGGGAGTGCGAAGACAATGACCAGAGCGAGCCAGGCAAAGAAGAGCAAGGCCGAGTAGCAGCCGACGCCGTTGATGAGATGCCGTTGCAAGGCCACGCCCAGTGTGAAGCCCACCACCACGGTCACCGCGAGCGTCGCGATGGTCTGGTCGTAGACCTGCTCCGAGAGCGTCACCTCGTTGAAGGCGAGCGTCACCTCGCCAGTGGTATCGTCGGTGTGCGTCTGCTGACCGACGACGCCCTCGGCCCATGCCATGCCAAAGCGCGCTCCGGAGAGCGCCTGGCCAGCAATGAGCACGATGGCGCCGACGAGCAGCGGCCAGATGAACAGACTCATGAGCCGACGGTACTGGGTCTTGTTGGGCACCAGGGCGGCAATGTCCGGGTTGCCGCCCGACACCTTGCGCTTGGCGTCCGTGCGCCCGGCCCGGTTGCAGATCGCAAAGACGTTGGTCGTGGTAAAGGGCAGCAGGAAGAGCACGACGACCTGCGTGGCGAGCGTCGCCAGCTCGTACCAGCCGGCATCCCAGTCCGATTTCCATCCACCGGTGGTGCCGAGGTAGCCCCACTCGTTGACGTGCTCGGGCTCGCCCGCCTCGCAGACCGGCCGCGCCAACCGGGTCTCGATGAAGCCCCACGGCCAGATGACAAACAGCCCGTAGAAGAGCCACGACACGAGCACGGCGGCGACGCCGATGGCAAAGCGCGCGGCGCGCGACGTCTTGCTCGTCGCCGCGATGACGAGCGAGTCGCGCATCATCGCGAGCCGATCGCCCGAGATGGTCTGCGTCTCGAGCAGCACGTCCGGCAGCGTCGCCTCGGCGAGGAAGAAGACGACGGCGTCGGCGCACAGGTAGCACGTCGCGAGCAGCATCGGCACGTAGGCCCACACGCAGTAGCCGAAGCGCTGCCCGAGAAACATGCGCGCCTTGGTGTTGTAGTCGGACGTCTTGTTGAAGCCGTCGGCGCTTGGATAGAAGAAGGCGTTGGGCCCGGCGCGCTCGCCGACCAGCGGCACGCCAAAGGTGCCGCCGTAGGGGATCGTGCCCGACGACGCAAACTGAAACTGAACCAGGCAGTGAGCGTAGAGCTTCTGCTTGTTGAGCGTCGAGAGAGCCACGCCGACGTTGATCTGCGACCCGGTGGCCGTCGTCGCTTCCACGTCGTTGCAGACGACGGGAATGTCGGCGAGCGGCCAGTCCGCGTACTCGTCGTCGTCCTCATCCAGCCGACCCCTGCGCAGCGAGGCGAGAAAGGCGGTGGCGTCCGCCTCGGTGATGCTGTTCTCGCCCGTCATCCCGTAGATGCTGTCGCAGGAGGTTGGCACGGTCTGCTCGGTCACCATGCCCAGCGCGTCGTAGGCAACGGAAAAGTTGACGCTCTGCGGTGTGTTTGCGCCGCCGCCGGCGAGGGTCGCCGAGAGCACGGTGTAGGTCACGTCCGTCATCGTTGGGTTGGTGATGCTCGCCGTGAAGTAGGTGTAGTAGATGCCGTGCAACGAGACCGCCAGCGTGCGGCGCATCGCGAGCTGGTTGCCCTTGTCGTTGTCGGTCGCGCAGGTCAGGTCGTTCTTTTCGTACCCGACCACCTTGAGCTGATCGATTGTGATCACCTCGACGCAGGTGCCGAGCTTGGTGAAGTCGTCCGTCGAGGTGGCGGTGAGAAAGTCGTCGGTGCGGTACTTGGCGAGCGCCATGATGTTGAAGTAGATGGCAAAGGCGCAGAGCACGGCCGAGCCCGCCGCCGCCACGATCGTGACCCATCGGTAACCCGCCATGCCAATGCCAATGCCAATGCCGGCCGAGGCACGGCCCCACGCGTGCGGTCCGCAACAACGTGGTGATTCACTCAGGACAACCGCGCCGGTCGTTTATCATTTGGCGGTACGACACGGGGACGAGGCGGACCTCTCGACCAGCAGGACCCGCCGTCCGATAACCCGACGCGCTCCGCGACACAGTTAGACCGCAGCGCGTTGCTAGGTGTGGCAAGTCAATTCCTGCTTCGTATGGCCCTTCGTGCTGCCTTTGGCAATGCAGTGACAGGCGAGTTCGGAAACAAGAGAGCACAAGCGCTCCGAAAACTAGACGCGTGGGCCAAGTACAAGGCTCCAAACTACTTTCTTGCATTCTGGGGAGCCCTGTACATTTTCGGTACGATCGTGGTGTTTGCAATCGGCTACAGCGTGTTGCTCGAGGTGTCCGACGACTTGACCGCAAACGTGGCGTACGACTACATCCATCCCAAGTTTCGGCCTGGTCCATGCGGATTGCCGGGCACGGATGCCCTTCACCTGCTTCAGTCGTTTGATCTGTACGAACGCGACTTTGGGATGCCGCAGCTGATCGAGCCGAGCTACGCGACATGGGTCAAGCAGGTCAAGTCTGCAGTCTGCGCAGGTGACACGTCCTGGCAGAGCGACGGCGCCGACGGCACGGCATGCGAGAACGACCCAACCGCCAACGCACAGGAGTGTCTCGAGGATCAGGCACGTGAGGTGCGCGCGATTGCGCAGTTGCTGAAAAACTGGACTATCAACCCGGGAGTCGACGAGACGACAAACCTGGTCACAGCGACGACGATTGCGCAGGCAGACTGGGAGCTGACCGAGAACACGTGTCAGACCTACGTCAACGACAATGGCGCCGAGTCCTTCTACTCGCACCGTCTGCGCATGGCCTACGGAGACCTCAAGACGCGCGTCGCGCGCGCCTACGTCGCGGCGGCGCCCTCGTTCTACCGCTACGCCTCGAGGCTGGGCGAGAACACCAACCAGGGCTGCCTCGCTGCTAACAATCCATTCCTGACCGACGCGTGCGCAAACAGCGATCATGTCAACGTCGTGTTGGAGCGCGCTGGCACGGCGGATGCTTCGGCCCAGCTTGCCGGTGTGGCGAACGCAGCCTTCCCGACCCGCTTCTCTGAGCAGGTCTACGCGCTGCTCGCGCTCGCGGTTGTCTCCAATTACGACCGCACCATCAACGCCGGCGAGTGTTTTCGAAACAAGCTTCTCGAGGATGCCGAGACGAACAACGACGATGCCATGAGCTTCTGCGCCGACGTGTACACGGGCGCGTCGTTTCCCGCTGGCGGCAACGTGAATCCCATGCTCGGCTACGCCGCGACAGAGACGACACTGATGAGCAGCTACAAATGCGACTGGTTCGCGAAGCAACCACCGTCCCCGCCTAACGCACCGCCGTTTACGCGCGACGAGGCGAGCACGGTAGCAAACACAAACGCGGGCGTGCTGGCCGTCTGTGCCAATCTGCTGCAGTACGGTCTCTTTGATCAGGGCCGTCTCTTTGGCATTCCCGACATCATGAAGTCGTTTGTCATCGACGCCCGCGTCGGCGCCAGCAGCCACGTGCTGGCGCCGCCCATCTACAACAGCCTGTACTTCAACGTCGTCGACAATGGCGGATCGGCATTCTACAATCCCATTCGCAGGCTGGAAACATACCTGGCGTACCGCCTGGCGAGCATCACGATCTGGGGTATGGTCATTGGCTCGGCGGTTGGCTTCTTCTTTGCTCGTGCAGCCATTCCTTTGCTGTTCCAGGTGCTGCGCATCGCCGGGATCAAGAACAAAAAGGGCGAGACACCGTTCTTCACGAGGCCAACAATCGACACCCCCACGTTCCTTGCGTCGATCATTGCCATCCTCGGTGGCTACTGGACGTTGTACACGGACCCAGCAATTCAATCTCACTATCCTACGACGGGCGAGTGCGCTGACTGGCTCATCAGCGAGGACCATTCGTCGGCAGGCGTCTACGTCACGTCCTGGGGAAAACGCCGATTCGGTCGGTATGGGGAGCAACAAATCGGCATCGTCATGTTCGCTCTGGCGGGTTTCCCATTGATCTACTCCACGATTTCAATCGTCGTCGACCCCCGCATCAGGTTCTGGCGCTCGAAAAAGATAGACTGGGTTGCGCCGGGCAACGTCACGTTCTGGGTCATCTTTGGATGCTGCGTGATCAGCCAGAGCATGTTGGCATGGGAGGCGACGCAGTCGGGACGGGACTGGCGGCTGACTGCCGAGTCGCAGGGCGACACGGCACCAGAGGTGTACACGCTGACCAAGGATTGCAAGGCTTCGGTGATGATTGCTTTTTGGTCCGGAGCTGTGGCTGGCGCTGCACGGTGCAGATGGGTGGTGCAAAACCTTGACCAGATGTGGCAGGCGCTTTGGGTGGGCACTTGCGTGACGCTCGTGTGGATTCAGGTGATACAGTACCTTGCGCTCCTTCCTGACGAATGGGAGGACGCCTTCAAGGTCCCTACGGCCGACTCGGGCCGTCTCGCTCGCATCTGGGTGTTGCTGGGTTCCTGCATTGTTCAGACGCTTTTGTTCCTCTGGAACTGGCGCGTTCTCTGCATCACTGGGTTGACATCGAGCGCCTCAAAGTTCTACCGCTTCCTGCGTCAACGCAGAGTCAAGGAGCAGGTGATAGCTGAAAGTGCACAGGTTGAAAGGACCGATCCCTACCTTGCCGTTCTCGGAGCGGCGGACGCGGAGCATGAGTTTGCGCCGGTGCGACCGTTTTCATTTGACCTCATGAAGAAGAAACTGGCACCACCGCCTACGGGCGAGCGGTTCAACTTCAAGTTTACCGACGCGCAACTGCGGGTGGGCGACGAGACGGGCTACACGACGGCACTGCCGCCACCGGCGCTGTTCGATGGCCGGCGGCGCAAGGACAGAGTCCTATACATTCCGATGCTGAAGTTTCACCGTTAGTCCGCGTGTGTGTTTCGCATGTCGGCATCGTCGTCGTCACTCACTCCTAGGTCGCACCGTACGTTCTAACGAGATTTGAGAGTCGAGATTGCCCGACCCTCAGGGATCTCACACACTAGAAACATACGGTACGAAGGTACGCGATGGTAGTTGCCACCGCCGACCGGCCCTCACCGATGGGCCGGGCAATCTCGACTCTCAAATCTCGTTAGAACGTACTCCTAGGTATTGTTCACACGTTTCAGCGCCAGCTGCTGCGCCCCGAGGAGCGGCACGGTGACGTGCACCGTCACCGTGTTGGCGTGCCGGTCGAGGGACGCGGCCTGGATGCTCACCATGCGCCAGGCCAGCGCGGCCGCAAAGGCCTCCTCGAGCTCGACCTCGCCCACCTCGCCGTCGATGTTCTTGAGCCACCCGATGCCGGCAATCGTGCCGCCCAGCGGGACGCCGCGCAGCTCGACGTGCGCCTCGCGCGTCGCCATCTCGAGTGCGACGGTCGCGGTGACGCCGTAGAGCGAGCCACGGTAGTGTTGGGTCGCGCACTCGTCCTTGGAGCGCAGGTCAAACTGCATGACGAGCGTCCGCACCGACTCGACGACGCGCTCCACGAGCGCCTGCGGCCGGTGGCACTGCGGACCCACGACGACCCCGTGGCTCCCGCCGCGCAACGCTTGAAACTGCAGCGACAGCGCGGTGGCGAGAAGGTTGAACAGGTTCATGCAGCGCATGCGACGACACGCTAGAGCGTCGTCGGACGCATTTGCCAGGTACGGTTCGAGCGTCTAGCGCTCGCCATGCTCGCGACCCCAGACGCTGCGGTGCTGGAGGTACTGCAGGACGTGCGCGAGCGCACGCGGAGGTGGGTGTCGGTGACCCTGCCAGATCTGGACGCGCTCACCATCGCGCTGACCTGCGGCATGGTCGAAGCCACGGCCCTGATCCAGTACGCGCAAGAGCGGACCGTGCGCACGGATGCCGTGGGGGCCACGGCGCGGCTGAAACTCTCCGATGCCGAGTTCATCGCGCTCTTTGGCACGGCCGACCCGACGATGCTGCGGCCACGACAGGCCGGCGGCGACCACAACCGGCGCCTCGTCGAGTACGAGGCGCTTCCCGAGGCCAAGGCACTGCGCGCGCAGCTGGAGGCGGCGCTGAGCACGACGCTGCTCGAGGACGCGCAGCGCGCGGCGTGGCGTTCAAGCCCGGTGATTCGCGTGGCGGCGCAGGTGGCGCTCTGCCGCGCCTCGGACGCGGCGCAGTGTCTGAACGCGGTGGTGGGGGGCATGGTGCGGGCCGACGATCGACGGGTGGACGACCTCAAGAGCACGGTCGAGGATCGGGGGCTGGACATCATGATCGTGTCTCAGGCGCTTGCCGCACTGGCGTCGAGTGTAGTGTCGTGAGAGGGTTTACTCGTTGTAAGAAACGACAGACCGTTCGACTCGCGGTGCGGCTTCTTGACGCCGCTCGTTGCCGGCGCCGACTTGCGTGCTGCCGTGATGGAACTGTGCTCACGACTTGCCGGCGGAGCCGTGGTAGCCCGAGCTGTGGATGTTGGCGATGGCGCGGTCGTCGGTGCGCGCGCCGGACTCGTCGTGCGGATGCTCCTTGCAGTTTGGGTCCTCCGACTGCAGGCGGCACCCGGCGCTCTCGAGCATGGCGCGCACTGCAATCACCAGGCTCTGCGCACGGCTGGCGCAGCTCCAGCCGTGTTGCGCGTTGAGCGTCTCGGCGCAGATGCCGCCCGAGGAGAAGATGTAGCTGCCGTGCAGGCGCGGAAAGTAGTTGTAGCAGAGCGGCGGGTGCGCCGGGTAGTTGTCGGGAAAGACAAGGCGGAACTCGACGTGGTCGAGCCCGCGGCGCCGCAGCATCTCGGCGAGGCGCTTCTGCGTCGGCGACGCGTCCGGATCGTCCTCGACTCCGTCGTAGTACCACTTGGCACGCCACCGGGCGATGTCGTTCTCATCGACGACCTCGAGCACGAGTTGCTCCAACTCGCGTTGCTTGATCTTGGCCAGTTGCATCAGCTCCTTGAGAATGCGCCGCTGCGCGAGGGTCTCGACCTTGTTCTCCTCGGCCTTGACGACCTTGGCCAGGGTGCTGCTGCTGAGCGGCTGCTTGTGCTCGAGCTTGGACTCCTTCTTCACAATCGACTTGGATGCCATGGCTGCGGGTGAGAGAGACGCTGAACTGAGAGACGGGGAGGCGGGTTCTACGAGAGAGGGGAATACAAGACGCAAGCCCCAGAAGACGCACACACACACGCACTCTCTACGCGTCCCACTCCTTGCGCGTCTTGTGGCAATTGCGACAAAGCAGCCGGCAGCGACGCTCGGCCACGGGCGGGATGTCGTCGGTGTCGACGTCAAAGTCGGGCGGCAGCCCGAGCTCCGCCAGGAGCTCGGGCTTGGCGGTCGCAAACGACCGGGTGTTGGTAACGATCTCAGCGATGCCACGGCCCTTGGTCGTGCGGTCGACGTGGTCCCAGTCGTAGCACGCCTCGAAGCCCGCGACGCACCGGCCGGCCGACGGCCCGTCGCGCGGGCAGTCGGGGCGCTCGCACGCGCCGATCTCGCGCTTGATGCTGTTGTTGTACGCGCGCTTGTCCTCGCGGTACCCCGCGTGGCGCATTGCCCTCTGGCGTTGCTCGTTCGTCGCGTACTCCCCGGCCTCGGCCTTGGCGCGGCTGCCGGCGTTCTGGGGCGCCGAGGTGCTTGACGGGTCGAGCGCGTGGCACGCGCGGCACAGCGGCGTGCACTTGTCGGCCTCGGCGCGCATCGCCTCGACGCCGCCGTGGCAGTGCCAATAGCCGTCGGTTTGCGAGAGACCCTCAAGCTTGCGCTCCGCCGCCGGGTAGGCGGCGTCGGCCGCTTCCTCGCCGTGCGTCTTGACCATCGCCTTGTGCGCCTTGGCGTTGGCGGCGTACGTCTCGCCGTGGTTGGCCTCGACGGCGCGCTGCGCGCCGCACCGGCGGCAGGTGGCGAAGACCTCGGCCTTGAGCCGCTCCCACTCGGCCCGGCACGCGCCCATCGTGGTCGTCGGGTTGGCGTGCGACTTGGCTAGGATCGCGCGGCACGTCGCGCACCAGGCGGTCGCGAGCGTGGCGATCGTCTCGCGCGCCGCCAAGAAGGCGTCGCCGTCCTTGGCCGCGCGCGCCTCGCCGAGCGCCTCGACGGCCTTGGTGTACGCGGCGGCGTCGCGCGGATGGTACTCGGCGGGCACAAACTGCTCGGGTCCGTGCGCCTTGCGGCCAAAGCACTTGTCGCACTGGATCCGGAGCGCCCCGCCGCGCGTCTGGCTCACGCGCGACTCGCGCGGCGGCGCCGGCGGCAGCCAGCGCCCCGGCGCCTCCTCGGCGACCGCCGGAGCTGCAAACGTCACGTTTGCGGGTGCGGAAAAATAGTTGCTGATCGTGGTGGCTTGTGTCGGAACAGCCTTGCGCTTGCGCGACGACATTACAGAACACACGCTACACACACACGTGCCACAACACGCAAGTTCTCTTTGACAGTGTCCGACTCAGGCGCACTCGCCGCTGAAAGGTACACTAACTCCTCTGACAAGAAGTTCTTGGTCCGACCAATGGATGCCGTGCCGACCTCTGCATCCCAGTCGGGTGAAGGCAGAGTACGCGAGTTAGTGTACCTTCAAGCAAGGTTTAGTACT
>Ga0302126_10002180_pt1 | contig 11349 bp, 8 predicted proteins | sample CB4_20m_MG_FD_203108 | JGI IMG/M metagenome (GOLD analysis project Ga0302126, IMG submission 203108) | Marine microbial communities from Western Arctic Ocean, Canada - CB4_20m | ecosystem: Environmental > Aquatic > Marine > Oceanic | place: Canada: Western Arctic Ocean | collected 2017-09-24 | reverse complement strand
TCAGGCTTACATTCTGAAATAATCTCTTCGTGATCTCTATTTGGTGCCAAATAAACTCGTCCCATTTTCCCCTCCATCACAAGAGCCATTAATTTTTCCGACAATTCGCCACCCTGAACTGCACGTTTAATGTGTTTTTTGTCGATTGGCGAACCCGATAATAGACATGTGAAATTGGCACCTCTAGCAGATTTAGTGCCTTTTTTTGCCTCGACAGACGGCACTCCAGATTTAACTTCAAAACTATACTGATCACCATTAACTAAGGGTTGAACATAAGCTTCATTACCTTTTTTACTCGATAAAACAAAGCTCGAGGCCAAAGGCACATCCACATGACTAAATGCTGGATTCGGACTTTTCACAGTACGCGCCCATAACCAAGCAATTACCGTTAATTCTTCTCCTTCATAAAGTTTTAAATCGGGCCGCTCATTAATCATTTCCTCAGTTATCTTAACTTTGGGATATAAGTGTCCAATTCTTTTAAAAGCCTCTTCGCGCATCCAATGACCATAACGGCGGACATCTTCAGCCAATCCTTTAGCTCCGCTCCAATCCTCAGCAAAATTTTGCTGTCTCTCCCCATCTGGTAAATGGCCCACTGGAGCTTGACCTGCAAACTTAGGTGGTATTTCAATCATTGCCTTGTTGATCATAACCGCAACAGGATTTAGATCTGACGCGTGACTCTCAAGACCTAATCTCTGAGCCTCTAGTGGAATAGCTCCGCCGCCAGCAAATGGGTCATGAAATGCAGGTAATTGTTCAGGGTCAAAAAGCTCAGATGCCCGGGGATGATTACGATTTAAATGGCAGGTTTTTCTCCAGCTTTCTTTGATGGCTTCACGGGCACGATTAAGTACATCTTCGTTATTAGTATTTTCCCACTTAACTAAATCACGAATAATTTGAAATAATTTTTCGCGTTTAATTTCAGCTTCTTTTTTGTTAACGCCAAATTTAAATCCATCACCATCTTGATAGCCTGGGTCATTCACCATTTGCGCAAAAATAACTGCTCTTGCAGCTGCTAATGGACGACGCGCCCACCATAGATGCAATGTGCTGGGATGCCCATGTCGTATCGATTTCTCTCTTGCCGCCGCGGCATTGATATCATCAAGCGGAAGTGCAACTTCAATTAGTTTTTTTGGCGTGAAAATTTTTGTCATTAAACTCTTCTTATATTGTTTTATCGGGTGAAACTGCTTTTGATAGCAGGTCACTCAAATCATAATTAATGCTGGCAACACCAAAATCAGGCTCCACTATAAATGGATTTTTGATATAAAAAGGCCCTTCAAAAGTATCGCCATCCACAATCACAATAGCTAGGATAAATTTTTCCGACTGGTTGAGGCCGTAAATGATTTCATTGCGACTCACAGTGATAGTAGTTTGACCTTTAGACCTTCCTTTTACTTCAATATGTCGATCATCTTTTACAACACCATTGGTATCTACTGGAGGCCTAGCCGTCACATCCCAACCGCATTTTTCGTCACCAACATCTCTGACTTCATACCCTAGACTCAGTTCAGCATTCATAACAGCATTCATTGCTATACGCTCAATGCGCGCTCGCGATGCAGCATCAACTGTAAATTGGGTCTCACCTTTGCGACTGGCTAATAGTCCTTGCGGAATAACAAGTGCACCGCCAATAACTACCGGTGTGCTTGATACTACGTCTTTTAGTGCTATTAATTCAGTCCTTCTCTGTTCAAGTCTTGCCGTAAGTTCATCGACTCGTCGTCGAGCGTTTTCTGGTTGCATTCGTGGCTGCTTTCCTGCACTGACATCATCCTGTAATTTTATATAGCGGTCTTGCCAATAGCTAATCTCTTTAACGAGTCTTTCATTCACCGCATCAAGTGTTTTATTAGCTTGACGCTCTCGACGATCTTTTACCTCAGCATAATGTTCAGGCACAAGCTTTTGAGATGCGTGAGCTAAAGCTAACCCTTCTAAATTAGTCGTCAACCAATCTTCATCCATAATATCAGCAACTAGTCGTTGATCTTCAGCATCAATAGGCTGAAGATCTAGGTGTGGAGCCCAGCCTGCGTTGCTGGTCTTACCTATTTTATCGATTTCAACGAACTGTAACCGTCTCGATGCTACTGCATCAACGGAGGAAGATTCCCTAACAGTATGATCTACCATAAATAATACTTTAGCATCAGTTCCATCATCATTTGGATCAACCAAAACAGCGCCTTGCTTCAACTTTTGGCGATGTGCTTGAAGAACGAGATCCGTGGTAGCGTGCATTAATGGGTGCGTAGGGTGAATCATATCCGCCATTGGTTTACCGGTATGTCGTATGCCCTCTTTTTCAAAGCATATACGCTCATATTTTTTGAGTACCGGCGTGCGTGTTTCACCAATGACTCGATCGCGCTCACGAATTGCTGCTGGCACATGAGATATTTCGAATCGACCAGACTCTCTTGGCTTCATATTTCCTCCAAGTGATGCGAATGTCTCAGAGAAGAATGCCCTAATAAAATAGGGTTGAAGTTTTCGAGCTTCAGCTTTTTCCATTTCTTCCTTGATCGCATACAGTGATTCGAGCCCCATATGTTGTCCAACTAGTGCATTGCGATCAACTAATTCTTTGATGTGCTCGACATCTAGTGCGCCGTCTATAACTTCCTGCATTTTAGCTTTGGTTCTAGGGTCATCGCCATATCGGATAGCTTGCATGAGCAGATCTTTTAGCGAGATGTTATCAAATGCTTCTCCAAGAACATCAAATACTTTTCCACCAAGCGCTGCTCGTTGAATTTCTATTTTATCGAAGAGCTTTATAAATACTTCGCCTTCACGAGTTTCGCTAGCTACTATATTCCACAGATGACAAACTTCAGTTTGACCAATACGATGAATTCGTCCAAAACGCTGCTCAAGTCGATTAGGATTCCACGGCAAATCATAATTAACCATCAAGTTGGCATTCTGAAGGTTAACGCCCTCACCTGCTGCATCAGTTGCTACTAAAACCAACACATCTGGATCATTTCTAAATTCTTCCTGAATTTTTCGACGTTCATCTCGATTTACACCGCCATAAATTGCCCTGACCGCGTTTGCAAAACCTAACATGCCCCCGATTCGGTCAACAAGATAATGCAATGTCGCCTTGTGTTCAGTAAAAATAATTAATTTTCGCCGACTACCTCGCTGACCATTTTCTGTGGTGGTGTACATCTCTGGCTTATCTTGGATAAGACTTGATAGCTGCTCCCACTTTTTGTCATTGCCCGACTGTACAACATCTAATGCTCGACGCTCCAATCTCTCTAGAATGATAATCTCAGCCTCAAGCTCTGGAACCGTTTCAGCTGCTGTGGCCTGATCAACCACTTGATCAGAGTATGTCTCATATTCTTCAGCACTTAACTCATCATCGATCTCATCAAAGTTTTCAGGAAGATCTCGTCTTTCTAATCCATATCCTTTAAGTGTTTCAGCTTCTTCTCGACTTCTTGCTGCCTGACCACGAGCCAGGAGCTTCATTTCTGTTAGCTTTGCTTCCAGCCGAGTCCGTCTACCTTTCAGTGACTGATAAATTGCTTCAGGACTTGATGCCAATCGCCGCTGTAGCTGAGTGAGCGCAAAACCAACGGTATTTTTTTTCTGACTAAAAAGCTTTTCTGCTCGATTCATCTCTTCTCTTACATAGTCAGTTACTTGGTCATAAAGAATAGACTCGGAGTCTGAAAGATCGTAATTTGCTGTGTAGGCTATCCGTTCGGGAAATAGTTTCGTTCCATCAAACTTTAAAAGCTCTTCCTTGACCATACGACGCATCATGTCAGTTATATCTACTTTATGAGCACCCTCGCGGAACTTCCCATAAAAGCGATCACCATCTAATAAAGACAGCCATGTTTGAAAATCTTCTTCTTTACCATTATGTGGGGTCGCAGTCATCAGCAAGAAATGACGTGAAACAGAGCCTAAGAGCTCGCCCAGCTTGAACCGTTTGGTTTTATCGATATTCTGACCATTGTATGACGCCGATAGTTTATGGGCCTCATCGACAATAATTAAATCCCAATCAGTTGCGCGAATTTTTTCCTGGTAATCTTCATTACGTGATAGCTGATCAAGACGACAGATTATCTGGTTACCCTCATCGAAATAATTTCCTGATCGACACTCTTCCTGCTTATCACGACTAAAAAGATCGAAGTGCAGACCGAATTTTTCTGATAATTCATCTTGCCACTGCTCGGTCAGTGAGCCGGGAGCAACAATCATAATTCGCTTTGCATCGGCTCTCATCAGCAACTCGCTAATCAGAAGTCCCGCCATTATCGTTTTTCCCGCTCCAGGGTCATCGGCTAGTACGTATCTAAGTGGCTGCTTAGGTAACATTGATTCATAAACAGCTGAAATTTGATGAGGCAACGGCACCACATTAGATGTATGCACTGCCATCATCGGATCAAATAAAGCAGCTTGAGAGATACGATAGGCCTCAAGCCCAAGCTTAAATTCAGCTCCTGGGGCATCAAACGACCAAGGCCGTCCAGCTAACACTAATTCTAATCGGGCCTCGTCAGAGCGAAATAACATCTGCTCCGATACTGCGCCTTGGCTATTTTTATAGTAGATAGTTATCGCACCTTCGCTAATAGATACAATCTGCACTATTCGCACAATCTCTATACCTTCTATTCCTCGAATATGTGCATCAATTTTTATATCTTCAAGCCTAAGCATCTCTTGTTCCTATTTAATTATTAAAAATACTAGCTATCATTATTTTGTATTCCTGAAGATCTCTAATCTTGCCATCATCAACACTCTGAGATTGCGAGGTTGGCTTGAGGTCTTTCTTTTTCTTACGAGCTTTTTTCTTTGTCTTCACAGGGATTTTTGTACCCCATTCACCAATATATTCTCCATTAGCCCAAACGCCTAATCGCTGCTCTCCATCACTATGAAATTCAGCGCCAGTGCCATGTGGTAAACCATCTTTATATTCACCAAAATACTTCTCCCACTCACCAGTTTCTTCGTTAGTAGCCAGCATATAACCTTGGCCATACAGTGCGTTATCTTGAAACCCACCCTTACAAATATAATTAATAGTTTCATCTTCTACTTCTAATTTTGAAGTTAATCTGCCTTGGCCATGCATTTTATCTTTCTTAAATTGGCCATCGTATCGGGATGAATCGTCAAAAATAATGGTTCCCTCGCCTTCCAATTTATCTTTAAAGAAGCCGCCAATAAATGTTAGGCCATCGGCTTGAATTAGTTTTCCTTTACCATGGAACTTGTCTGTTTTAAATGAGCCTAAATATACCGATCCATTTGGCCAGGTCATTTTACCTTTGCCATTTTTTTTACCATGCTTAAACTCGCCTTTATAAATGATGCCATCAGCGTAATGCATCTCACCAAATCCAATAGGAGTGTCAATATCTAAGCCACCCGTGTAACGGTCACCCTCTTCAGTTGTAAATGAGCCTTGTTTAGGCCACATTAAATCTTTTATTAGTCCGAACATTTAAACTCCCTCCACGGCAGTTCTTTGTCTTGCATAAGCACAATTTTCACAACTCATGTGACTATCCGGTAGTTTGTCAGAGTTCATACAATCTATCATGTTTTGTATTTGTTCATCGATCCACGAAATATCGTGGTGATAAGGAATGATGGTTTCTGTAAACTCCATCACACCATGAAATCCATCCGCTGCTCTATTTGCATTAACAACGAGAAAATATGAGGTATCGCCGATCGGAAATTTCATAAGGTCTAGCAGATAATTATAAAAATCCATCTGAACCTTGTAACTCTCATGATAAGCAGAAGATAAGTATGATCTTGGTTCCACCGGCCTACTGTTTGCCTGGGATTTGTAATCCACCACAATTAATTGCTCAGTATTGGTATCAAACCAAATATCATCAACACCACCGGATAAAATTATATTGGAGTCTTTATATCTCGCCATCAAGCCCTTACGTAACGAGTCTCTCCAATCATCCATTGAGGAGTGCTCAAAAGGTACGATATGATCAAGTCCGTATTGAGCAAACAAACGATGGGGCTTCTGTTTTATGCGGGATTCATCAAATTCTTTCTTTAACAGAAGGTCAGTGGTCTCATTTAACGTCCAACCGGGCATACCAGGTTCTGCTAACCCCTTAACACGATCCAAATAAAAACAACGAGGACAGGTTAGAAAGTTACTGAATTTTCCACGGCTTAGCTTGAAGTCTTCTGATTGCCCGGGCATGTAAATAGAAGATGCTCGAGTGCGCCTACCTTTAGCTTCAACTAATTCGAGCTTATTGTTCCTTTTTAAACTAATCATGATTAACCTCAAAATTTTGTGATTTATATTTCACTGTTAGGTCAAAATCGTTTTATCTTATGGCATCCAAATAAAAAAATATTGACTACACTATAGAGGCTCAGGGGTAAGCTGCGCAGATTGCAAACTGCAAAGATAGATCCCTGATATATATCATATTTTTTCCATATTATGCTTTTTGGTCTTTTTCTTTAGGCGAAAAATGCCTATTCACAAGCTCAACCAAAGATGGCCCTTCTAATTTTTCAGTAACAGACCCTGTTCGAATATTTTCTGTCTCTTGTAAGTTAAAATCTAACTCTTACTCAGATCCAACAAATTTATTTTCCTTAAAAATACCCTCAAAAACTTCACCATTTCGAGTCAATTTACCTTGGCCGCTATATTGGCCCCCATCAAATTCTCCCTCATAATATTCAACAACCTCTCCATTCGAAAAGTAGGTTATCTTCCCTTCTCCATGAGGACACAGGGAATGAAACGGATAATCCTCTGGGCAGTCTAAGTTGTAGTCTGAAGAGATCACTGATCCTTCGTAATGATGAGTTGTTATTGCATCTTCTTCTGATGAGCTTTCAAATAATCCAAACATAATTAGAGTCCTTTGAAGTTAAGACTAAATTTTCATAAAAATTCTTTCACATAAAACAATATTGGTTATAGTATAAAAGCATACATTACATAACGCTGACAATATGTTTTGGTTAGCATTCAGAGCGACATCAAGCCCTGTCGAATCAGTAAATCTTTATTTAATAAAGGAAAATCATGCTAAGAAGCCTTATTGGTTTGACCCTCTTGCTCAACGCAACGTGCCTTTTTGCAGCTGACTATCCTATTCATCCTCTATGCATTAATGATCTGATCGAATCACTCAAATCAGAGGAAACCAGCCCTATTGACCTAGATGCTTGCAACCAAGAACACGCTGAGAAAGTCCCTAATATCCGTATTCTGGAGGATTCTCTGACTGTAAGCGTTGATGAAGAGGACGGTAGCTGGCAAGGCTATCGCAGTAAGAAAAATATAGGCACCGACACAATAAAAACCATCAAGCTCAACTCCAATACTGAAGCATTAAGTCTACTTCGTTTTGTCAATACTGGCGGCACAGGGGTTTTTAGCTCGACACTCTGGATTAAAATAAAGACTCTCAAAACTGGAGGCCGGACAGCCGAAATGATCTTATCTTTACCCTTTGGTGACCGTTGTAATGATGGACACCCTGAGATCATTACAGATTTTCCTGAGGATCCCATAATATCCGTTGCTGCCACTCCTTTTAGGTTATTAAATCCTGATGATATGCATCCATGGAGAATGACCAGTATTTCTATGCTACTGGAATTTCCTGCCGGGTCATACTCGACCTCAGAGCTCACCAAATTTTTTGAAGAATACGATATACCCCGCCCTTTTAACAACTATTTGCCTTATGGGGATATCGATAACGGTGCCGCATCCTGCGAAGGCAGAATAGATCGTGCCTATCGTTTCAGCCAAGAAGTAATGGAGCCAGAAACCATTCTCGTGTCGATTAATAACTCATCCGAAATTGTATTTTCAAAAAATAATGAGCTAAATGACTGCCTCACTAACTGGTTACATACAACCATCCAAGAAGATGGTCAGGTTGTATCAGATAAAAAAGTTACCTTTTCTATTGAAAAGTGGCGTGAAGCACTTAAAGTCTTAAAGAAAACCTGTCCTGCAGGAAAAGGCGCTAAGGAGAAATAATATGTCCGATTTGTCTGTTTACATCTTTGCTGGGATTCTCGTCTTGGTTGGCTATTTTTTAAATAATTTCACGAATTTCACATCTAGTAAGCGCGATACAGAAGAAGAAAAACGTTTGAGAGCGGTATCTAGTGAATTATCACTAAAAAATAAAAATATTAGAACATCAAAGGTACCACAGTCACCGGAAGATAAGAACTTAAGCGAGAAAGTGAAAAATATAAAAGCTCAAAACGAAGAAAGCATAAAAAACTACAATTCGCAAAAAATAGCACCAGATCCCGAACAATCTGAACAAACACCTAAAAAAGTTTGGCCTTGGCCAATTATAGAGATGCCAGGTGGAACAAACAGTAATAATGATTTTGGAAACGGGTATTGGGAAGAAATATCACCACTTAAAATGTTTGGCTACACAGTAGGAAAAACTAGTGGGTGGCCGGCAGCCAAGAGAAAAAGATTTCTAAGTGACTTTATGGGTTATGACTTGCCTGCGACAGTTGAAAAAATATATGGCAAAAAGTATGGAGACCCCGGTTCGTTGGAGCGGCTGAAGGCAGTAGCGAATTTAATATCCTCTCTCATTATCGCCGCAAAACGAAGAAATGGCTCCTCAATGAAGTATGCAATTCAAGACTGGACGGATGATTTAAATTTCCTAAAGACTGCATTCTACGAAGACCAAGGTTTAAAATTTTATCCCTGGCCGTCCGCCGAGCCAAAATAACCCCATACTGAGGCTGGCAGCTATCAAGAGAAAGGTGCAAAAAATGAAGGAATTACTAGCCACAGTTTTAGCCCTAACTATATTATGTTTAAGCACTGCCGCCTATGGCCTCTCTAGTTTGGGCTGGTGACAGTGAAGGATCGTTGCGGAATGACCTGGATGGTGGATAATTGATCGAAATCGCTAATAAATAAAATTCTACCCCCTGATAAATATTTTATATATCCCATAAAAATATAAATAATACCCCTAAAAATACCCCAATTAAAGTGGTATTATACCCCATAATTAAATGTAATTATATGTGTCATCAGATAGAGGTGACTTAATTATGATTAATTCAATTTTAACAACACATGCAAAAAAACGCTGCCAGCAAAGAGGCATTACTAGCGATGTAATTCAATGCATCAGAACATATGGTGAGGAATCCTACTCAACTAAGGGCGGTTCGCGCTATCAGTTAACTAGAAGATCGCAACAAGATGCGCTTACTGATGGTTGCTATGACGCACAAACAATTGAACATTCTTGGGGTATTTATGTTATTGCTTATGGCTCAACTGAAACTACATGGGCGCACTGTACAGGGAGACCTTTAAGGGATTTAAAAAGAAGAGATTTGAAAAATCAGAGAGGATACAGCCAGTGAGCGAAATTAAAAGCAAAAATAATACGCGAAATACACAAACTCCGCAAAAGGTAGAATTTAAAAGGCCGTCACTATCTCAGGCTATGGAGATTGAGGTAACGCTAAAGTCATGTAAAAAATTTGAGTTAAATGATAGGGCTGTATTTGCTCGAAATATTGGATCTTTAGTAGCTAAAGAAATTAAAAAAAATACAAGTTTAACTGTCCATAAAATCTTTCAACGGGCTTTTGGAAATACTGCTGAAAGCCTGTATAAAAAAAGAAAGTCCTTGATCACTTTGCCACAAGAAGCCTCGCCACAAGACTCAGAACGACAAGATTTAAGATCAAAAGCAAGGGATTATTTAGAGATAATTACAACGCTATCGATAATAAAAAGCGAATACAGTGAGGAATCACAGACAGCGCTGCGAAAAAAATTAATTTTAAGGTTAGTTGAAAGTTCGAGTTTTGATGATCAGCGAAAAATTAAAGATCGAATGTATGAGGAATCATTAAGTCATTTAAGGGAGCAGATGGCAAAAATTGTTGATCGAATTACAAATGAGGTGGACTTAGATTACCAGTTTGCATGGTATGAAAATTACCTCCCTGGAGCTGCAACCTCATGTGAAAATTTGATTTGTAACAACACAGCGCCAAGCATAAGAATCGTTGATATTATGCGTCGGTATGAGGCCGAAGAGCATGCTGAAATTACCCTCACAAGAGATGAAATAAATAGCACGGACGGTACCAGTAATGGAATTAAAAAATTAATAAGAGAAAAGCTACTAAAAGATTATAACGAGGTTTCGTATAACGAAGAAGATTTAGATATAGCAATGTCATCTCCTCATCTAACAGGAGATGATGAAACTGTAGATGAAATGTTTCCAAAATTAGAATTTAACCATACGTATGGAATAGAATATTTCAAAAAATCATCCGTTTATTTAGAAGTTAGATTTGATGAGTGGTCTGATAGGTGGCAGTTAATTGCTTCATGGAAAGTTATTGATCAAGATTATCAGGTTGGATTACCCTCAGATTATGACCGAAATGATAATGATGACTACCGACAACCATACTATAAAAAGAATTTCAGCGTGCAGACTGAGAAAGCTTTGGAGATATATTCTTATTATTCTGGCCATACCTTGACTGACTATACCTTGTTTGCTGTAGAGCATGGCGATTATGGTCTGTCTGAGTCAGAGGATGTTACTTATAGTTTGTTTGTTGATGAGCATGAGAATGATTTTTATACAGCGAATGACCACAAAATACGTGGTTTAGATTTTATTGCGCCGTCGGCCGCTCATGACGATCATGCCGTTGAAGGTAAAACTTTTAACATTTCGGATATGTTTGATTTTTTAATGAGTAAACCTCAGCATGATGAAGAACTTAAAAGATACAGAATATTTGACCAGATTCAAAGACATGAAACTACTCATGATGTTGATGTTTTTACCAAGGCACCTGCAGGCTCTTTTGCAGAGATAATTTTGCAAAACCTAGCGTATGCCGCAGAAGAAGATCGAATAGATAATTTGTTGCTAAAGGATGCAAAACAAAGAAATAAAGTATTCAAGGAACACGAAAAGCAGTGCGAAAAAAACTATTTTGATGGACTTAAAAAATTCGAATAACAATAATCGAAAAAAGATAAGGTGGAATCTATCAAATGAGTCAAATCAGACTGCGTAGAAACGCAGGTGCAATAAAAATAAATCTATAACAAAGAAGCTGCAGCCAAACAAACTGAAGAGACTTGCTTGCTGAAGGTGAATGATATGCTTGAACATCACATCAAAAACTGTGTATTTGATCTTGAATGTAAAAAATCATGGCAATCAATGCCAGTTGTTGAGTCAAAAAATAAGAAATGGTGGCGTTTTTCCACAA
>Ga0302126_10002179_pt1 | contig 11352 bp, 10 predicted proteins | sample CB4_20m_MG_FD_203108 | JGI IMG/M metagenome (GOLD analysis project Ga0302126, IMG submission 203108) | Marine microbial communities from Western Arctic Ocean, Canada - CB4_20m | ecosystem: Environmental > Aquatic > Marine > Oceanic | place: Canada: Western Arctic Ocean | collected 2017-09-24 | reverse complement strand
AACTCCATATGTGTTACTTATAAAAAAGTCCGCACGGTGACAAGGTGCTTTGCGTGTAAGTGTGCCGCGTAGACATACACGCAACGTCCAATATCCGTCTAATCGGCCGTACCGTGTCGGTAAGGGTATGCAAACAAATCCCCGAAACTATTTTTAGACCCTGCAACCGTGTTCCCCTTCACAGTGCTCGACTTTTGAGTCGAGGCGCTTATCTTCGTGTACCATGTAATTAACAACATGAAATGCAATTTATAATACAAAGTCGAGCAGAATACTCGAGCACATGTTACAAAAGTCGAGCACTTGTGTCGCGGGTGCTTCGGCGCAGTGAGGCCACGTAGCCCTCCTCAGCGGGAGAGACGCTCTTCGGCCATCTTGTTGCGAAGCTTGGTGACGGCGCGCTTGGTGGGATTTGACTTCTTGTCGTCCAAGTCGGCCAGGATGCGCATCAATTCGATACCGTCTCCCTTGGACATCATGCGAGCCATGGTCATGCGATCAAGGCTGCGCTTGATGGCCGCGAGGCGCTGCTTGAGAACCTTCTCGGCGCGCTCCTTCTTGTCAACCTGAAGCTCCTTAAGGCGCTGCTGCTGCTGGTGCGTCTTAAGAAGCGCCGGCAGTTTCTTAGGCGAAATCAACTTGTTGTAGAAGGCGGCGCGCTTTTCGGGGGTCGTGAGGAGGCGCTTGCGGATGATCGACTGCACCGCCGACGGTTTCGTCGGCTTCGTCGGCTTCGTCGGCTTGGTTAAAAGGCTGGAGACGTCCAGAGACTTGATCTCGGTGTAGCGAGCCGACTGCTTGGCAAGCGCATCTGCCCGCGCGAGCTCAGCCTCGTAGATCATGGCGGTGACCAGAGAGCTTGACTTTTCCACCTTGCGCGCAACCCCTTTGACTTGCGCCTCTGCGCGCATGGCAAAGACCGACGGGAAGGCGTTCGCAACGCGCGCCGACGCGTCGAGAGTTGAGGCGTCCATTGCGTTCGCGACGGTCGCGTCAAGATGCGCCGTCGGAATCGGCTCAAAAGGCGCCGCATCGGCCATGGACAGCAGCTGCTCGAGGGACGACATGGATTCGTTTGATGGATGCTGGTGGTTGCTTTCTACATTCGATCAATTCCACAAGGAAGCGTTGCAAAATGATCGAATCTGTAAAAAACACAACCCCTCCCAATCGCTATCAGCAAAGTATTAAGTAGCCCCTTAATTTCGTTTACCGTGTAGACAGCTTTTCCTACCCGGACTGAGCAGATCATTGGCACTCCCAAATCGAGCAAAAGTCGACCGTTTTCTCGCCAATCGAATCGATGGTGAGGAACTTCGACATCCTCCCAGCCCTCCCAGCCCGCATCCGCCGCGCCCCGGTGCGCGATGGCTTCCTTGTCGATCCCTTTGGTCCCGAAGGCGTCCACAGCGACGGCTTCGCCTCCGAGGACGAGCGCGACGACGACTTCCGCCCCGCAAACCCTGCGCGCGCAATGGCGCAAGACGAAAGGGGTGCGCGCAACCTGGAACAAGCCAACCAGGCAGAAGACCAAGCAGTAGAAGACCAGCGCGGCGGTCGCAGGGTCGTCTACGATGACGAGTCGGACTCGGACCTGTCGGATGATGAATTCCAGCCTCTATGGCGCATCCAAAACCGTGTGCCCTTGCGTGCGCAAGACAGAGGGGGTGCGCGCAACCTGGAACAAGCCAACCAGGCACCAGAAGGCGAGCGCCGCATGCGCCGCAATGTGGACGAGGACGAGGAGATGGGCGACGAAGTGGATGTGAACGCGGAGCCGGACCAGGACGGGCAGCAGGGAGAGCAGCAGGGGGCTCAGCAGGTGGTGGCACCGGGGGAGTACAATCCGCTCATCGAATTCACAATCGATCAGCTCCCTGATGCGCAAGGTCGCGTTCGCGATCGCAACGGGCGCGTTTACCGCCGCACGTATCTGCGCGATCTCGGCACGCGCTTGCGCAAGAAGATTCGCCGCGGCGACGGACACGAAGTCAGGAACCCCATCAAGACCTCCATTCGCAACTTCGCTGGCCAGGAAATCTTAGACGTCATCATGGATTATTTGGAGATGCCACGCCGCGGGCATGCGATCATCAAGCGCATCTGCCAGGCTCGCGCCGACCAGTACAGGGCGGCGGGCGTGTTCGACAATCCGCCAAATCCGCCAGAGGCGCCCAATCAAGCAAACGTCGCTGTGATCGATCTCATCGACCAGGAGCAGCAGGAGGGCCTAATTGACGTCGATGAGCCAAACGACGAGCCAAACGAAGAAGCGGTGGAAGCGGCAGGTGAGGCGGGTGAGGCGGGTGAGGCGGGTGAGGCGGGTGAGGCCCAACCGATTGTACCGGTCGTTGCCGCCCAACCTGCGGCGGCCGCTGCGGCGGGGTCTTCCAATGGCAAGCGCACGATCATCGACGTGGACGGAGACGACGATGCCATCGGCGACCAGATCGTGCAGCTTGCCGAACACCATCGCAACATGTCGAAGCGCCTCAAGACCGCCCACGAGCAGATTGACACGCTCAAGCAGACCGACACGGCGCAGAAGTTCCAGATCGAGCAGACGATGGGAGACGCGCGCAGGTTGCAGCGCCAGATCGAAGATCTCTCTCGCCAGAACCGAGAGCAACACCGCCAGATCGACGCAGTCACCGCGTCGAAGCAGCGCATGTTCGACACGCTTCTCGGCTGCTGCTGCATGACTTGCTGCGCCGGCTGCGACATCGACACTCCGCCAGTTCCGCCGGAGTTGTACGAGAAGCCGATCGATATCCGCTGCATGAATGGGCACGGCCAGTGCTACGAGTGCGCCGAGGGCCAAGTTGTCTCGTTTTGCCGCGCGGATACCGAGCTTCTCGAAGTCAAGTGCACGCATCAGGACTGCGAAGCGATCATCAACGACGACGCCCTCAAGAAGCTCTCCTCGGAGCAGTACGCCGAATACATCCGCATCAAGGCCGAGCGCAAGGGCGCTCGCGAGGCGAAGGAGATCCTTGAACGCGAGACTGCGCAGTTGCGTCAGCTCGGCATGAGCACCGTGGAAGGCGGCGCGCCAAGCGACGGTACGCTGATCACGCTCGTTCAAATGGCGTCCTCGCTGCGCACGCCCTGCTGCCTGACTCCCATTCTTGGCTTCGACGGCTGCGCGGCACTCGAATGCAACAACTTGATGTGCAAGAAGCACTTTTGCGCCTGGTGCTTTGAAGAATTCAACACGAGCGCCCTGGCGCACAGCCACATCTCGCAAGGCCGCTGCAACGTGGCGCCGGATCGCGCCTACTACTTCGAAACCGAGAAGAAGCGCAAGCAATTGCAGGTTGCGTGGCGCGCCCATCAGTTCGAGTCCCTCGCCGTAATTCGCCGTCTCAACCTGATCGTGGCGGACCCGCTTGTCTAAAAATAACGCACAGCGGCGACAAATGGCGGAGTGAGAGACGGAGTGAGAGACGGAGTGAGAGACGGAGTGATTTCTGAACTGATCGGTGCATTGAATGGGTGGCAGAGTTGTTTGTTGTTTAGTATGTACATGTAATGACATGTAATGACATGAACAAGCGCTATAAACTGTGTGTGTGTGGCAACCATTTAAAAACCAGATGCGTCCATAACCATAATGCGTCCGTCGTTACACAACTTGATTGGCGCGGGCGTGCACAGGCGGCGACGGGAGGACGAGCACACGCTTTCGACCGATGCTGTTACAAGCTTGAACCAAACAGGCGCGTTTGCGATGACGCTGCCCTCAACCATCGATTTTGCCGGTATGATTGAGCGTCTGGACAATGGAACAAGGCGATGGTTCCATGCAATGATCCGTGCGTCGCGCGAAGCGACACTGGAACGGCCTGGCGCGGGGTTCGATGCGGACCGGTTACGCAACGAACGGCCCGTGTTCGATCGACTGAATGAGCTTGTGCGAGAATCTCTTCTGTCTCACTTCGACCCTTCTACAGAAGCCGGTCGATTCGCATTGACGGACAGTACAAAACGGAGAGAAGTTGCAACGACCGTCGCATCGCAGTACGGATGCGTCCATTACTTGCTATGGCTCGTCTCGCGCGCCAAACAAGGCAATTCGAGCATGGCACTGTCGCACATCCAACAGGCCTGGACCGACACCGGCTTTGGCCTGTGGGCCAATCTGGTGCCAGAAGAGGGCCTTTTGGCTTGTATGAGCGCCGCCCACATGCTGCAACAGCAACTGGGGTTGCGCTCTCAAATGCCCGCACACTTTCCACACGTCATTCACAAGCCCTACAATTCGAGCCTTTTGAAGACGCATCACGACCAGATGCCAGTCATGCAGCTGATGCAAAATCTGCAAGCACACGTGCAAAGCGACGACCCTTCGACGCTGGCATGGGTGAAAACTCACGGGCTCCAGATGCTGGCGCACGTCGTCGGCGGTCGGCATACACCCGACGTTGCATCGGGTGCCACGTACATTATCGGTCCGATGACACCCGCTCGTCTACTCTTAGTTTTGACCGAGCTCTACAGCAACGCGCAAGCGTACCGCATCTCGCCAGACTTTTGGGGGAAAAACGGCGGCCCTTACTTCTTGCCGTACGAAAACCACCTGCCGGCGTTAAACCTCATGTTGAAGCAGCATGAAGGCGCAGATGCGCCCGAATTACGTCGCATTCCCTTGCAAACGGCGGCAAGCTCTGGAGGCTCGACGTTGGTTGGTTGGCCCGTGGGTTGGTTGCACGGTTCGTACGCCTCAAAACAAGCGCGACGCGTAACGCTCATCATACCGCTTGATGTCAGAGTAACCCTGGTTCCAAATTTCGCGAAGCAGCAAGACAGCCTGCAGTGGTTGAACGATCTGGCGGTCATCTCGTCGATCGAATTCACGACTGAAACCGAACAAGCGCAGCTGGCTCAGGCGAACCATCGAATCGTCCATCGCCGCGAGACCTTTGCCGACGGCGCAACGCATCGACAACCATCCATTGCGTCCGTCTTGATGCGCAGCCGCGAGGCGGCCGCCCTCATGCACACCACTCCGGGCTGGTGGTTCAATATTGGACCCAAACGTGCCACTGTGCAGCAGATGAAGAACATGTTTTTGCCTGAGGTCGCACCGGCGCAAGCTGTTGAACCTGACGCACCTTACGCTGCAAACTTTGCACTTGTTCCACCAGCTGATCCAGATAATCCACACAACGCCGGTCCAAGTGACCCGTTTCGGTTCGAAGATACAGAAGAGATGGAGGAGGCCGCCCAAGAGCCACCCGAGCGGCTGCCTCGACCATGGCCCTTTGCAATCGTCCCTTCGGTCATCCTTACAGCAGAAGACCGTCCACCGGTCGTTCCCTCCATGCCGCTGTACAACAATATGGAACAACCAATGGTGCCGGAACCAATGGTGCAACCGACTATCCAATCGACCATTCAACCGCCGTACGATCCACTCTCAGACCGACAACTGGACATTGTACACCGATTGGCCAATGTGGAAGGCCTTCGATGCTTAAACGTGCGTCAGCCGTGGGCGTCTCTGCTCGTTGAAGGGGTCAAATCGGTTGAGAATCGTGGTCTAAATGTCAATCAGCCCCGTTTTGCAACCTATAGCAACATCGGCGACGATCTGCGCGGCGAGTGGGTGCTGATTGTGGCTTCGACGGCGCGTCCGACGCAGGCTGTGCTGGTGCAGGCCCTTCAAGATTTCCAGCTTATCTACGGGAACAACGCGGGGCGTCAGCAATACGACCAATTCATGCAACGTCACCAAGGACGGTGGATTTTGGGTAGCATTGTGGGCGTCGTTCGCTTTAATGATATCCTGACCGCCGACCGAGTCCAAAGTCCAAGCTATGTGCAGACTTTGACTCCGGGCGCCTTGGGCTGGTATCACGGCGCGCCCGACGTGGGCTGGCACATCCGTGCCGAGGATGCACTTGCGTTTAATCGACCCATCCCCAACATCAAAGGCGTCTTGAGCATTTCGCGCATCGTCTCCAAGGGTCCGGTCGTGGAAAGACGCATTCGAGACGCGCTTCGCGACATGCAGTAAAGTGACAGAAGCCCCAGACGACCCCGATAAAAGTGTACACGTATCAAGTCGGATTGTAGTATAAGAAGTCGAAAAAAGACTCCTAACAAGGTGAGTATCTGTCAGTGTTTTTACGCGTTCCCAACCACAATGTCTGTTCGCGCAACCGATGGCAAGCCGATCGGCAAGGGCCTCACCGAGCAGCAGCTCGCATCAATGGCCGACCAGGTGGGCATCCAGGAGATGGCCCCCGTCGATGTCTCGGAAGGTGCCACCGGCTTCCAATCTGCCAAGGCTCACCACCCGCTCCGCCGCAAGGTCGTCGTCAACGTGCGCGCTTCGCTCGCCGAGCTGATCACCAAGGCCTCGGCCAGCATCTGGGCGCCGACCGAGACCCAGCTGGGCTCCATGTTCAAGCAGAAGAAGTTCACCTCGCTCAACGGCCAGACCTCAATGCAGGGCGACCTCCGTTCGGTCGTGCTCCACAAGGTCTCGGCCGAGAAGGTCAAGTCCACCTTCCCAATCGCCGTTGGCGCGTCCATCACCGGCGTCGACGACACCTACTTCTCCTCTACCGGCAAGCCCTTCTCCATGATCAGCCACAGCCACGCCCAGTCGTCCAACCCCTTCGGGCTCCAAGAGGACGACGTCTCCGTCGGTACGCAGCCGCTCATTTTAACCTTTCCCCCAGCTCCACAACAGCCCGCGTTTACAATCTTTAACAATGCGTCCCTCCCTTGTCGTTTCTTGTTTCTCAGCATACGATTTCGGTAAGTTTACTTTGCTCGCACACCCTCCCGCTCTTTTCTATACACCTCGAACTCTTCAGCAAACCCGGCATCGGTCCAGTACTGGCGCCACGCTTGGTTCACTTCTTCAACAACGTCTCGGTTGGCATGACTATGTGAAGTGCGCATACTGTCGCGGTAGCCTTGCTTCAATTTCTTAAGCACTTGGTCGGCAGGCAGGCCTTCCAATTTAGCAAGCCGACGCTTGTTCCAAGCATCTCGTTTGGACGTCAGGATGTCGAGTGTGTTCATGCTCCGAGCCATCTCGGCAGCACGGCCTTTCTTCATGCGGTCTACCTTTGCTTGCCGATAAGCCGGGCGTGCACATGCCGCTTTGACTTTTGTCGACATCTTTTGTCGAGAGGCTTCTGATCGAACGCCTTGAAGACGTCGAAGCCGATAGTCAACATCCTGTTCGCGTTCATCTACTGACGCTTGGTGATGAGAAATGTTAACCTCATGATTCATTGGGTTATCATCTCCTCCGCGTGTCAAGTTGTACCCGTTTGGATGCATAGTGTTCAGCTGATCTATCCATTTGATTTCAGCATCGAATAGATCGCTGGACTCAAGATCGGATTCCAAGATCTCGCCGGCCATGGCCTCCCAGCCGTACATTTTAATGGCGGCAGAGACGCCGGTTTTCTTCACAGCCAGTGCATGCTGTCGCATACGTCGTGCATAATCATCCGTGGCGCCTACATACTTCGTGCCGCATGGGGCTGTCAGACAATACACAACACCCATTGCCTTGCATTCTCACTTGCATTTGTCTCTTTCTGACCTTATAGAGTGTGTGCTTCTTTGTTGTTCGCAGCCCAGCGTTACCCCGGCTTCACCGCGGACAACCTCGTAAGTGCCCCTCTTTATGCTTGCCCTGCGTTATTTTTGCGCCTCTGCTCCCATCCCTTTTTGTATCCCTGGCCTGGGATACGGTCAAGAGGCAAGCCAGCTGCAACCCAATGCTTGGTCCACTCTTCTTTGGCTGCATCTTCATTGCCATCTTTCTTGGCTCGGTTTATCACATGATACCACTGCTTGCGCATCTTCACAAAGGCGGCTTTACGATCCGTCATTGCGCGAACATGATCGACAAGGTCGGTCGCATGACGAAAGCCTTTGCCATTGATATTGCAGCGACGTTTCCATTCGTTCCAAAGATTGGCTTCGCGCCACAGTCGATCCCACTCAAGCTCGGCTTCTGCAACTGCTCCAGCGCCCCAATCGCACTGTTCAGCCTGACGAGCGCACCACATTGCATGATGCCACTCGTGTCGAAGCTGTTCATATGCGGCGGCTCGATCTTCGACCAAAGCAAGTTGCTTTGCGGATTCAAGACGGTTGTGGGGGACAACCGCAGCGCCTTGCAAACGGGAGTTGTATCCGTTTGGTGCAATGGTGTTGTGGTCGAGTATTGCTTGTTTCTCAAGATCATCTAGACGATCTACGTCACTGCAACGTATGAGGATCTCGATCTTGAAGGCTTTCCAACCGCCGAGTTGTTTCATTTCGGGCGAAACTCCAACTCGGGCGCTGGGAACGCTGTGCACGTTGAGACGTTTTGCAACATCCCAAAGACTGGGGCCTTGCACTTGACCTACATATGACTTTCCTTTAGGACAAGTCAACTTGTAGATGAACCCCATGCTGTGCTTGCGCTTGCTCTTGCAACTTGCCATCCTTTTCTAACCATCTTAGCGTTTGTTTGCGGGTCGCAGGAGACCAACGGCATCCACCAGGTTCCGCAGCGTCGCTTCGTTCTTGTGGCGCTCAACCACCCGCTCGTCACGGCGTAAGTGTTTGCCATTGCCCGCGCCATATTTGCCTTGTAAAATCTGCCTCATTGCTCACATTCACGTCAATTTTGTGCTCTGCAACATTTAGCATATCCGAAAATCAAAGCAAGCTTCAGATGTCGGAGATCCAGCAGATGCCGGACCAGTTGCTCAAGGTATGCGTTTTTTGCTTTCCTTTTCGCTTCCTTGAGCCAATCTTTAACGCGCCTCTTTCTGTCTTTTCCATCCGCAGATCTCTTCGACGCTTTACAATACTCTGATGCCGCTTGTCAAGGACCAAGTGCGTGCGCAGATCAAGGTGGCCGACTTTTCGCGCCTTTCGGTGGCGGTTTCGCCGGCGGACTTTTCGAGCTGGAACGAGGTTTCGGACACGCTCACGCGCGAGGCGGTGGCACCGATCAAGGCGGAGCACAAGCGCTCGTTGGCGCGCGTGGCGGGCAATGCCGAGAAGGAGGCGGAGATCAACGCGTATTACCAGGAGCAGATTGAGGACACGATGACGCGCGTCGCCAACGACCCGCGCGAGATCTCGCTCGAGCTTGGCGTCGAGTACAACTTCCTCCGTGGCGAGGAGGAGTGCGAGCTCTCGTAAATCGCGTAAAGAGACCTTTGGAAGATGGCTGAGGGGGTTGTAAGACTGTATGTACTAAAGAAGTTTTCCTAATTATTATTTACCTTAGGGACACGGTGACCATAGGCTCCTCTATGGGAGCTGACGGAAAGGGCGCGACGGTCGGAACGGACGCGGGAACCGGCTGGGACACGGCTTTCTTGGAAAGCACTTCGGGTTCGGGAGTTTGTGTGGATTGTGGCGTCTCTTCTTGTGCCATGTCGTCCAATTCGGCGAGCAAATCGTCGTCGTCGATGTTGGCCGCGTCGGCGCCCGTGTCAGCCAGCTGTGAGAGCAGCTGATTGATCTCGTCCACGTCGTCGGCCATCGTTGCCGCGTCGTCGCTGATCGATTCGACGGTTTTCATCGCCGTCTGCACCTTCTTGATGTCCTTGACGCCCGCCTGCAACGCGTGCGCCACCTCCTGTTGTAAACCCGCCTCTTCGAGCATGTCGGCCTGCCGTTCGACGGCCATCGACGCCTTGGCCAAGTTTTGTGCTTGAGCCTCGAGCTGTTTGCTGCGTCGTAAAGAGCGCAACGCCGCCTGTTTGGCGCCCGCTCTCACCTGCGTTTGCGCCTGCTCGCGCATCTCTTGCGCGCGCTCTTCTAGACCGACTGTCCGTTCCGAAATGGACTGCTGTGCCACCTGTAATCGCAGCGCGGGCGTCAAAGCGCTCTTGCGCTGCCCAAACAAGGCGGATGTGAATGTAGATGTTTTGGCACCCGAAGCGACTTGCTTCGTGGCAGTTTGAAGCGTCTTCTTGACTAGCAGATCTTCGTCTACCAATCGCTGTCGGCTTGGCATGCATCCCAACCCTCGTCGCACGCGCCGACCCAACCCGACCAAGCACCCTTCCATCCCGCGCTTGTCTTCGCCAATGGACCGGTCGTAGACATCCGACGCCTCCGCATACAGTTTTGTGGCAACGGAAGCGATTATCTGACGTCGCTGTCTTCGAGCAGACAACTCAACACCACGTTCGTCGTCCGTTGTGGTATTGTTGGTCACGTCCGTGGCCATCTCTCTCTTCCACATAGTTGTGCCACTTCAAGACTTGTTAGCGCTCCATCCACCATTTCGCATCGTCAATCTGCTTCGAAAGCAGCAACGCCGCCCCAAAACCGCGCCAGGTTTGGTGGCGTTGTCCGACGCTCGTTTTCGGTTGGACGTAGAGGCGTAACGCGTAAAGAAAGAGCACAAACGAGGCGTTGTGGACGTTGGTTCCGCCCTTCGATTGTAAGAAGATGTCGATCGTGGTGAAAAGCAGCAAACCGATGGTCCGAACAAATTGCAAATCGACCAGCCACAGCAAGGGAGGCGGTGGCGTGACCGCAAGGCAAATGGCGACCCAACCACCGTAGGCGCGTCGAATGCCTTGCGAAACGCACAAGGCACTCACTCCTAGATACAAGTGCGCAAGCGCGTCCAACCGCTTGCTCCATTCGGACGGTTTTGGTGACGAAGTGCTTGACAATTTGGTTTCGTTGCGCATTCGATCGCGATCGATGTGCGTCGCCAACGATGTAAACGCCAGAAGTAGCCACAAGATTTGTTCCGCAAGCACCGACTGGCAGCGCGCAAAGATTGCAAAATACCACAAAAACGAAGGGCTTATGTACGCCAACGCGCGGTTGGCACGAGGGAATTGCATCGCGTAGGCACAAAAGTGACCGTTCTGGGTGTTCACAAACAACTCACAAACCGCTAGCGGTTTGATTTTTAATGGCACTAGACTCGGGTCGGAACTCGCTTAGGAAAATCGGCTAAGACTTGCTCAAAGGCGCATGGAGACGTCCACTCAGTCCGTCAATCCGACCAAAGTCAAAAAGTGTGTGGACGTTTTACCGACGCTGCCGGATGCGTTACAGATCAACGACTGCTGCTATGCCAAGTTCAAGTCTCCTGTTGGCGAACTCACATGGTTTGTGGCCAAGATCATCGTCGTGCGCAAAAAGCTATGCGATCCCGTCCAGGTGGAGTTCAAGAGGACCTTGGACGGCGTCAGTTTGCCGCTGCTTTTACCTTCGCCGATCCGCGCATGGGTCGATCTGTGGTCAATTCGTCGCGATGTGCCTCACACCGTTCAGCTGGAATCCACCTGCACGCCGCTGTTCAAACGCGCCTGCGTTCGCAACAAGGGTGATATGAACGTCAACCAT
>Ga0302126_10002165_pt1 | contig 11401 bp, 7 predicted proteins | sample CB4_20m_MG_FD_203108 | JGI IMG/M metagenome (GOLD analysis project Ga0302126, IMG submission 203108) | Marine microbial communities from Western Arctic Ocean, Canada - CB4_20m | ecosystem: Environmental > Aquatic > Marine > Oceanic | place: Canada: Western Arctic Ocean | collected 2017-09-24 | reverse complement strand
TCACAAAAAAACATCTTCATCATCATCATCATCATCATCATCATCATCATAAAAAGAACATAATAGACGAGAACAATAATAAGATTAAGATAATGAAAGAGCCCGTGCAAAATGGAAAGACGTTCACTTTCGAATCAGTGCTCAATTGCTCTGCCAAAGATTTCGTCATGGACAAAGATACGCAAGAATTTAGAGAATTCCACATGACTCGAGTTGGTACACAATCGGCAGAAACTTTACGAACAGGTATTGAAGAAGTAGATGTGAACAAAAAGGGAATGACAGAGAAGAGATTCGTTACAGTCGTCCGCACTGTTCCTGGTATTAAACTTCCAATGGTTGTGAAACCTTTACTCAAAGGTGGTCACGTCGAGTTCGTGGATACGCGCAGTACTACGCCAACCGCGTTTGAGGACTTTATGAACGGTAGAACAGAAACACACGAGACGATTTTTCGAACAGTAAATAACATCACAAAACATGCCGTAGTAGATGGAGTGATATCAATTATACCAATGACTAAAACAACATGTAAAGTCGTTGTTCATGGGTTATGTCACGTCACTCTTGGATCTTTAGGAAGACTGATTGAAAATATCATAGTGAACGGAATTGGGAAATCGTACGAACAATTACCAGAGATATACGATGGATGGATTGCATATAAACAAGTCAAAGTTTTAAGTGAAAAGCAACCTGTCGCGGCGGTGAAGGCTGACTCAAAGTATACAAAAACCGAAAAGAAGAAACAGAAAGAAGTTATAAATTTATACATAGAAGATGACGAGACAAAAGACGACGATAGCGAGACTTCTTATGCGACTGCTTCGACTGAATTCGATGGCAATCAAAATTCTCTCATAGATATTGAGTCGTTTTCTGCACCACTTACACCAATATTTAACAGTATTTTATCGTTTGGCTTTGGATCCTCTAAATACGACGACGACGACGATGATGATGGTAAAGAGTTAGACGGAGACTTCGTAGAAGAAAAAGAAGAAGAAGAAGAGGAAGAAGAAGTGAAAAAAGAAAAAGATATCGATTTTAACGTAGAAAAAGTAGTAGAAGTAAAAAAGAAAAGTAGCACTGGTTTCGCATGTTGCTTCGCAGCTCCAGCAGTTGAGGTTTAGAAAAATGATTATTAAACGAAAGTTTGCTTATTTGCCTGAGCATTATAGAAATCAGCAACTTGACTCGCACTCGTTGCCATTTCCGGCTCTTTATCATCTCGACTTCGTAAAAATCGAGGGAAACGCAAAGCAATACCCTTGTTTGGATCTACCAAACCCATAGCAGCTTTATGCGTAGGAGAAATCGATAAATCAGCCGCTTTCACTTCCCAGACCAACTTTGCATCGAACCACAAATCAGGGACCATGCCATCGGGATATTTGTAATAAGAACGGGGATTTTGAATCAAATGCGGTTCCAGCGCTTTTGATAAAGTTTCCAAGTCTACCTCGGAAAAACCAGTGCCGATTTTACAAATCGTTTGAAACTCCTCCGTATCTTCATCGTAACAAGCGAGAAGAAACGCTCCGTATACTCCGGTTCTTTTACCTTTGCCGTGCCAAGCACCAATTGGAACCAAATCCAACGAATCCCCACATCCTTCCATGTAATCTTTTTTCAACTTCAACCAATTAAGCGAGCGTTTTGAAGGCTCGTAAGTCGCGTCCATGGTCTTCACAATTAAGCCTTCGGTGTTTGCCGCGATGGATTCATCCAAAAATACTTGCAGTTCTTCCACGTCTCTGCTTGTTTTTGCAGTTGCGAACAAAAATTCACCTTTTGTTTCTTTGAACGAATTATACAATGCAAGACGTCTTGCGCTCATTGTTTCGCGCAAAAGAGACTTACCGTTCAAGTATAAACAATCAAAAGCGTACAGCGCGACTTGAACTTTTACGTCTTCAATTTTGATATTTTTCTTTCCTCTCGTGCTTAAAATCTGGAACGGAAGAATTTTATCTTGTTCTCTATCGTATGCAACGGCTTCGCAATCGAGGACTACTGAAGTTACTTTTCCGTTGGCGTCGTTCAAATAGTTTTTGAATTTGGAAATGATGTCAGGGAATTTCGGTGTGTTATCTTCCTGATTTCTCGAAAAGATCTTTATCGTCCCATCTTCGAGCAAATGCACCTGAGCTCGCTCGCCATCGTATTTGTATTCACACGTGAATTCAACGTCAGAAAATCTATTCAAAACCTCTGCCACACCTGTCGTTGGTTTTGCTAACATTGGTTTTACTGGTGCACCCGGTTTGAACTGACATTTTTCCTGTAATCCTTCAATGCCAACTTCTAATAGCGCCGGAACTACCAAATCGTAGCTCGGACACTCTGAAAAAACAAGCTTCATCACATCCACCGCTTTTAAAAGTTGATCCGCGAGCGTGCTTGAGCTTGGCTTAGATTTTGCTTTTTCATTTGCTTCTAAAATGATCGCGTGCGTCAATGCTGCGTTCACAGTTTGCTGCGCGAGACCAATGCGCAATTTCCCTTGCAACGCTCTCACGATATATCCAGCTTCACTACCCTTTGCTGCTACAAGTAGTTTCTTGATACGACCTTTCTTTTGATCGACTGAATTGGTCCCTGACGTAGTCGCAATCACTCGAAACTCCTGCAGAACGCCTTTCACTGATAAAGGGGCGGGTTGAAACATAGTTCGTTGCGTTGATCGAGATGCCATTGCGACAGATCCCAAGTCGCCAGCCTCGCGGTAGTCTGCCTTGATACTCGCCTCTTTGCGCCCAGTTGCTTCGGCCAAACATTTTATAAGAGTTGCATCACCTATGCCAAGATCAACACCTTCATGTTGTGGTGCGATTGTATTTGATGCCAAATAAACTGCGGCTAGTAAATCTCCAGGCAATCCACCACGAATGATAGCTCTGAACGTGTTTGTCAACAAATTCGTGATTTCCAAACGTTTCGTTGTTTCTGCAATATTTTCAAACGTATCGGCAACAATACCAAAGGGCGTTGGTGTGTTTTCTTTCCAAGATGCGAGAGATTTTGATGATTGTTCGATGTATTTCTTTGCCAGTTCAATTTGCAAAGCTCCAACTCCAGATTCTGACTTTTCCTTGCCCGTCTTCGATTTCGTCTTTTTCTTTGCTTTTTGAACATCGAGTGGACCTTCAACATCTTCGATTTCATCATCTGATTCTTCATCATCGTTTTCATCATCTGATTCTTCATCATCGTCTGATTCGTCTTTATTGTTGTCCATTATCGTCGACGTCGATTTTCTTCGTTGTTGCTGTTGTTGTTGTTGTTGTTCGCCCACCTTTTTATTGGGAACAACTTTAGTTGCTTCTGTTTCATCATCATCCTCATCGTCGTCGTTCGTAACGACATTAGTTTCAGACTTCTTTACTAATCTACGTTTCTTCGTCGCGGCTACATCTTCCATTGCAACTGCGAGTCCGTCAGAATTCATCTTGTTCGGTGTTTTTAAATGTTCCTTTTCTTTTTTATCGTTATTGTTCTTGTCGTCGTCTTTTGTTTTATTAGTATTCGGATTTCCATTTCCATTTCCATCTTCTTCTTCCTTTATTATGTCATTAGTAGGAGGTTGATTCTTTGCAAAAAAACCCGAAAGAGTCTTTTGCGGTAATTTAGTAGAAGAAGGTTGAGTAGCCATTCTCACTTTACCGATATTATATTATATTATTAAAACCCGGTCTAGTATTCCGCGAGAGAGAATAAATTTGAAGATGTGGTTAATGCTTTAAAATTCAAAAATCTAAAATTGAATTTAACGCATAATCAATAATAAAATACGACGAGTGAAAACTTGCATTCTCTTCTATATATTATATAATTATAATCTATTTATTATCATCCCTCCTCGCCAAATTCCTTCGTAAAGCGTTCGTGAACTTCCAAATCAGCAGCAGCAACCGTCGGGCGCGCTCTTAAAAGTACTTTGTTGAAATCCCCCAACGTTATAGGTGGAGGCATTACACGATCTGCGTATCCTAAACTCGCGAGCTCATCCAAGGTTGAAGCCCATGCAGAAGGATCTCCTGGCGAACATGGAACGTAAAACTCTTTCGATTCATCATCTTCTCTTGTGACCGTTTTGAAGTGCGTCGCCTCTTGCGTCTTGCGAACGGGCTCATAAAGCACATCTTTCACAACATGATCTATATCCGATCCAGAAAATCCTGGTGTCTGTACACCTAAACTATCAAAATCATCATTCGTTAGATCATTTGGTGTTTCTCCGACGTGGACTTTGAACATATGAGCTCTCGCTGGCGCTTCCGGAAGTGGAATATAAATTCTTTTATCAAAACGTCTTCGCACGGCTTGGTCCAAAGAGTATGGCGTGTTTGTCGCCGCTAAAACAAGAACTTTTCCAGCTTGGTCGGAACCAACTCCTTGCATTTGTACAAGAATCTCCGTTTTAATCCGTCGAGAGGCTTCTGATTCACCAGACTCGCCTCTAGCTCCGCACAGAGCGTCTATTTCGTCGATGAAAATAATCGAAGGAGCTTTTTCTCTCGCCATGGAGAATAGATTATTTACCAACTTTTCCGATTCGCCCATCCATTTTGACACGAGGTCTGATGAACTCACGGAAAAAAAAGTCGAATCTGCTTCCGTTGCGACTGCTTTTGCTAAATATGATTTTCCTGTACCAGGTGGTCCATATAATAAAAATCCCGACCACGCTTTTCTCTTTCCGGTGAAAAATTGAGGAAATTTAACTGGCAAGATTACAGCTTCCTTCAAAGCATCTTTAGCAAGATCTAATCCCGCTACGTCGGACCATTTCACGTTAGGTTTTTCAGTTACTATTGCGCCTCCAAGTTGTTGTTTCATTTTAAGTTGCTCTGCATTATCCTCCTTTAACGAAGAACTAGCGTTAGTAGCACTAGCGTTTGAGGTTGAAGCGCTACCGCCGTTTGCGCCCGCCGGACGCGCTTTCATTGCTTCTGGATTTCCTGACTCTGTGGCTTGATCTGTTGCATTTTTCTGCTCGGCGACTATTTTATGCAACTCCTCTGCTCTTTCGAGGTATTCGTTGAACTTTCCTTTAATAGTTTCTTGCATTCTTGGATTCTTTTCATACTTCAAATAGCACTTGAAATGATCTAAAGACTGCATGTAAAGCGTAAACGCTGTTTCATAATTCCCAGCTTTATCTTCATTCACGGCATCTCTAACTATACTAATCGCTTTTTCTCGAATCGCAGCGCCACCTTCCATTTTTATTATGATTATTGTTATGATTATTATTAATATATTATTTCACTCTCTCTCTTCTGGTGAGAACAAACTAATATAAATATAATAACCCGTTGGTTAAAAGATTCTCGATTTTCCAAAATTATTATTTATTTTATATACTGGTACGTATTATTATTATTATTATTATTATCGGTATCAATAGTAATATCACTCTCTCTCTCTCTCACACACACACACGAACTTACTCACCACTGCTAATCTTCGATACGCAAATTGTGATGTGTGTGTTTATGTGTTTATGTGTTTATGTGTTTATTCAGCAAGTACAAATTTTTTTGTGTCCTTTTCTTGTCTTGTCTTTGGTTGTCGGGTGCCTCTGTCAGTCTGTTGATGCTATGACCTAAAATATGCAAAATAATGATTGTTTGAGAAGAAGAAACAAAACACGCACGGCAGCAGAAAACAGACTGACAGGCGCGATAAATAAAATATATATAAAAATGTCCTTGATCTTACGCCATTCAAAACGTCTTCTTCAGCTGAAGAAGAACACAAATAGCACGAACAACAAACAAGCGATGATGATGATGAACGTGATCGTGCAAAGACGATCATATGCAGGCATGGGCGCGCCAACTGGTACAGCTCCACCGCCCGAAACTGAGTTAGAGGAGGAACATGAGTTGATCTGGGATGCTGGTGATAAACATCCTGAAACGGCGTTGGATAATTTACCAGCGAAAATTGTCGGGAAATACGAAGCTTTGGGTATGATAGTAGGTGCTTTATGCTTGATGGGGGGCGTATATACATTCGCCGGTTATTACGATAAAGCCTCATCGCAACCATTCGCTTCAAGGGATTTAGAGAAACATCTTCAAAGTGAACTTGGGCAAAGAAGGAATTAGCTAGAAATCATTGTATTATTATAGCCTTTTATCTGCTCTACATCTCATCAATCCATCAAATGGAGAATCTCAGTCAGTCAGTCAGTCAGTCGTTAATTTCGATAGGTTCTTGTTTAGCTATTTTCTCCGCAAACATTTTATGCGCCTCGTCCCAAACTTTCTTGGAATCGTATTCCGAAATCGTTCGGTCCGGGAGCTTTAATAATTCGCCATGATTTTCTTCCTCTTTCAAGCATTTCTGCCACCAATGACGCATCAATTCTACGTTCTGTTTTCGTGCTGTAACTCTAATGACTCGGCTCTTTTCGTCAAAATCTGTTATTTCCCAAGAGCCATAATTTCGAGGCCGAGGAATTGGCGTGAAACTTTTATCGGACTCGTCAAATTTTAAACCTCCGGCGGCTGGGTAATCGTCTTCATCTAAATCTTCTATTTCTTCTCCGATTGGATGCTCCCATTCGCAATCTATGAGTGTCACTGTTTTATTATGCAAAGTAATTTTCACAGAAGTTTCCGTGACTTCTACATTAACATCTTTTGCCTTCGTGTTCGGCGGAGCTATTGCAGAAAGTATAACTTCGCTTATAGTTTGCGACCACATATAATAGTCTTCTCCGTTGCTATTTTTAACGCAAATGCCGTTACGAATGAATTCTTCTTTTCTTCGAGCAATTGCTTCTTCTTTTCTTCTTTCTTTTTCTTCTTCAGAGAACAAAGGTATTGTTTCGTTTTTGTCGTTCTCTTCTTCTTCGTCTTCTTTTTTAGCAGTAGTGTGTGGCGGCTCTCGGAAAGTAATCGTCCCTGGATTCTCGCGTTCGATTCTTTTCCCTTCCTCGATCCATTGCATCTCTCGGAACTCTTGCTCGCTCATCATCTTTTCATCCTTTGAAAGCTCTTCTTCTTCTTCTTCCTCTTCCTCTTCTTCTTCTTCTTCTTCTTTTTTCGTACTTCTTCTACTTCTATTTTTGTTGTTGAAATCAATTTGTTCCCCAGTTCCAATCGTTACTCGCGTCGGTTTATTTAACTTTGTTACTTCCGGTCGTTGATTGAAATGGTCAACGGAGGAATCAGAATCGGAATCAGAATAGTCTAATTTGTCCCATTTTCTATAATCGACCATTCCCTAAAATGAGTAGAACGCGCGCAACAGAGTATCGACAAAGACTCAAAAATAATGGCAATGACTTGTGTAGCATCACAGCAAAGAAATTTTTAACTGTTGAAAAGTTGAAACCCTAAAAGGTAACTAAATTAGATACTACATATTACATGTGCGTCATAAAAATGATGATGACGGTGATGAAAATATAAAAGAAAGACGAAGAAGAAGAATTGAAATGGAAATGGAGATGAAAATGAGAATGAAATCGACGACTGAGACAACAACGTCAGCAGTAGATAAGAAGAAGAAGAAAAATAAAAAGAAACGGAATGAGAAATTACTGAAACATTTATCAATCAAAGCAACGACAACGACGCCATCAAAATCTTCTTCGCACGCTTTTGAATGCGATCCTTCTGACCACTGCGAAACACCGTTCCAGGCCTATAAAGATATTGAACCGTTTTTGTTCAGAATAGCTCAAAGTTTAAAGAAAACAAAGGCGACGTTGCGCATTTATGACCCTTACTTTTGCGAAGGATCAACTAAAGAACATCTTTTAAGGCTGGGCTTCGAAAACGTCACAAATGTGAACGAAGACTTTTACGTAAATATCGAGAATAAAAATGTTCCAGAATACGACGTATTATTAACTAACCCACCGTATTCTGCGGATCATTTCACGAGAATATTAAACTTTTGTGGGAAAAGCAAGAAGCCTTTCTTTCTGCTACTTCCGAATTTTGTATGTCGCAAAAAGTATTACGCTTCGGAAATAATTCAAAAGCAAAAGGAACCAATGTTTTTGATCCCGGATGAGCTGAAACCTTATCGATATTGGGCACCTGGAAGGAAAGGGTTCGAGGTACGTGCAAAAGGGACGACCCCTTTCGTTACTTTTTGGTACCTCGATTTTGGGAATTTGATGGATTTAAATGACGTGCGCCGGTGGTGGATGAAGAAATACTCGGCACATTCAAACTGTCAACTTCCTGCACCTGAACTCGCGCTTCCACAACAGCAACGTTTGCAAAAACGAGACAATCCAAGAAGAAGAAAGGCTAATAATAATAAGGAAAGTACAAAGGACGAAACTGGTACGAAACAACCTTCGTCGATTTATTATGACCCGAGAATGGCAAAAAAACGAAAGCAAATTTGAATTCTCAAATAGTAGTAATAGTAGTAGTAGTAGTAGTAGTAGTAGTAGTAGTAAGTAGTAGTAAAGTAGTAGTAGTTGATCTCGCGTGCGTCGTGTTAATGGTTGTAAATTATAGCGTGTTTGTTGTTTTTTAACATTTTGCCTCACACTCCCGCACGCATCACACAACATAGCATAAATGATCTCCAGGATCTTCTCACAACTGGGCAGTAGCAGTAACGTACGACGATTACAATCACTTTCGAATCCGGATCTCAACAATAAATTCGTGTATGCAAAAAGTTTTATACGCGAACTCGAACAACGAAAAGAAGTTGTAGTTTCTTCTTCATCATCATCAACAACAACAACAACAACAACGAGAAGAAGAAGAAGAAGAACTATTAGTCCTCAAACTACTGACAATAACAGCAAAATAGCATCATCCTCATCTTCATCATCTTTTTCAAGTTACAAAAGAAGTTTTGCATATTCAGCATCATCAGCCGCGAATTCTATAAACCGATCATCATATGATGATGATGATGATGATGATGAGAAAAAAGTAACATTTCGCTTCAGAGATTCGGAGGAAAATCGATTTTATGATCCAACTATAATGACAACATTCTCAGCAGAAGAATGGAGTGATGCTTGTTTGAATTTATACTACGAATTTGAGCAATTGCAATACCAGCTTCCATTACACATTAGACATCCTATTTCAGCGCATTGGAAAATAGTAGATCGAACTTTTAAAGTCACCGAGGAATACTCGCGATTGAGCTCGACGCAAAAACGAAAACCAGTCTTTGCAAACTCGATCTCAATACTCACGCGGTTGGAGCTTTATGAAAGTGGATTTAGGAACTATTTAGTCGTTGATCAGGCACCATGGAGCTCAAATATTCGTCATCCGGTGACGTTGAAAATGTATTGCAAAGTCTTGATCCTGCATGCCTTGACTTGTATTGGTTTCTACTTTTCATATGCAGCAATGGTGCCACCAATAGGCGTTGATGGGTTCCCACATTTAGAAAGCTTGAGAGACTTTTTAAACGATTCGTGCCCTGGGATTTTTCAGAACAGGCTCATGTATTTGATTGTTTTGTTATCGTTGGTTTCCGCGTATGCGGTTCGGAAAAATACGGAAAAAATGTTTCTCACGTTTGCGAGCTACTCCGCATCTTTTCGACGGGCTGACAGGCTTAAGCAGTCGTTGCAAAAAGTCAAGACTTTTTAAAAGCACGCGCGCGCGTATTTTGTATTTTGTATAAATAGAATAGATTTGTAGATTTTAATAGAATCAATAAGATTAAAAATAGTTTATTATTGATGTGCGTGCTTTACATTCCATTCTGAACCGTCAGAACTCCTTCCACCGGCACCATAGGGTACGAAAGCAGGTCTACCTTCCAATCCTAACTCCTTAAATAACGCAGAATCTTCGTTATCATCATTATTGGGAGTTGTCAACAACTTATCTCCTGTAAAAACAGAATTCGCTCCGGCTAAAAAGCACATAGCCTGAGTTTCGTCCGACATGTTAATTCTTCCAGCCGATAACCTCACGACGGTTTTAGGCATGAGAATGCGAGCAACTGCGATAGCTCGAACCATTTCCAAACCTTTTGGAGGAGAGAGATTCTCAAACGGTGTACCTTTCACTGGCACTAAAGCATTAATCGGAACCGACTCTGGATGCTCCGGTAAACTTGCTAAAACGTGCATCAAAGATGCTCTATCGGATTCCTCCTCTCCTAAACCCAAAATTCCACCACAACATACTGATATTCCAGCATCGCGAACTGCAGCTATGGTATTAAGGCGATCCTCATACTTACGCGAAGAAGTAACTTTCGGATAATATTCAGGAGACGTATCTAAATTGTGGTTATAAGCGGTTAGCCCGGCTTCTCTCAATTTTACGGCTTGATCTGGTGTGAGCATACCTAAAGTTGCGCAAACCTCCATTCCCAACTCTTTAACTTGTTTAGTCATCGTTAACACGCGATCGAACTGACCCTCACCTACTTGCGAAGGTCCTCTCCAAGCGGTACCCATACAAAAACGAGTTGACCCGGCAGCCTTTGCTCGTTTTGCGGCTTCAAAAACGTCATCAACTTGCATCAATTTTTCCGCTTTAAGTTCGGTTTCCTTCTTCCACGATGATGATTGTGAGCAATAATTGCACGTTTCCGGACATCCTCCTGTTTTAATTGAAAGTAACGTACATTGTTGAACTTGTTTTGGATCGTGATACATTCTATGAACCGTAGCGGCTTCGAATACGAGTTCTAACAAAGGTCTTTGGTACATTTCTTGAATTTCTTCCTTTGTCCAGTCGGTTCTCACTTGCCCAAGGGTCTTCTTACTTTGCTTCTGATTTGTTGTCGTTATCGTTGTCGTTGAATACATCGTTCTCTTTTCATGCTTGTTCATGTTCATGTTCATTATTGCAGATGATGATTTTGTTCTTGTTCTTGTTCCTGTTATCGTCGTCGTCGTCGATGAGTTGTTTTTGTTCGACGCTGACAGGACATCATCATCGAGTGCTACTGATTTTGGACGACGAGCGATTGAAGGAGGAATAAAATCAGAACATCGTCGAGAGTAGTCGTTCGCCGACGAGGAAGCGAGGAAGATCGATTTCGAACCCGTCGTCGCTTGTGTCCGCGTCCTCAGGGCATCATTAAAGCTAATTAATACTGCCCTTGTCCGTCTCTTCATTACCTGCATTTTTATTGGCGCGAATAATAAATAATAAGGGCCGAAGGGGCTTAAACACAAAAAGTGAGGCTTTTCCCCAAATTTAGTATTTAGAGTATGTTTTATAAAGTGAAACCATCACTCATCTCACGTCACGATCAACAAATTCAACAGTGAATACTATCACGTATTACTTAATTCGTCTCGACAGTCAGTCAGTGTGTCATAATTTGTGGTGTTTTTGATGCATATCTTTTATATGTAGTGTATGACTAATCTGCACGAGATATCGAAACATTGATACGCGAGCATGTTTCGTAAAAAACTTAT
>Ga0302126_10002163_pt1 | contig 11407 bp, 19 predicted proteins | sample CB4_20m_MG_FD_203108 | JGI IMG/M metagenome (GOLD analysis project Ga0302126, IMG submission 203108) | Marine microbial communities from Western Arctic Ocean, Canada - CB4_20m | ecosystem: Environmental > Aquatic > Marine > Oceanic | place: Canada: Western Arctic Ocean | collected 2017-09-24 | reverse complement strand
GAAAACAAACTTTATCTTGTTACCCAGGACCAAACAATAGAAAATACATTTGAAACTATCAATAAAAGAAAGTCGGTATAATGTCTGAAGAATCTTTAATATGCTCATTCTGTAGCAAGTCCAGAAAAGACGTCACGAAAATGATAGTGGGTGCCAAGAAGACATCCATCTGCAACGAGTGTATCAAACTGTGTGTTGAGATACTGGATGAGGATATAGTCAAAACAAGACAGGAGAAGTTGGCCTCAGGAGATCTGGAAACACTCAATCCAGTAAACATCAAAGAACATCTCGACAACTATGTCATAGGACAGGATGCCGCAAAGACGGTACTGTCAGTTGCAGTTGCCAATCACTATAAAAGAATTATAAATCCACCCAAGGACTTTGACCTAGACAAGTCAAACGTGATGGTGCTGGGAGCCACAGGGGCAGGTAAGACACTGCTGGCCAGGACTGTTGCAAAGTACTTAGATGTACCATTCACGATAGCAGATGCAACAACCCTGACAGAGTCAGGATATGTTGGAGACGACGTTGAGAATGTCGTGCAGAAACTGTATGCGAACTCAGGTGGAGACATAGAGAAAACACAAAAAGGTATAATATTCATAGACGAGATAGACAAGATATGCAGGAAAGGTGAGAACACTTCCATAACAAGAGACGTGTCAGGGGAAGGTGTGCAACAGGGTCTACTTAAAATCATAGAAGGATCAGAATGCAGGGTACCACCACAGGGCGGTAGGAAACATCCAGACGCACAGACAATCACGATAGACACAACGAACATACTGTTCATAGTTGGTGGAGCGTTTACTGAACTGGAGAAACAGATCGAGAGAAGCAAGGACAGTGGTATAGGGTTTGGTGCAAGTCTCAAGAACAATGAGGAGAAGAACTACCTAGCAGATGTCAAACCAGAGGATCTAATCAAGTACGGACTTATCCCTGAATTCGTGGGAAGATTCTCCATGATCACACACGTCAACAAACTTTCTGAAGAGCAACTGGTTAAAATACTGACAGAACCCAAGAATGCCATAATTAAACAGATGCAGTACTTGTTTAATCTGGACGACATCAAAATTGATTTTACCAAAGAAGCCAAGATCAGCATAGCCAAGAAAGCCAAGGAACTTGGAACAAATGCAAGAGGACTCAAGAACATAATGGATAACATACTCCTTCCATTCCAGTTTGATGCCGTAGAGATGAAGAACAAGGGAGTAGAAACAATTAAAATAACAGAGGATGTGGTTGACAACAGTGCTGATCCTGTGTTAGTATTTAGAAAAGCAAATGGAATATCAAAAAAACAAATCTAACTTCACAAACGGCAAACCCAAGTTCGTCAAAAAAGAATCATCAAGACCACTAGGCTTCCAAGGATATTACGTAGAAGTGCGTGATGGAGAAGATGTCATGAGAGCATACAGGAAAATGAAGAAATGGATCAAAGAGGATCGCTTTGTTGAAGCTGTGAAGGCCAAGTCTGTGTTCATGAAACCCTCAGAGAAAAAAAGAGAAAAAGCCAAAGAGAAAAGGCTAGTCCTTAGAAAGTTACAAAGAGAACGTAATGATAATGTGTTCCTAGGCCGTTCAAGCCGTAGATAATAATTTTACCAAAAACTCTTGTAATTTGACATATAATGCATATATGTTATAATAAATAAAGTTGAAGATTGCTAATAGATAGGATCTTCACTATTACTAACTCGCTTAAACTTAAAAGGAGGAAAGCACATGAAAAACAATCTATCTATCTTTAATAATCTAAGACCACTGACCGTAGGGTTTGACAATGTATTCGATCAACTGGAATACATGATGGAAGACCGTTTCTTCGAGAAAGGAACAGTCGGAAACTTCCCACCATACAACATAGTAAAGACCGGTGAGAATACCTATGACGTGGAACTTGCACTTGCAGGTTTCAACAAGAACGACATCGAGGTTGAATACAAGGAAAACAACCTTACAGTCAAGTCTAAGAAGCAAGACAAAGCTGAAGAGACTGACCCGGATGGTAACATGATACACAGAGGCATCTCGAAGAGGATGTTCACTAGATCATTCACTATCGCAAACGATGTTGAAGTCAAGGGTGCGGAACTGAAGGATGGTCTGCTTAAGGTGTCACTGGAGAGAATCATACCAGAACACAAGAAAGCAAAGACCATTAATATCAAGTAAAACAAAATAGATAGGGTGGTAATATGCCACCCTACCTTATTGACAATTTAAGTTAATATGCTATAATAAGACTATGGAAATGACAGATATACAAACACTTACAAAAGAAAAAATTAAACTGGAAGAACCTGGAATGTACGATGTTATATTCCTGAACGACAACATCACGACAACAGAATTCGTTGTGAGAGTACTGAAACAGATATTTGGTAAGACACAGGAACAAGCGGAAGCTATTATGACCAAAGTACACAAGGATGGTCAGGGTGTAGTAGGATCATTTGTACATGAGGTTGCTGAACAGAAGGGTATAGAGACCACACTACTCGCAAGACAAGAGAATTTTCCACTGCAGGTCAAAGTCAAGAAACAATAATGTACGTCAACGATTACGTTCGAGCGAACAAAGAGGTGATCGAGTTCGTACAGAATGCTGTACCAGGAGCAATCGACAAGTATGTGGGCACACTGGACTACGCCACTGCAAGATTCAACACAATACTATTAAGACTTTCCGAGGATCCAATCATGTTGGATGAATTCATGCCAGAGGCAAGGCATTGTTTCGATGGTATACAATCATTCTACAAGAACACACAGCGACTGATCACATGGCCATGGATGCTTAAACCTATTGCAAAGATTATACTACACAGCATAGGAACTAGACAGATACCAAAGATAAAAAGCCTGTTGGACAAAGTTGATAATTACAAGAGAAAGCCAATATTCGGAGAAGACACAGTATGATCAGCAACTGGCTACTATGGGCGGTACCTGAAAAGTACGTCAAGAGATACCTGTTCACACTATGGTTGGTCATGTTTGTGATTCCAGGTTACTTATTTGGATTGCATTTTACGAAACTTGGCTTTATAATAAACTTATTATGGTATGACGTTGTCTTTTACGGATGGGTCAGAGTAAAACAAAAACTAGGAGACGACGAATGAAAGCAGTAGTATGGAGCAAACCGGCCTGTCCACATTGTGAATCAGCAAAACAAATGTTGAGAATGAAGGGCATAGAGTACGAAGAGAAGAACATAGCAGAAGGATATAACATACAGGATCTTTTAGAACTTGTTCCCAACGCAAGAACAATGCCACAGATTTGGTTGAACGAAGAACACATAGGTGGGTATGACCAACTTAAAGAAAAATTAGACAAAGGAGACAAATGATCAAAGAAGCACTAGTAAAGAAACTGGAAGGTGATATCGAGGTCGCGAAGGCAGACCTGAGAGTATTCCTAGCAAATCCAATCGGTGTCGCGGAACACATCGACTACGTTGCGACTGCAGAAAAGAAACTTGAGGCACTGGCATCAGCAGAAGATAAGTTAAGCACACTAAAAGAACTCTAGCACAGTGACATACACGGTCAATGACAAGTGCATAATGTGTAAGCACACAGACTGTGTTGAGGTTTGCCCGGTGGATTGTTTCTACGAGGGCGAAAACATGCTGGTTATAAATCCAGACGAGTGCATAGACTGTGGGGTATGTGAGCCAGAGTGTCCAGAGGATGCAATACTGCCAGACACAGATGACGAAGGAAAAAAATGGGTAGAGTTCAACGGAGAATGGTCAATAAAATGGCCAGTAATAACAACAAAGAAAGATCCGTTGCCTGACCATGAGAAGCACTCCGGGGAACAGGGAAGGTTAGAGAAGTATTTTAAAGACAAGTAATATGAAACATAAAAAAAAATCAAAGTGGCAAGTAAAAAGAGAAAAAGAAATAAGTGAAAACTCACAGTTTGATCCAGAGATACATCAGCTGGGCAAGGAAGGCTATGGATTTGGAATGAAACGAGACTACAAAGCAAAACCAGAGGAACTGTCAGGTAAGCACTTACCTTTCAAAAGCGAAAAATGATAGTTGACAAAATACAAGAGATGGGAGATAATTTGAAACTGTTGGAAGGACACGACAGGCTACACTATCTCATTGACAAGGCCAAGGATATCGATCCACTCCCGGAGTCTGCAAAGACAGACGAGAACAGGATACGTGGCTGTGCATCAAAGCTGTGGGTGATAGGCGGCACCCGTGAGGACAACACGATGAACTATCAAGTGGACGGAGACGCACACATAAGCAAAGGCACGGCGAAGATAGTGACAGACATAGTGAACGGAGAACCCAAGAACGAAGTTGCAAACCTCACAGTTGAAAGCTTCACACCACTGGGAATAAAAGAACTACTGACAATGCAGAGACAGAACGGACTGGGAGAACTAATCAACCGAATAATAAGGATAGCAAATGATTGACATGCCACCAGGATGGGTACCTAACGATAACGCATCAGTTGACCCGCATCTAGAGTGTGATCTAAAAGAGATCAAGGAACATCCACCAACTCAAGAGGAATACATGCCTCGTATAGTCGAGAAACTTAAGGAGTGTTATGACCCTGAGATAAGTGTGGACATATACAACCTAGGTTTGATATACGACGTCAAAGTCACAGAGGACGGCTACGTCCATGTGCTGATGAGTTTGACAAGTGCATTCTGTCCAGCGGCAGACATCATTCCACAAGACGTGAAAATGAAAGTGGAGAGCATACCAAATCTCAAATGCAAGGTCAAGATCACAATGCAACCACAGTGGGGTCGAGACATGATCAATCCTGAGGTGCGTGACCTTATGGGATTGTAACACAACCAATAAGGTTGACCAATTTCTAAAAATAGCATACAATAATAGTAATACTGAATCATGTTGGGGAATCTGTGTGTAATTCACTGGCTCTTCCAGGAACCGTAAAGTCGGAGTGCCAACCAGTATAAGTCCGCTGTCGAGCGAGGGCCTGGGAAAGTCTAGTTCTACAATGTAAAGTTAACAGTGGCTAATATAAACGTTAACTCGTTTAATAGGATACTGTTATGAAAAAGACAAAACAAAAAATTGTGTTATTCTTCTACTTCGTGGGCTTCATCGCTTTAAGTAGAATGATACCTCATCCACCAAACTTCACACCTGTCATTGCTATTGCTGTGTTCATGCCGTACCTGACTCGTAGTCTATACTCGGCCATGCTAGTACCATTGTCGGCTATGTTTGTTTCGGATCTGTATCTAGGGTTCCACTCCAGTATGTTTTGGGTTTACACCAGTATCTTGTTAGGCACAACATTGAGTCAATACACAATGTCTATGAAGAAAACGTATGTACACCTGGGATCCAACGCACTGATGTCGTCAATAATATTTTTTGCGGTAACAAACTTTGCAGTATGGATGTCTGGTACGATGTATCCACTTACACTGGACGGACTATTACTTTGCTACACCATGGCAATCCCGTTCTTTGGCAACACAATAGCGGGTGCTTTATTTTACGTTTCTCTTTTGGGTCTTGTGTCCTACTCGGCAACAAACATATCTAGGAGATATACGGACGATGAAAAAACTATTACTAGCAGTCTTAACATTATTGCTTTTCCACACAGGATCACAAGCAGAGCAATCTAAAGAGTGTGCATGGGAAGATAACATTCCGTGCATAAAAATAACAAACTTTGTGTTGAGGGATCCAAGTGCCCTTACAACAGCATCAATGAGTGTGGACTACATTGATCAATACACAATAGAGAACACCAACACAATCGACACAGTACAGGCGATATCTAGGATAACAGGATTGAACGTTGTGCAGTCAGGTCCAACGGGACAACAGACATCTGTGTTCATGAGAGGTATGAACTCCAATCACACCATGGTTGCGATCAACGGTGTTGCCATCAAGGATCATTCCACAACAGGTGGACTACACGACATAGGTTCTGACTTCATAAAACATGTCACAGGAATACAAGTGGTCAAAGGATCGCAAGGTACACTGTACGGTGCCAACGCAGTTGGTGGAGTTATAAACTTCATTACCACAGACAGTTATGCCAACAGCATATCCACAACAGTGGGATCCAACAACACCAAAGGTATCACACTAAAGATACACAAGGACATCGACAATCATTCTATCAGCATCATAGCCGACGGGACAAAGTCAGATGGTATATCTATTGCACCGGCCGGAACAGAGAAGGACGGGTTTGATGCAAACAACATCACAGTCAACACCAACAGCAAGTACGAGGGATATGATATCAGAACAACATTGATAAGAAGAACCAGTGACTCGGATCTCGATGGTGGGAGTGGTGACGATCTAGACTACACTGCCGAGAGTGACATGAACCTTTATCAACTGTCAAGCAAGATAGACAACAGCAAGGGATTCGCGAATTTCACTTTCTCCAGAACAGAGTATGACAGAGAGTATGTTAACGGTACGGAGATAGACACATATGATTCTACCAGTAATACATACATTCTTACAAATACTTTGTTGAAGAGCAACTTTGATATTACTCCAGGTATAGAGTACGAGTACTTCGACGGTTCGTTCAACAACACAGGAAGTTACACTGCCAAGGTGGACACGGACGGAGAGAACGTAGGATACTTTGTTAACGGTAACATGATAGTATCGGATAAGTTGTTGGTGTCAGCAGGTGTCAGACAAGATGATCCAAGTTTGTTTGGCAAATACACAACATACAGATTGGGTGGAACATACGACATATCGGGTGCGTTGAAGTTGAAGAGTAACTACGCAACATCTGTCAAGACTCCTACCTTGTATGAGATGCACGGATCTGACAACTACGGCTTCAACGGAAATCCAAATCTACAACCGGAAGAAGCAGAGACAACTGACATTGGGTTTGAATACAGTTTCAATAACAGTGTGTTAGATGTTGTTTACTTCACAACTGATCTAACAAACCTGATAACATCCGGCAACAGCACATATGCCAATGCTTCGGGTACCTCAAACAGACATGGTGCAGAAGTGAAGTTCAACAGTTCGATCGCTGACAATATCTACTGGAGGAACAGTGCAACATGGACAGTGGCGGAAGACAGTACTAACACATCTGTGGTAAGGAGACCAAAATGGCTAGGACTCACTGCTGTTGATTGGACCATGGACAAGTGGACAAACACTGCGGAGTATCTGTACACAGGAGAACACCTGGACATAGACTCTGCCACTTATGCAACAATAATGAAACCATCTGTTGGCATAGCAAACTTCCATACAAATTACCAAATGAACGACAAGTCCAACCTAGTGTTCTCATTGAACAACGCACTGGACGAAACGTATGAAAGACCAGACGGCTACGCACAGCATGGCAGGAATATGTTGTTGACTTACAAACTGAAGTTCTAGTATAATAGTGTATGGAAGTTACACTTATAGATAAAATGGGGAATGACTTATCCGTTGTCAATGCGGCACGGGTAAGTTACAGCAAAACTAAAAAAACATTTGAGCAATCAGATGAGAAGCTGATCAAGTACCTCGCAGAGCATGAACACTGGTCACCATTCGCACACGCATCAATGCAGTTCAGGATCAAGGCACCTATCTTCGTAGCACGACAACTTGTGAAGCATCAAGTGGGTCTTGTGTGGAACGAAGTTTCAAGACGCTACGTGGACCATGCACCAGAGCTGTACAAGCCAGACTCATGGAGGGGCAGACCACAGAATTCAAAACAGGGTTCAGACGGTGAAGTAGAACTGGACCAAACAATAGAACACAACATGGAGATCACGATGGAGAGCTGTCTTATACTGTACAACAGTCTGTTGCAGAAGGGTGTGGCACCAGAACAGGCACGTATGGTATTACCGCAGAGCATGATGACTGAATGGTATTGGTCAGGCACACTGTACGCATTCGCAAGGGTGTGTAACCTGAGATGCAAACCAGACACTCAGAAGGAGACACAGGACGTGGCCAATGAGATAGATAAATTAGCAGATGAGGTATTTCCTTACTGCTGGATGTATTTGAGGAAATAAATGAAACTAGGAATTGTAGGACACGGATTTGTAGGCACGGCAGTGGATCATGGATTCACCCGAGACATACAGAAGTTCATAGTGGATCCCAAACACAACAGCACCAACACCATAGAGGATCTGATAGCATTCAAACCTGACGCAACATTCGTGGCAGTGCCAACGCCACAGTCGGAATCGGGCGAGTGCAACACAGAGATACTGGAAGGTGTGATGCAAAAGTTGAACAACAGCAAAGGATTGCTTGTTATTGTGAAATCAACTGTGCCAGCATACAAATTACAGAAGATACAGGAAGAGTGCATCAACATCAGGATAGTGTACAATCCAGAATTCCTCACAGAGAAGAACTACATAGACGATTTCGTCAATCCTGCCATGCACGTGTTTGGTGGTATCAACGCAGACACAGATGCAGTTGAAAAACTGTACCTGGAACATAGTGATTGTGCTGAATGTCCTGTGTACAAGACAGATCTGATAACGGCCAGCATGGTCAAGTACTGCATAAACAGTTTCCTAGCCACCAAGGTCACATTCATGAACGAGATGTATGATGTGCTAAGAGCGGCCCGGGGTGCTGACTGGAACACTTTCACAAAAATCATTGCAAACGATCCACGTGTTGGAAATTCGCACATGCGGGTACCGGGCAATGACGGACAGCGAGGATACGCAGGTAGTTGCTTTCCCAAGGACACCGCCGCACTGGCATGGTTCGCAAGGGAGATCTTGAACACACAGTTCACACAGCTTGAAACCAGCATAAAGATCAACGACACACTAAGAAAAAAGAACCAGTCATAAACGGTTAAATACAAACATGAAACCATGGTTTGAAAGAGAAGCGAAGATAATCAAGTTCCCAGAGCCTGAGAAGAAAGTGGTACAGATGCCTAACGTGGCAAGTTACCCAGACTTCATAACGGGTGTTGCTGATCTCAAGGCACGTAGACACAAGGGAGAGATATCACAAGATTCACACGACAAGCTGTACACGGATCTAATACACAGGTTCATGAGGAAGGAAGATGTAGAGAGCCCATGGTTCCTACGAGAGGCACCAGAAGACGATCAAATCAAGAACAGAGTGATGACTGCACTGAATAAGAAACAGGCAGAAGATCCCATATTTGATAAAGTTTATAAATCCATAATTGGAAAACAACTAGACACAAGAATTCAAAGCTACATAGCGTCACACAAAGATGCAGACATAGGTGCCAGTGAAATGGCATTCCTGGTAAAAGAAATTCCGCAGTTAGGAAAAACGCAAGACGTAAAAACATTCGTTAACAAATGGAACCAAGGTGAGGACTTCATCGATGTGCAAAGTCTAGTACCAGACAGCGGTATGACTGCTCCAGCAGAGATACAATCTATTGTTGCTGATGGTATTCCAAAAGCACTGTTCCAATCACTTACAAGGAATCAAAGCCAATTCACAAAAAGCGATGCAGGTCCGGCTGAGGGTGCCCTAGCAATAATGAGTAAAGAGATATCATACGCCCAAGGTGGTGGTGATCTATTAATAGCTGGAAAAAAAGTAGAAGTAAAAAGTGGTGGTAGAGGTGGCAAGTCCGGAGGTGGAAGACTATGGGGCGGTGAACCTATAGACCACACAGAGATGACAAACATTCTCAACAAAGTCAGATTCAAAATGAAACGTAAATCGATCAGTGTGTTGTCAGGAACTATGCCAATACCTGATAAGTTCCCGGCAAAAGCATTCATGACAGCCTGCACAAAAGCATGGTTTGGTAAGGCAGTGCCATTGGTCATAAACAGTTTCGGAACTCCAGAGTTCGACGTTAACTGGATGAACGCAGTGTACGAATTCTACAAATCAAAAGCAGGACACGTCGGTGTACTTGTAGTTGGCGTTGAGAGATACCTTTATGCCGTGAACGGTGCACAACTGTTGAACGGAAAAGTAATGGGAAATCTAGGGGCATTGTACTATCCAACATCTAGACAGCCAAGAGAACTGGCACCGCAAGTAAGAGTTTAATCAATACACACAATTCACAACCCAAATCACAATAAGTATTTGTATGATCGACACACAGGGCAAGTTGCTGATAGCACCACCAAACATGCCGGATCCCAGATTCCGTAAGACGGTCGTGTACATATGGAGACACGATGTTTCAGGGGCGGCCGGTGTCATGGTCAACAAGAAGTGCCAACAACCAGATTTCAAACACATATGCAACGAGGGACTGGTACACAGACTGCCCAAGGTGAACCACCCGGTGTACTACGGTGGACCAGTACTGACAAACGTCGTTGGTGTGCTACACAGCACGGACTTCGTGCTGAGCAGTACGAACAAACTCACAGAGGACAACGTGGGATTCACACTGGACAGGAAGATGCTGGAAGTCATAGCCAGGGGCGACGGACCCAACAACATGCTGATAACGTTGGGCATGGCCAACTGGACCACGGGACAGCTGGAGGAAGAGCTTGAACATCCACGCAACCCGGCCATGAGTTGGTTGATCATGGACTACGATGAGAAGTTCGTGTTCGGACAGCTGGAGGATGACAAGCCTGATGAGTTATGGGAGAGCTGTGTGTCCCAGGCCATAAGGAACAAGACCCAAGAGATCACTTCAAAGATATTTAAAGACTAGAAGTTACAAGTGCTGATCACAGCATACCACAAACCGTCATAATCCCAAGTATAATCGTGCCGTTCTTTTAGATATCGCTGTTGTATGGGCCATGCGTCACGTTCCATCTCGGCTGTGCAACCAAAATCATGATCGTTCATGTCCTGTAGGTAGTGCACCATCTCGTGTAGCAGTACACCCATGTCCCAGGCTTTCCTACGATCCCATGTGTCGGGCAGTATGATTGTGTCTGATTCCTTGTCGTACAGACCATGCAGAGTGTTGGGCATTTTGTCTGTTCCCTTGTAGAACATTTCTTCCATCTGTGTCTGTGACAGGAACATAATATTGGGTATGTCATGATTGGTGTCGAATGGTGTATTGGCCCCTAGCCATATCATAAGGGCAGTTAAGATCTCTTTCATCGCAAATATTTACGGTAAAGTATGTAGATTTAATAACTGCATATATTATTAAATATGTATGAGCGAGGTACGTACGAATATGGCAGGTCTATTATCATGGTAGCATTCAGCGATCCATTAGCAATTGGTAAGATCACGACGGCCCAAGGTACGATCACGATACAACGTGCCGATCAGACCATGCAATTGAACGAGGGTGATTTTATCTATCTTGATGATGTCATCACTGCAGGTCAAACAGCCGTAGGTATCGCTTTCGCAGATGAGACCACAATGTC
>Ga0302126_10002159_pt1 | contig 11418 bp, 9 predicted proteins | sample CB4_20m_MG_FD_203108 | JGI IMG/M metagenome (GOLD analysis project Ga0302126, IMG submission 203108) | Marine microbial communities from Western Arctic Ocean, Canada - CB4_20m | ecosystem: Environmental > Aquatic > Marine > Oceanic | place: Canada: Western Arctic Ocean | collected 2017-09-24 | reverse complement strand
TACACGGTACGGATATTAGGGGTTGCGTGTATGTCTACGGGTAACACTTACACGCAAAGGTGACCTGAGCGCTGTACCCCCCAGCCCCAGGAGATATGGTGGGCGTTGTAAAGTTGCTTTAACTAGGACGCTTCTTACAATATTAATATATGGGCTCGTCGAAGACGATTGAAAACTGTTGGTTGAAAAAGTACCTTCCTTATCCAAGCAAAGGTATACGAGCGATGTCTACTTTCAAATGGCGCCGTACAGCGTGGTGATCGGTCGATCCGGTCAGGTACGCCACCGCATGTTACAAGTGCTGCTGGATTCTGACTTTCAAACGGAGTTGAGTCTGGAAGAAGAGCCTACGTACAATCGTTACGCAACCATCGTTGCGGCCGTCGAAGGCGACTGTCGTGCATTGAGGATGTTGCACTCTTACCGAGCTGCGTTTCCAAAACTCGAAGAGGACTCTGTGGAACAGTTGATGACAGCAATCGATAATCGGCGCCAAGAGAAACTGGCCGAACAAGAGGATGATTCAAGCGACAGCGACGACGAAGAAGAGCTCTGTGACATGCCCGCATATCTGCGCCAGCTCAGACTGATCCGTGGCTAGGTACAGTAATACATCTGGGGGTGCGTATTGTCTGTGTACATGTACATGTAGTTGGCGCTATAACTTGTTGAAATGTATAAAGACAACGATGCCTATGTTGCAAAAGTCAAGGCATCGTTTCAGCGATTCCTTATGAGCAGTGTGATCACGCAGTCGGTGAACGTGCGTTCCGATCCCTTTGGTGGGTACGGAAAGCTGCCGTATCAGCCCACCAATGGCGCTCCGCCCAACATCCGCGGGACGGCGTACACGCATCCGGGCGCGGGCGAGGGCGAACCAGGGCTGATGGGCGCGATTCCGGTGACGCAAACGGCGCGTCCGGGGAAGCAGAGCAATGACACGGTGCAGTACGCGCGTACCATGCCACAAACGGGCTCGATTTACAATCGTATGTACGACGAACTCACCAAGGACTCGGTCGTCTTTTGCAACAAGGACGGCATTCCCAACTACGCCGGCAACACGCATCGTCTGAGCGTGCTGCGTGGCATCGGGTGGCTTAATGACGAGATGCGCAAGTTGTCGATGGGCATCGACAAAGACGACGTCGCCAACTACATGCGTTTTGTGTTTCGAACACCACAAAAACCTGATAAAGAGTTTCCAGAGAACGATGAAGATGCGTATACGCAAGAGAACTTTACCAACAACATGGCCGGTCGCGACGCTTCCATCGGCCTCGAGACGATCTTCAACATGCTCACCAACACGTCAAACCCCAAGTTGCGCACAACGGAGTCCGACGACAACAGCCCTGCCAAGTATGCCAACATTGCCGAGTTTCTGCGTTCTTGGCGCATGGACGGCGTTGTCTTGGCCGAAGACATCAACGACCTGAAGAGCGACCGTCTGGGTACGAATCATCTACTCTTCAACATTGTGGTGGGTGGCTTGACCAACGTGCGCAACGTCAACATCAGCAAACACAACACGGGCACAAGCGGTGTGCCCGGCGGCGTTCAGCCCATCAACGTCGCGTCGACGATCCGCGGACGGACCTTGCCGCAAGAGTTTGACTCAGAACCGCTGTGTGGCGACGACTTTTACGTCGCGTTGCACCTGAATCCAATTCAACACGGTAACGAAAACATCAAGTTCCACTTTGAGTGGCGGTTGTGGTCGACACAGCGCTGGAATCGCATCGCCGATCGGGTGATGGTCCGTTCGGGCGTCTTGACCACGCCCCCGCCGCTTGGTGGTGACGAAGATGGAACCGGTGGCGCGCTTCCAGCGGCCTTCAAAAATGTCATCACGCGCGGCTCCATGTCCGCCGATCGCTTGCTGGAAGAGCAGCTGTTTTCAACGATAGTAGGTGGCTATAAGCTTGGCACCGTGGTCGACACACACGCGGCGATCATGGCGCGCCAAGATGCACTCGGTGGGTACGGCACGCCGCACCAACGCTGCGCCGCGGTGCGCATGAGCATCAACATCCAGTGGCACGGCCTCCTCGAGCTGCGTCAGCGCCACGGCACCAACTGCGCTTTTGCCAACGATGATGACAAAGGTAGACCGGTTGTTCTCAGCTCGATCTTATCAACGCAAGGGCTACGCTGCTTTCCAATCGACATTGGCGAAGCCTACTCTGCGCTGGGTCGTGTCTTTGACATCTCACACATCACTGTGGCGAGCAAGCTTTTGAACAAGGACTACAAGGACACGTGGTCGTCGGTACGATTGCAGCAACGCATCTATTCGATGAATCAGTCAGTTAGTAGAAACAAGGGCAACTATTTATTACAGATCGCCGAGCTCTACAAGACCACAGAGGAAGTGTTTCAGTCTCTGGCCTTTCTGAAAACAATCCAAGTGCTGCAGGCAGATGTCGAGAATTTGATCAACCAGGTTGATGCCGATAACTACAATGATGCCGTCCATGGAAAGATAACCAGAGATTTGTTGTCAAAAGCTGCATTAGACTATATCGACGATAACGTCCGTTTAGGCCAATCTTGGGTCAACCGTGTGAAGCCCGTTTTAGGCGTAGCAGAGACGGTCAAGCAGATCATTGCAGAGCAAGCCAGTCGGTTCCGCCAGAACGACTCGTTCTATGCCTTCTACAACGATGTTGCGGATTGTCGGGACGATGCGGACTCAATGGGTCGCTTGCAAAATACGTTGGTACGCGCAAAATCTACCATGAAGGCCAATGGCTTGTTGAGCGCACTGCAATCCGTAAAGAATTTTAAGACGATGTTTAGCACATTCTCGACAACGTATCCGCACATCTTTGAAAAGTTGACGGAAGCGCGCGAGCAGCTCGTTACAAGCCCTGGCGATGTAAGCGACTTTGTTTTTCAGAACTGGGCCAACATCTTCGAAGAGTGGAATGCAAACGTGAAAAGTTTCAATTTGGCACCGATACAGGTACCGGTATCGGTGTCAGCCAATGCTCCGCAGCCGGTGCAGGCAAGTGCAGTCAGTGCGGCAAGTTCTTCGACAAGATTGTCGTCGTCGTCCGCCAACCCAGCCAGCAACGCACAATCTATAGGTGGTGCTTCGCAAGCGCTGGACGCAGCCTTGAATGCGGCCGCACGCCATCGTGCCACCGCGTCGTCAAGCGTTGCACCGATTGCGGCGGTGCCTTCCAACCTTGCAACCAACCTTGCGAGTGCTGGCTCTCACTCGGACGCTGCGTCGGCCGCCGCCGCTTTCGATGAACTGCTGCAAGCCAATCCGACAAACGCTTTGACGTCTACCCCGACAACTGTGTCGACGATGCCGCCTCCGATGATGCCTCCAATGCCGCCTCCGATGCCACCTCCGGCGAGTCGCAAGAAGAAGGCGACGGCGAGCGACACGCTTGAAGACTTTGTGCGTTCGACCATGGAAAACATGAGCGCCGAACCGGGCTTTGAGACGGTTGACGCAAATGCGTCCAACTCCTCCTCCGGCTCGACCGGCTCGTCACGCAAGAACAGCCGTCGTGAAACGCCGCAACGGCAACGCGGAAGCGGCACCTCTTCGTCGAATGCCGACGACGACGAGTTTGTCGACGACGATGAAGGCGCCGGCGTCTTCGTGCCGCCTCCTTCGCGCGCGAACAAGCGCCTGCAGCGGCCGCAATAATGTCGTGTATTGAAAAGACTGAACGGTTGGATTCCGGTAAAATGAGCTAACAGTGGGGTGTCGTTGTAACTCAAAAAAGCACACTCTATTCTCTATGTACCACCAGAGCGACAAGGATCGCATCTGCCACCGTATCGAACATTTCCCACAAGACCTCTATGTACCAGACGACACCGCCGCTCTCATGCGCATCAAACCGTCGCGTTTAAAAGACCTGTTGCTCTGGGTTCGTTTAGAATCGAACAACGTGTCCTTGCGCGACCTCGTCGGTATGGAAAAGCACGAACTCGTCGAGTTGCTTCGCGAAGAGACAAAAGAGCCTCGCTGGGTCGCAGCTCAACTACGCAACCACAACTTGCACTTTCCGGCGTTAGAAGAGAGCCGCTGCGATGGCAAAACCATCGGAACGGTGCAGACGTTTATGCGCCAACGCGTTGGGTGCGAGTGTGCGATCTGTTTGCAAGATTACGAACCGTTTTGCGAGTTGGTCTTTTTGCCATGCGGTCACATATTCCACAGCGAGTGTGTAAAATCGTGGCTCGTGGCGCAACTCGACGTGTGTGCTACGCAAGGCGAGTACCCCTCCTGTCCCAGCTGTCGCACCCCCATCAACAAATTCGTCCCAAGCACGCCATTCCGGTTAGGCGAACACGCGAGTGTCAAACGCAAACGTGAATCTTGACAGCGTAACACGTCAACGAGGAAGTTACCTTCGTTCGCATGCCAAAGTCCAATCTCTCTTTTCGAGCACTTGAAGTCGAGCACCTTTTTTATTTACACGGTACGGATATTAGGGGTTGCGTGTATGTCTACGGGTGACACTTACACGCAAAGGTGACTTGAGCGCTGTACCCCCCCGGCTCCAGGAGAGGTCTCCAGCTCGCAGATCATGTTCGGTGAAAACGTACTCGCGTGCAGAAAAATTCGAGTTCGCATGCCAAAGTCTAATATCCACAATGCTCGACTTTGCAATGCTCGACTATTGAAGTGCTCAAGAAATGGATATTGGACTTTGGCATGCGAACTCGAATTTTTCTGCACGCGAGTACGTTTTCACCGAACATGATCTGCGAGCTGGGGACCTCTCCTGGGGCCGGGGGGTACAGCGCTCAGGTCACCTTTGCGTGTAAGTGTCACCCGTAGACATACACGCAACCCCTAATATCCGTACCGTGTAAATAAGGAATACAGCGCCGGTTTGAAACTGGCTAACTGGCCAGAAACCACAGGTTTCTAAGACTCGATGTCTTACTGTGCTGTACTGTAACAATAAAGGGAGTGTCATTGATGGGGTTTGTACATCTAAAAACACACGCGTGTTGAGTACTCTGGAGTATGCCGTTCGTAGAACCGTCGTTACGCACCGTCATTCTGCCTTCGAATGAGGAAGAGGTGTCGGTCATCTACGGCCAAGACACACCGGAAATGTACAACAATCTCATTCAGACGCTGATCTTGCTCGGCAAATGGATCAACTTTATAAGTGCCGGCATTGAGATTGTCATCCCCTACAACATTGGCTACAGGAAGCAAAAGATGCTCATGTTTCGATACCATCCGGAGCGTATCGGAAAGCTTCAAGTCCCCATGTACATTCCGTCTCGTCCCAACCAGATGCAAAATGACGCCGAAGACAGTGCAGCATACAACGGATGGCGTTTCAGCAACCAAAAGTCGATCCGCACACTCTTGGCTACCTCGCACGTAACCAGCTTCAATGAGTTCTTCAGCGGCATCTGCTTTTTGGTCGAAACTGTTCAAAATTTGGTAAACGCCTTACAAACTGCCAAGATGCAAGGCGCGCCCATCGACAACGTCGATCTAGAAACCATTGTACAAGAGTCGATGGCTCATGCCAACGACAACACCCCGAAATTGGCCATCGCCGCGGCGTTTTGCCAATGCATCGACCGTGCCAATAGCAGATCGGGCAGCGTGGTCTACCCAGCAGGCGTCGATCCCAACCAAATCGATCCACGCTCCATCTTGCAACAACTGGTGATTCAAAAGCTGCAGACGAGCTTTATCGAGCAGGCCATGCAGTACTTTGCGGGAGCTCGTGAGACCTTGCCGTACGAGTACAGTCGCCACATACCGTACTTTGCGGGAGCTCGTATCTTTGATCCGTCCACTGGACGGTATCCGTACTTTGTATATGTATTCAACGGAACTTCGCATTTGTTGACCTCGATGGCCGCAGTGCGGGGACGCTTCGATCGGCGAGCGCGCAAATATTGGAGCCCGTTCTCTTGGTACCACGGTCGGCGTGGCATCGAAGTCGTCAACCCAGACGATCTCTTTGAAGCGCCGTTCTTGCGTCAGATGCGCGATGGCGGTGCGCTCAACTCGTTCAACGCCGAACTGGCCGCGCGCGCCCTCTTTGAAAGCGTGCACACCATCTACAAGCAAAGATACGCCGACTCCCGTAGTGAATTTTATGACTACACCATCACGTTGTCTCGATCCGAGGTTGCGGAGAGAACGATGACTATCGGAACGGATGGTTGCGGCATTGGACTGCCAGTGCAGTACAACCTTATCGATGTGATGCGCTTAAACAGCGGCTCCGACACCCTCGACAAACGTTTCGTATTTGAGCGACCAGCCGCCTTGGGACAGACGACATTGGGCCTTTTTCCAAGCAAGTACTCTGACGAGGCGATCACCTTGTACAACACAATGCAGCAAGCCGCCTCCGGCGCAATCAGCGGAATCGGACTCAAGGGTCGATACACCGGCCTTCTTCGCGAAGATTCGACCGTGTGGATGCAATGGCTAGACGAAGACTTGCACCCGTCCAATCCAGAAGGCACGCTGCAAAATGCCACTTCTAACTATGAAAGGGATATGGAAGACAGAGATACCGAGGAAGGCGAGCAACCCGATGCGGATGGAATGGAGGCCGACGTCGTAATTTAATTAAGGGGTTGAACGGACGTCTGTGTGTGCGTACATGTAGTCATTGGTGTAAATAAATACGCTCAGTTTACATCGCGCTATATAATGTCGTGTAAAAGATTATGATATGTGGTCGAGTGTTTTGATCCACGTGCGTCGTTTTTTGCAAGCCCGCGCTTTGTGCCGCCTTGAACTGTCTTGAACTGCTTTGCGTTTTCATTCACAAGCATTGAAGCAATAAAGACCTGGCGCGATTTAAGTTGTTCCGCTAACAACAATTGCCGTCTCCTGTGACCCCATCTTGCAGGTCATAGCAGCGTTCTGCAAGCAAAGACCCCGTCACTGATCACCTCTACAAGTCCATGGCTCTCGTCACGCAAGCCGACCCCTTTGAACAAGAGAGAACCTACAACAAATCAAGGAATGATGTGCTCTCCAAATACGCGTACTTTTTCGGCGATCCGCCGCACCCCGAGAAGCTTGACCTGTACACCGACCAGCATGCACTGACGCCGCACCTTCCCGACGCCTATGCGGGTCGCTCGCTTCAGCTCGTCGAGACGATCAACAACCTCGTGCGCGATGCGCCCGATAACTGGTACACGACCGTCATGCTCCCCTTTAAGCGCATGGACGATTCTCTCAACGTCGAGTGGAACTCGGTCACCTTTGATCGCCGCCTCATGCAACGTGTGCCGTACGAGGGCACCTCGCGCATGCTCACCTCGATGAAGCGCTCGCATCGGGATCGCATGGTCCGCCACGGTCTTGCTATGGTAAGCAACATCGCCATCCGCCTCCAATTTTGCAAGCACAGTCGCCTCTTTGCCATCCCCTTTTGACTCACATTGCAAGCCTGTGTCGATTTTTTGACAGATGATCGAGTCGGACTTCTTCCGCACCCAGCAGGGCCGCGACTACTTCTCCAACCAGATCAAGCAGATCCGCGACTGCGTGGTGCTCACCTGCAACCACGAGGTCATGTGGACCGTCCTCACCTCCCACAACTGTAAGTCTCAACCCCTGCTGTGTCGTTTTGAAACAGCCTCCTCGGAATCCCGATTTGCTGACCCTTGTGCATACCTATTTTCTGCCTTTGTAGATGATTTTTCATACGATCTGGGCAAGAACCTGCTTCCGCACCGCAACGTGATTGCGGCCATGCAGAAGGAGATCTGCAACTTTGCCGTGGTGCAAAAGGACGGCCGTGGCATCGATATGGCGGTCACGAAGGCGGTTGCCGCGATGCGTCGGTACAAGGTCGCCCCGAACACGCTCATCATGCCGTCCGAGATGCAGCTTTACGTCACAATGGTGCCGGAGGAGCGCACCTACTACAACATTGCCGGTCCGGCGGGTCCGGCCACCTTCGAAGCGGGCCCCGAGGCGATGCGTAACGGCACGTTCAAGGGCCTCAGCATCTTCACGGCCGATTCGTTCGACAATGGCGACGATTCGGAGCCGACGCAGCTCCTGCGTCGCAGCACGCAGGTCGGTGAATTTTACCGCATGCGTGCTCCCAACTCGTGGAACATGAGCCAGGGTTGCCCCACCGACTACATGGACATCTTGGTCTACGATGAGAAGGTGGATCGTCTTGAGCGCATCATCTTTGCCGAGGCCCTCAAGTATGCCCTGGTCAAGCGTAACACCGAAACAAAGGGAGAACCTGGCTGGGGCGCCTTTGAAGGCTGCGACGGCACGGATGGTGCCTACAGAGATGCCTACGGTGGCGTCGGAATGCCTACTGGAACAAAGGATCCGCTCTCTCTTGGCAAAGGCTTTGTCAGCACTGGCTCCAACTGGCAGAAGATGCTCGCGTCCATGGCGTCAACGGATGTAATGGAGGCCCGTTTCAAAATCGTCAATCCGCTCAAGGAGGACGGGTCGCCCTGGACCAACTTTGAGGCGTTCAAAAAACACGTGAAAGAAGAAACGTTTGGCACCGATAAATTCGACTACTCGTGGAACTGCTTCCAGCTGGTGAACACCTGTGTTCGCATGGGCATCTGGCTGCCGATCCAGATCGTCATCGCGCGTCCGTTCATCGAGCACGTCATGTACAGCGCAGTCATCGCCGTCGCCGGCGCCGACACGGGCGTGACGCTCTACGGGCACGCCGACATGCAGATCAGCGCCAACACGTCGGTGAAGACCATCGAAGGCCATTACACGGCGCATTTCAAGAGCGTAGTGATCAAGCCGGAGAACATCTTCGTGATGCGCGATATCATGAGCGTCCAATACACCGCCGGCTCCGACACGCGCTTCTTTGGCATGCGCAACATCAATGGAACATTGACAGAAGAGACGGTTACTGCGCAGGAAATTAAGGTGCAAGTGCGCAACCGCCTCATGTTCAACCAAGAGTTTGCGGACGCCTACGAGTCTATGTTCGCGTTCCTTACGCCGTACAACAGCAATGAGCAGTACATGCAGGACAATGCCTTCTCGCTCGTGGGCGGAAGCGGCCTCCCTTGGGATATTGGCACTGGCCAGCAGCTGGCGTCAAACGGCAGCGGGGCGGACAACCGCTTGGACTGCAACTTTCCTGGCGGCCTCAACATGTTCCTCAAATACAACAAGTTGCTGGGCATTGGAGGCATCCATACCGGCGAGGACCAGAATCAGCGTCAATCGCAGGAGTTTATCCGCCTCGGTGCGTACAACAACTCGGTCTGCCTTCTAGGTCCGCACCGCGTGCTCTCGCCGCACAATGGCGAAGGCTCGTTCGAATTAGTGCCCGGTCAGGGTCACTGGGGTCCGGACGCCGTTCCGGGCGACGCAAGGTGGCGCCGCGGCGAATCGGTCAGCATGAAGGACGCCCGCGATGCACTCATGGGCGTCGATGTCATCACCAACAAGAAGTACACGTAAGAGTGTGTCGACTAAGAACGGTGAAACAGTGTTGGAAGGAGCGGTTAATGGGTCGGCAGATTGGGGTTTGCGTGAGTCGGGAAAGAGTCGGGAAGGAGTGGATACAAAAATCCATGAGTCATGCAGCAAAACGCGAGAAATACGTTCGAAAAGGCCGTAAATTTTTCTTTGTAGAACGTTATGTGTGTTACGGAAGTAACGTGTTTTGTTTGAAAGTTGAATCTTTTTTAATGCGCTACGCGGATAAGGAGATAAGCCACCCTCGTCCTTAGTTGCGACGACAAGGTGCGTTTTTTGATCACTCATAAGGATTGGCGCACAACACTGCTTATTGCACATTCTTTACAAAAGTGAATCACACTCTTTTTTGCGTCCTTTTCGGTTTTGCCTTCCAATGCGACAAAGACCTTCGAGGCATGTATGTGGTCAGGATTGTAGTTGCGCGCCAAGCTTGGACACGAAATCGACACATATGTATGACCTTCCTGAACGTATGCGGTGTAGTGGACCTGCGCGACACGCAATCGATCCTCTAAGTCGCCAAAGTGCAAGACTTTCATGTTCTTGCTATCTATCATGTGTGTCAAATACACGACATGTGTGACCCTTTCCTTCATTGCGCGTTGAGGACCAACGCCATTCAACATGGCGTAATATGTGACGTCTCTGGCCATCCTCCGCGTACCGGGCGCGAGTTAAAAGAGACAAAGACTCGTTTGACATTAGCGCCTGTTAAAGCGTATTTTTACAGCCCCCTTTTAGATCATGGCGAGCAAGAATCTGCCGCGGCTTCGCCACCAAGCTGGCAGCGGCACCAAATCGGCGCCCGATTCGCACACGTAAAGCACGCACGCCTTGACCGTGTCCACGTCGTGCTCACTGTGCAACTTAGAAAGCGTTTGCGTTTCGCGCTCAAACATTGCAACTGTGGCCGCTAGCTGCGCCATGTGTCGATGCTCCGCGCTGTCTTTGCACGCCGAGAAGCGGCCGTGAAAGGAGGCTTCTTTCCCCCTGTACGTTCCGGGCGTCGATCGCACGCCTTCGAATCCACACTTGAGCTCGACGAGCCACAGCTCGTTGCGTCGCACGCAAACAAAGTCGACTGCGGTGGCGATTCCGCGGTTGTAAACGCCGCGCTGGCCGCAAATGGGCGTCAGCTCGTGCGTTTTTAAGACCGCGAGTGCGACGTTGGTCAGCTCGTGCTTGTAGGTGTTCGTCTTAAAGGTTCCATTGGCGATGGACGTAAGCTGTCGATCAACGGCCGCTCCGCGTTGACGTCCGGCGTTGGGGCCTTTCCAGCCGCGATGCGACGAGTTGTTGAGCGCCGCGCGCGGCAACGACGCCTTTGAGAAGACGTACGCCTCGAGGCGCCTGGTCAAGCCTTTGAAGACGACGCGTGGGCCTTTGCGCGCCACAAAGGCCTTGCGACCGCCGCACTTGCCCAAATGAACGTTGGCGCTCTGCTTCAAAAAGGAACGCAACGCCGCCTTTGTCATACGGAGTTGAGGTTTATGGTGGTTATGGTGGTTATGGTGGTTATGGTGGTTATGTGTTAGGATAGCTTTACGTAAGTTTGCTATAATTAGCGGAATATTATTGATTACGCTGGGCGTCGCAAAAGCCTATGTACTGTGTTGTTGCCAGACATGTGAGACGCGCTAATCTCTATAGCGTGCAGTAACGAATGTCGATTTACACACATCGCTCGCGCGTGCCTCGATGAGCCGTCGAGGAAGTGTAAGCGATTTGTCTGAAAGAGACCAAATCTTCCTTGCATGTGGTCTTGATCTGAAACAGCATATGCGTGCGTGTAGTAGACGCACCAAGGGTCAAAGGGGCGCTGCGTGGAACGAAATAGACGCTCCTGAGACGATTGTCAGCGCGGATTTGACCAAGCTTCGCGATTTGTTAACACACGGGAAGATGAGACCGGACGATGTGCGCGATAACGCCGGTACGTCGGCGTTGGGGTT
>Ga0302126_10002157_pt1 | contig 11423 bp, 10 predicted proteins | sample CB4_20m_MG_FD_203108 | JGI IMG/M metagenome (GOLD analysis project Ga0302126, IMG submission 203108) | Marine microbial communities from Western Arctic Ocean, Canada - CB4_20m | ecosystem: Environmental > Aquatic > Marine > Oceanic | place: Canada: Western Arctic Ocean | collected 2017-09-24 | reverse complement strand
ATTGATAATTATATTATAACTAAAAACAAGTTAGATCTTAATATATTTCCAAATTCAACAATATCATATATTGTTAATTTTACTGAAGGTATTGTTAAAAATATAATTGATGACAATAATATTACAGTATTATTAAATACAAAAGATAATAATAATAATTATGATATATTTTTTAAAGAGCCTCTTCGTATTGTTTATCAGCTAAATATGTTTATTAATTTTTATAATCCAAATTCAATAATAGATTTGAAAGCAAATAGTAGTATTATGTATAGTTTTCCAGATGAATTAAAATATGATAGATTTAACCAAATAGAAATTAAAAAAGTAAATGTTAAAGAAAATGTAGAATGGATTGAAAATGCTAATTATAATATTTTTGAATATATAGATTTTTACTTGAATGATATTAAAATTGATACAATGAATAGTAATATATTTAATATTTCAGATCTATATTTAAAAAATAAAACATTTTCAATGAAACCATATTTATATGAAAATTATTTTAGAATAAATATACCTACTAATTTTTGGTTTAGTAAAAGTTCATCATTATATTTACCTTTAATTGCATTAGAAAATACAGAAATTAAAATAAAATTTAAACTTAATCATTTAAATTTATTTATTAAAAATAATATGAGTAATATTATTACTCATATTCCTACAAATGCAAAAATTTCAGTTATAACAGATACTATATTATTAGATAAGGATGAAAGAAAAAATTATGCAGAATATAATCATGAATATATGATTGAAAGAAATATTTTATATAATGGATATATTCTAAAAAATAATAATGAAATAATTGAGTTACCATTTAAAAGTTTAGTTAAAGATATTTTTTTAATTACTAGCTCTATAAAAACAAAAAAAAAATATTTTACAAAAGAAACTCTTGTTATGGATAAGTTGTATTCATATTTTAAAGATATTACTGAAAAATATAATATATATGTAAATAATAATTATTCATTTAATAATATTTCTGAAAACTATAATCATGAAGTTAATATGTATAGAAAAATTATTATATTTATAGAAAATCCTATTAATAAATCACTTATTAATTTTATTAAATCTCATAGTATACTTGGTAATTACGATATAATGTTTATTATTTTTATATATTTAACACAGGTATCATATGTAGATAACATTAATTTTAATACAACTACTAATATTGATAAATATAGAATTGAATATAAATTAACAAAAATTATATTATATTTTAAGTATATTTATAAAAATGAATATATTTTAACAAAAATAGATCCTATTAAAAATATTACATTTAAATTAAACGGTCAAGAATTATTAAGAAATCAACTTAGCTCATATTTTAATTATGTTACTACTACTAAATTAGAAAAAATACCAGATATTGGTATTTATTATTATTCTTTTTCTTTATTTCCTACAAGTACTCAACCATCTGGACATTTAAATTTTAATATTTTAAAAGATACTATTGTTGAATTAGAATTAAATGATTTAATTAATAATGAAAATATGTTTCTTGATATTATTATTAAGGAATATACAATTTTAAGAATACTCGGCGGTATTGCTAGTTTAAGTTGGACTTAATTTATATAAAAACTAATGATGCAATACCATCTATTATTCTAAATATATTATATTCAATTGCATATCCTTTTATTAATACTGGATTTTGATAATTTACAATACTATTTAATGTTAATTTTAAATAAGCATCATTTAATTGTTGAAAATTTAATGATCCTGATGGTTGATATTCTTTTGGATGTAATGCAAATGAATAAAAAAATAAACCATCTTGTGGACTTGTGTATTCATTCTTATATACCATTAAATTTGTATAAAATTTATAATCATCACTTTCTTCTCTATTAATTGAATTTATTACTATATTTGTTTTTTTTATAATTGTACTACTATTTAAATCTACAGGAAAAGTTGTATAATTAAATAAATCATTTGATTCATAATTTGATAAAAGTAATCCTCTCCAAAATATTATTTTTACTGGATTATTTAAAAGATCTATTTTATAATTTACATTAGAACTATAGAACTTTTTTTCAGGTATTTCTATTGTTACTGGCACTAAGTATTCTAATTCATTTTTTATAAAATACCATCTTTCACTATTATCAAGATATACATAATCTGCTAATATATATGATTGTTCTAATGATGGATAATTAAAAGGAAAATATGATTCATCTTTAATTAATTGTGATTCGGGTGTTAAGTGTGCTATAAAATTTGTTTCCATTCCATGTAAATTATAAATAGATGATTCAACTGATGGTATTAAAAAGTTATTTGAAACTTTATCATAATATAATCTATTTTGTTCTACATCAAAATATACAAATCTACCAATTGCAATTATACCATTTACATTTTGTTCAATTAATTCATTTTCATTAAATAAACAAAAATTATCTTTTATTGTTATATAATGTGTTGGTGATTCTATATAACATTTATTAAATGAATTAAATTCTATATGAATTTTTACATCATTATGTGTTAATGCTACCAGTGGAAGAGATAACCCTGAATCTAAACAAAACCAAAAATGTAATGGAACTTCTAATTCATATGATTCTTTTCCATTTGTAAAGTTTTTATTTTCATATGTGTTTCCAATCATTATATCATAACCCCTTTTTAAACCATCAGTAATATTTAACTCATTTATTAAATTTAAAAATTCACCATTTATTTTATGAATTAATATACCACCTATTTCTAAATCTATATTTTTTATTATTCCTAAACCAATTTTATCTATCCATCTAAATTTTTTAATATCAGATGGTAAATAAGAATGATTATTAGTTGGTATACTTGGTAATTTTATATATAAACTCATATCATGTAATAAATCAGCATTTTTTGATATATTTATTGTTATTTTTCTTGAAAAATCAGGTTCTGTTTTAAAATATTGTGGTATAGTTTCAATACTAAAATTTGTATATTGTTTATAAACTAATTTAAAATATGTTATTTCAGCTTGTCCACTTAGATAAATATTATCTTTACCTACTGATACTAATAATAATAGTCCTATTCCCATTAATAATTATAATACTATAATTTTAAATATTATTATAATTATTTATACTTTTAATACTTTTAATTCTTTTACACCTTTGAACATTTAAAATTATATATATAATGCTTGTTAAATCTTTATTTATTTGTTATTCAACAGATAATTATTCCAAATTAACAAATTTATGTTTGAATTCATTACAAGAGATAAATGTTAATAATATTGAACATATGAAAGATGAGTTAGATGTTTCAAATAAAAAAACCGGATTTAGGTCTGATTTATGGTATTATTGTGTTAGAAATAAAATAAATCATCTCATTAATGTTCTAAAAAAATATGATAGTTTAAATAATATAAAATATTTTATTTTTACAGATTGTGATATTATTTATATAAAAAAAAATTTAAATGAGTGGTATAATTTAGAAAACTATATTCAGAATGAAAATAAAGATATATATTTTATGAGAGAAAATACTTCTAATGATGTAAATAGTGGTTTTTTTATTATAAAAAATAATGATAATATTACAAATATTATAAATTTTTTTGTTAATGTATTACAAACATTTGATACATCTAAAAAAGAAAACATGCCTTACGGTGACCAAAGTATTATAAACAAATTAAAGAGTAAAATAAATTATGGTTTCATCCCTAATTATTATGTAGTTTTTGGAACTAGAATATTTAATAGCAATAAAAGTTTATTCCATCATGCAGTATGCTCTAATGATGTAGATAATAAAATTATACAAATAAATAGAATAAAATTGGCATTTTAAATGTTCAAGGGTGTAATACTTTTAATACATTAATACTTTTAATACATTAATACTTTTAATACATTAATACTTTTAATACATTAATACTTTTAATACATTAATACTTTTAATTCTTTCTTACCCAATCAGGATAAGCGGTAACTGGTTTAGATTCTACTTTAGTTTCTTGTTGGGTTGCATTAGCTAAAGCACTTAAAATATCAAATAAACTATCTTGTTTTTTATTTACTTTTTGGAAGTAGTTATTTTTATTATCAACAAATTTTTGAATATGATCAAATTTGATTACATTATTATTTTGTATATGACCAAATACATTAACTAATTTCATATATTTATCTGAATAGATACGTGCTTTATTTAATTTTGATTCTAACACTTTTAATTCATCAATTAATGTTTGTACTTTATCTTTATCAGTTGGATCTAAAGTTTTATCATTTTCTTCTAAACTTAAAATAAATTGTTTAAAATGATTTTCAAATATTTCTGCTATTTCTAAATTTTGATATGAATCTTTAGATTGTTGTTCATGACTTCCACCCGCCATAAAACCAACAATTGGTACACCATATAATGCTGATACAATATTTCTATTATTAACTACTGTAGTTTGTAAAGATTTAAGTGATGATACTGATGCAACATTTGATCCATTTGAAACACTATATTTTGGTTTCATACCATATTTAGAAAATGTTGTTCCTTTAAATTGTTCTTTATTAATAGTAGGTGATGGACCATTATAACCAGTATTTAAAATGGATGGATTTGCATTTATCATATTAGATACTAAATCAAGATAACTCGTAAGTTTTCTATTTTGTGCAATCGTATTAATTTCTTCACTTGTTAATTTCTTAGAATTAGAATCATTCATATGATATTTTTTTAAACTTTCTATCCATTCACTTGCTGTATCAACTCTATCTAGCATTACACCTAATTCATCAGATTTAACATTTTTTATTGCAAAACCAAATTTTTTTAATAATCTTAAAGCCATTGATGGATTCATATCTTTAACATCTTGCATAGATTTAGTACTAAAATGATGATCTTTCATAAATTGAAAACATTCTTTAATATTTTGTCCTATAAGACATTTTGATACAAATTGTTCACATGTTACATTCTCTACATCTACAAATCCTGTTGTAAAGCAATTACCTTGTTTTGTTAATTCCATAAATTTTTCACTTCTTTCCCCAACACTCTCCTCTTTACCCTCTGCATCTTTCCTAAATAATTTACCAGGTTGTCCAACTTTTCTATAAAATATATTTTCGTATTCTGGTGGTGTTTCAAAAAAAGCAGTTGAACCTTTACTTTGTTGTTGTAATTTTACTTCTTCGTCTATCATTGATCTTAGAAAAAATTTATTTAGTTCATATGGTAAATTTTTTCCTGTACCCTTCATACCCGCATCAATATAAGATTCTAGAATGGAATTATCTGCGTTTACTCCACCAGGCATAACAGAAGTTAAAGTTAATAAGTCATTAGTTGGTCTCCATTTAGAATCGCTATAAATCTGTCCAATACCTAGTTTTACTGCAAAATACGTAGGTGTATTACTATTAATTAATCCATTTAATGGTAAAAAAGTTTTTATATCTGGTTGTGATGCTCCACCATCCAAACCATCCAAACCCGTATATGGTGGTACTGATTGATTTGGTTGTTGTGCTACATTTGCCACTGGTCGCGGCGGTGGTGTCCCTGCTACATTTGCCACTGGTCGCTGCGGTGATACATTTCCAAACGGGAAGGCTGGTGCTAATCCGTTTGGGGGTGGTGGTTGTTGGTTCGGTGATACATCTCCAAACGGGGAGGTTAATGCTGATCCCTTTCCAAACTTGAAGGCTGGTGCTAATCCGTTTGGGGGTGGTGGTTGTTGGTTCGGTGATACATCTCCAAACGGGGAGGTTAATGCTGATCCGTATGAGGATTGTTGGTTCGGTGGTACTCTTACATTTGTCGCCATTAATGTTGCGTATGATGACGGCTGTCTAGTATAAGTATATAATGTATCTAACAGTTCTTTCATATAAGGAGGAAACGTATCATACTCATCTTTTTTAATATTAAATTCTAGAGTTCTACTATTCATTTTAGATAGAATTGCAGCTATGAAAGCAGCAAATTCGTCAGATTTTGTATTTTCTGGAAAGTTATTACCATCTGGTTTAATATAATAATGAGCATCTGCTTCTTTTAATACTGTGCCATCAAACTGTATACTACCATTTTTTCTAAAATTTTTTTCTATCAGGTGAAGAAATAATTTAGCTCCTGGAAATTGGTTAACTGCATTAGGATCTGGGATCATATCATAAACCATACCTAAAAGATAAGGTACGTACTTGTCGTACTCTGTCATATTATAATCGGGTTGGGACATATTATATATATAGAGTGATAGATTTTATTTTTTAAACTATTTAAAAAACTAAATATTTAATTTAAAATATTTTAAATTAAATATTTAAATTAAAATATTTTAAATTAAAATATTTATTATCTGACTATTATTAATATACAATGTTTAATCAAAAACTTTTTGGTTTAAATTTATCGACATGGCTTATAATTGGAATGATAGTAATTTTTATGTCAGATAACAAACAAAATAATATAAAAAATTTCTTACCTATGAATTTAGATAAGATGGGTAATAATGATAATAATTTATTATTATTGGGTGCTGTTGCAATGATAGTAATTTTTTCATTATGTAAATGTAGTATGGAAAATTTTTCATCTTGTAATACTGTAGAAGATTCAAAAGCATCATCTGATGGGAATTCTAATGGTCATTCTAATGGAAATTCATCTAATGGTCATTATGATGATATTATAAAAGTATATAATTTTAATACATCTTGGTGTGGATACTCTAAAAACTTTCAACCAATTTGGGATGAGTTTATGAATAAACATCATGGAAAAAATAATGTAATTGTAAAAGATGTAAAATGTGATGATGAAAGTAATGCACATTCACAAAAATTATGTAAAACTTATGAAGTACCAGGTTACCCAACAATTATATTTGAACATAATAATAATAAAATAGATTATATGGGACCAAGAACAGTAGAAGGACTAGAACAAAAATTAATGCAATTAAGACAATAATAAATTAATAATTTTTTCAGAACATGTATTAATATCTTTATAAAATTCAAGTTGTTTTAATTTATTTTTATCAAATAAATTAAATCCATACATAGCTCCATACCAAGATCCAGTTATAGCACCTGTTGTATCATTATCACCACTATGAAGTGTTGAAAAAAAAATAACACTTTCTAAACTAATAGTAGCAGAATTTGGATTTTTAAAATCAATAGGAAATTTAGTTGCTGTAAAACTAGATAACATAGAATCATATGCAATTATTAGAGATGTTAATCCAGATGTTCCAAAATAGTATGTCATATAATCATTATTATTAGTTTGATATTTATATAAAGATTCAGTTCTTTCAGTAAAATTAGTAATTTGACTAGACCCATTTCTAAATTCATTCATTCTATCTTCATTATATTGATACCATAAATCAAAAAATATATTTTTATCTTTTAAATATTTTTCATAAATATTAGTTGTTTTCATATAATTATCAATAATATTAGATTCATAAATTTCAATAAGTTTACTAGACCATTCCCAAACAGGTATATTTCTAACTGCAAAACTAGTAAATAAAGCACTAACAAAACCACCTAAAAATCCAATAATATAATTATGTGTAACTCTACTAGCAACAATAGATTTTTCAATTAATTTAGATAAATCTTCCTCTTTATAATAAATTAAACCAATTGGTCCTGTTCTCATTGCTGCACCATTACCACCCATATTTTGTTTATAAGGTAATGTATTAATAGACCTAGTTCTTTTAATAGTATCAAGTGAATTTAATGTAGTTATTCCACTAATTCTTTTATCTTCTTTTAAAATATCAATAATATTTACATATTCATTAATAAAATCTTTTTCAGTACCGCCGTTAATACATGCATTAACAGTTGCAATTGTCATAATAGTATCATCACTACTATTCCAATTAGTAATATCAATATTTGTAAACCCACCTAAATTAAAAAAATGAGTTAAAATTTCCATATTCATAATAGAAACATCTCTACTATTAAGTGGCATTGTTTTATTATAATTAAATTCCCAAGTTCCATTATAAAATCCAAGTGTTTCAAAATAGGATGTTAAAAAAATAGACGCTTTAATTTTTTCAGTGATATTAATCATTATAATATAATATATTAAAAAAATAATATATTATATTATATATAAATGTCTGAATATATAAATTTTAATGAACTTAAATTTAATTTATATGAATTACTTGCTGTATCAAACGATGCATCTACCAAAAAAATTAAATCAGCATATAGAAAATTAATAGTAAAAGTACATCCTGATAAAGGAAATTATGAGGATGATGAGGTATTTAATCATTTAACAATTGCAAATCAAATATTAACAGATTTTAAATTAAGAGAAAGTTATGATAATTGGTTAGATACATCTAATTTATCACATTTAGATTTAAAAAATAATTTTGAAAATATTGAAAAAATCCCAATTTCAAAAGAAGAAGCTTATAAATCATATGATACTAAAATTAAAGAATTAAATAAAAAACATGGTTATGTGGATTCTGAAGAAAAAAATATAACAGATTTATATAATAAAAAATTAGAAGAATTTAATAAAAATATATACATAGAAAGTCAAGATATAAAAAATAATGATGAATTTAATAGTAAATTTGAAAATATACCAATAGATAATATTTATGAAAAACATAATAATTCAATAATAGAATTTAATGGTGAATTAGTTGGAAATACTTTTTTATCAATAGGAAATTATTCAATGTTATATAGTAGTGATCCAATTCAAACATCTAATTATTCAAGTTTAGATAGAGCTTTCAAAATACAACCAAAAATAAATTTTGTAGAAAATAATGATATTGATAATAAAATAAAAGAATATGAAAATTTGACAGATGAACTATCATATAAATTTTCAAAAAATAATATTTCTATAAAATAATTTTTCTATAAAATAATTTTTCTATAAAATAATTTTATCTATTATTTCATAAAGTATCTGTTTTGATATTTCATAATTAAGAAATAACAGTGCATAGTGTTTTCCCTCATCTAAAAAGTTTTTTATATTTTGTTTATTTAAAATAAAATTTAGAGAATCTTTTTGTTCACACATTATTTTAAAATAAGTATATTTTGATTTATTAATAATTAAGTCATCATTACAAACTTGATTTAAACTAATAGAATCAATAGCTAATTTACAAACACCCATAAAATATTGTGGTAATGATTCAACCGATTTTGTTAAACAGTTTTCCTCATGACTAACAATAAGAATACCTAATGTATTATTTGGGTCACAATATCTAATAGGAAAATTATTAGTAATACCCCCATCTATATAGTAAGAATTATTAAATTCAACTGGTGTAAATAAAAATGGAACAGATATTGACATTCTTATTGCATTAATAACAGAAAAATTTGGAAATGTATCTACTGAAAACATTTCTGATCTAGATTTAGTATAATTAGTTGTAAAAATTTTAATTTTTTTATTAGTTTTTTCAAATAATTCTTTAAAAGTTATATCATTTAATGAAAATTTTTTAAAAAGAAATATTTTAATAGTTGTTATTATTTTATTTCCATTATCTATACCAAAATTAGTTAAAAAAAATATAGAATCTATATGTGGTTCAAATTTTTTAAAATCAAAGTCTAAAATAAAGCTTTTTATATCTTCTACTGTATAACCAATATTAAAAAAAAAACATATAATTGATCCAACTGATGTACAAACAAATGTATCAATATTACTTAATTTAAAGTAATCATTAATTTCAAGATACTCAATCGCACCCAAATAACAAATACCATGCGTCCCACCTCCACTTAAACATAAAGTTTTAATCATTATAAATAATATTAATGTTTCCTTAAAATTATTTTTCAAAATGTATATAAATATGATAAATGCAGATAAATTAATTAAAGAACAACAAAAAAGAGACGAACTAAAAATTATTACATATGATAAAGTGTATAAAACAATTGAAAAAAAAATAATATTAGCAAGTGCAAGTAATTATTATTATGTATGGTATGAAATACCTGAATTTATTTTAGGATTACCAACATATAATCTAAAAATATGTATTGAATATATTATTGAAAAATTAAAAAAAAATAATTTTGAATGTGAATGGTTTGATCCAAATATATTATTAATTAAATGGTTTCCTAAATAGCTATTTTTTATTTAAATTACATAATAAATTAAAAAAAATTATAAAACAAAAACCAATTAATATAAGAACAAGAACATCCCTATAATCATCAAATAATATTATTAATTTATTAATAAGGTTAGGTCTAAATTTATTTCTTAAAATATCTCTACATCTACGTGATTTAAGCACTTTATTAATTAATTTACTTCTTTCTTTACCATCATTAATTGTATCAGTAACATTTTCATAATATGAATCTTCAGTAGTTGTTGCAGTATAATTATTTTTATTTTTTTTTTTTAAATTAATATATTTTTGAATATCACTAGAATCACTAATATTATTTAAGTTTGTTTCCATTTTTTGTTTATGTTGAGGTGGTTTTTTATCTTCTATTGAGTCTATTTTTTGTTCATTATATTGGGTTTGTGTATTTCCCCAAGCTTCATTAAGTGTGCAAAATTGCATTAATATTATTTATTATTTGAGATAATAATAATTTAAATTTTTAAAATAATTTATGTTATTATTATATAATGGAATTCGTAAATAATATTAATAAATTGCTTTTTTCTAATGAAATATTATTTATAGTATTAATTTTATATAGTATAATACAAAATAAAATTTTTAAAATGATTGCTTTAACATTATTAGTTTGTTCATTAAATAAAGATCCAAATGAATCTTTATTATTAGTTATTATATTTATAATTATTACATATATATTAGATATTGATAATTTTGAAAAAATGGATAATATAAATTCTACATGTGATAAATTTATTAACACTAAAACAAATATATTACTATTAAACGCAGATAATGTTATAAATCCTGATAATAAAGATTGGAAAGATATATGTTGTTGTGATTATAATAATAGTATTCCATTATTAACTGATATATGTCTAAATAGAATAGGATGTTATAGTAAAAAACCTAATTTTGATTATAAAAAATATGTTTGTAAAAATTATTAATATTATATAATTTCAAACGAAAATATTTTTTAATAAATTATAATATAAAAACTTTATTGCGTCAAGTTAAAGAAAAGAATATTTATATATATAATATATGTCATCTGAAACATCTATAGAGTTTCCATTAGATAAAAATAAATCGCATATTATTAATGAATTTATTGACAATCAACCTATTCAAAATAAAAAACCAGAAAGCACAGATACTGATTTTTATTTAAACTTAATTGCTAATCAAAATAAATTAAAAGATGATTCTGATTTAA
>Ga0302126_10002148_pt1 | contig 11451 bp, 5 predicted proteins | sample CB4_20m_MG_FD_203108 | JGI IMG/M metagenome (GOLD analysis project Ga0302126, IMG submission 203108) | Marine microbial communities from Western Arctic Ocean, Canada - CB4_20m | ecosystem: Environmental > Aquatic > Marine > Oceanic | place: Canada: Western Arctic Ocean | collected 2017-09-24 | reverse complement strand
TACTATACATCTTCCAACTCGTGCACGGATTCGCAAGAAAGGCCGCGACGGCTGGCGCCACCGAAGTCCCTAAACCGTACGCCAAACCAGTTGTCCCAAACGCCCTATTCGCATTCGTCTTATCCGATATCATCGACAACGCCGGTTTCACTAAAACGACAATGCCATCAAAAAAACCCGATAAGCTCCTCACGAACACCGCCTTAGCGTACGTATCGCAAAACCCGAACAATAAATTAATCGCTGCAACGAACGTTAAAGATACTAAAATATTCGCCTTGAACCCATAGACGTCCCCGCTCGTACCCCACGCATAGGAACTAATCGCGCTAAAGAACGGTTTCGATGCTATTAACAACCCGCACCTCAACGCCGCCTTCGCCTCGTTCCTCTCATTAACATCAACGTCACCGTCGCCAACGACAGAGGCCGTACTGTTCTCATAAGTACTGCCGAACAGGAAGTCCTTGACCATGAATATACCGGTGGAGAATATGAACGTGGACGACATTATGGATATCACAGAGCATACTTGTATCGCGATCACTGTCTGCCAATCCAATTTCGTTACTTTCTTATTCCTTGCAGCCGCGCCGTCGCTTGTCGCAGTGATCGATCGTTTACCATAAACACTCGCGTTGAACTTCAAGAACGAAGAACTTCGAAACATTCGCTCGCTCTCTCTAGCTCTCTACTACTACTACTTCTACTTCTACTACTTCTACTACTTCTACTACTGAGTAAGTTTTTGGAGCATAGAGAGAGAGAAATGTGCTTTTGCTTTTTGATGGTGTTTAGGGTGTGAAACCCTAAGTTATGAAACCCTAAATTAAGCAAAAGCGCATTCCATTTCACATCACTTTATTACTTATTGTTTCATACGTTTATTTGTGTACTCTGAATACACAGCATTATCGAGCGTAGACACTTGAGAGATAGTTCTGTCCTCTGATCCAGGCAGGCTACACTGGAACAATAATAATTGCATAAGGGACTAAAAAGTATCCAAAGAGAGTTGTAGGTGATGATGATTGGAACACAGAAATGTACGACACCTTCCTCTTCTCCTTCTCCTTCTCGTTCTTCTTCGTTCGTTTTATGTACTAAACATGGACGTAAAGAAGTTAATAATAATAGTGATAAGTATTTAAGCCGTCGTGCTCGAATGAATATGAAGAAGAACTTAGTTATGATTGGAGAAGAAGAAGAAAAATTGGGACATCGATTGTCATTGAATGATAGTAATAGAAGAAGAAGAAGAAGAAGAAGTTCTATATGCGTCAGTGCCTTAGCGAACGACGACGAGAACGACGATTTCGATTACGCTCAGGAAGGAGAATTACGATGGATGAATCTGACGATTGAGGAAACGATGGATTCGTTGTTAGTGCCATTTTTAGCGCTACGACGCGGGTCTCGTTTCGCACATCAAGAGTTCGTTGAACAGTGTACGAAAGCGTACGATCGAGCGTATAGTTTACAGCAAATCAAGACCGAGACATATTTAATCGGGTTAAGCACGACGGCGACGACAGAGAACGTGAATAGGATGGGGACGTCCGAGCAAGAGGCGTTTTTATCGAACGTTTCCATGGTCTATTGTACGTTACATTTCATGGGAGTTAAGGCGAAGAGAACTAATAGATTCGTCATCGATCCAGAGCAAGATAATGAATTGAAAGGTATTATTGGTTACGTGAAGATGACGCATAAGAACAAGGACGAGAGAGATATAACCTTAAAACGCATGGAGTTCGAACAGAGAAGAGTTTTAGAGGCAAAGGAGGAAAACGAAGATCCGAGGAAGTATTCGAAATGGGATATGCAATCCGGGAGGAATCCAAACGCGAAAGTGAACGATGTGAGACAAGTGACGCCTGGAATCTTATTAATGCGCACGAACGCTCGGTTGACTTTGTTGGCGAAAGAAATGGTCGAACGTAAACAAAAAGAAAATAATTCTAATAATAACGGCGATGGTCCTTCTTCTTCAGATGAAGAGGAAATTGCGATGATAAAGGCGACAAATAATAATAACAATAATAAACGAATGATAGAACCGCAGCTCGCTTTAGAATGGATCGATCGCCCGAAAAATGATGAGGCGTTACTCTTAAGAAGGAACATCGCCGCTCGCGCTTTGACGGCTTTTTTCTCAGTCTTAACCGCACATCCGAAAGGCTTAAAGGCTTTCAGTAGAGCATGTATTGATGCTTACGATGCGGACATATGCGCGGAGGATCTCGTGCAATCAATCGTCGCAGCCGAGTTCGATTGCGAAGCGAGTTCGAGAGGTATGTTTGGTAAAGGCGCTGACGCTCCTAAACTTTTTGCGGGCTTTGTTTCGGCTGCTTATTTAACTCTACAATATCGCGACGAGACTACTACTATTACAAACGAAAAACAAAAAGAACGACCGAAAACGTTCGCTTTTGCAAATCCACCTCGATGGGAAGAAGTTGAACTTTCAAACGAAGGTAATTTAAATCAATCTAAAAACGCGTACGATTACGTCTTTGAACTGGACGAAGAAAAACAAATCAAATACTTACAAGGATTCAAAACATCAATCGCTCGATGGGTTTCTATTGGTGAAAAAGAACTCTTCGAAGACGTCTCGACGAGTCTTTCCGTGGACGAAGATGAATATTCCATCGATGACGACGACGACGACGACGACGACGTAGATGCCGAATTCAAATCATTGGTCAAAAAAAGAACCGAGAAAGAAGAACAGGAACAGTTAAGAGCAAAAAAATATACGCCGAGTGAACAAGACGAACCGTTAATGGACGTGAACGGTCTTTATGCAAAGGTTTTATTCGAAATCTCTGAGTTCATAGCGAACCAAAGCGACCAACGAAAAGTCGCCGAGCTCTTACAAAACTATACGCAAAAAGTGTTAAACGCTCCGATCATCGCGCAACCGACGTTGCCAAGTCGTTCGTTCAATCCAGAAACTGGAAAGTTCGTGCCAACCGTTTTAATGCGTAACGAAGGACAACAAAAAACCAGAATCGACGATGACGATACTACTAATAAAACGTTTCAACGCAAAGATGATTTCTTCGAGCAAAGCTCGATCACGCTCGCGTCGTTGAACGTCCAACGAGCTATTTGTTCTTTCGTGCTCCAGGAACGCAGTACTCAACAAAATCAAAAATAACTCTCAACTCTAGTCCTGTTTTAATCATTTATTCATCAGGCGATACCGCTGAACTGGTTTCTGCCAAACCGTAAATATGTGTTGTCACGTTCTCCGCTCGTTTCGCTCGCTCGCTTTTCTGATTGTTATTTTAATGTTCAACATTTTTCTCATTCATTTCATTTCCTTTAAAACGTAAAACACAGCCAATAATACGAGCAGGAAATAAACTGATTCGAGTGAGAGGAAGATGAAGCGACCATGGTCTCTGAAAATCTCTTGCGTCGTAATGATCATCGTCGTGCACTTGAAACGAATGAACTGTTTGGATAACGAGACTACCTTCGATGCAGTCGATGACGATGCGCTCGTGCGTCTGCGTCGTCGTCTTATTGAGAACGAGGTCGGGGCCGCGGCAAAGTTTTTGGAAACCGACGCATCGTCGCGAGTCTCCGAAATCGGGAAATCGAACAGGGCTTTGAGAACGAAGTTCGAAGGACCGGCGTATGGAGGCTGTTGCGACGATGTCGATGATCTTTTGTCCTGTTGCGAAGAAGAACAGTCGTGCTGTCCAGCGTCGGATGTGAGGACGATCGAGGGCGTAGGCAGGCACGGCCAAGGCCCAGTGTTCTTAGAGTGTTGCGAGACGAAGACAGGGTCGGTTAAGATCAATATCGCTTCCTCGGTCGTTAAATTGGAGACCATTAATGGGCTATGTTGTGACAGTGCGTTGAATGGGTCAGGATTGTCCTGTTGCGACGATGATGGGGGGTGCTGCGGCGACGGCGAAGGAGCGACGGCGAAGCTCGAATGTTGTTCGGTAACGAACGGGTCGATCGATTCAATAGATTTAACTGACGATAAGGAGGAGGATAGTAATAGTAATATTAATAGTAATAGTAACGAAGATTTGTATAATACTGGCGATGATATCAGCGCGGATTTAGAGAGCGAGGTTGACGGTTTAGTCCAAGCGAGTTCGTATCAAGTCGGAGGAAACAGACGGTTTACGTGGGAAAATTTGAAGAAAGAAATTATTGAACGACGACGACCGGAGATTAAAGAACGCACGTCTTCGTCTTTGACTGCCAATGAAGGAAATCTAGAGGAGCGCGAAGACGATTTACGTCAAAAGCATTACTTCAAAAGTGGCGTCGATTTTTCTTCGTTTAACAATATGAGCAAGAATACGATTTTACAAACCTTTTTAGGCGTAAGTATTTTCGTAATGGTAACAACGTTAATAGTAGGCGCTAATTATACCAAGGAAGATGGAAGAAGAGAACATGCGAATCGTTCAAAGGGATGGAACGGAGTGAGAGAGGAACGAGATAGTATATATTCGTCCGCGTTCAAGGCCTATGCCAGCGTTTAAAAATATTCGATCAGAACATAGTATAGATTTTTTAGCGACTTAGAAAAACCGACATCGTTCACGTGTCGTACGTATTGTATTTATTTATTTACCGTAATGTGAATGTATTTTCAATTATATAGAATATATATATATTACGCAGATTCGACTTCTTCAATGGCCACGTGCGTAGTGACTAAGTTACGATCACCGTACACGTTATCGACTCTAGCGGTTGATGGCCAGAACTTACTTTGACTGACCCAGTCTGCCGGAAAAACTGCATCTTCCTTCGAGTACGGTCTATCCCACTCACCGGCAATATGCGCGGCAGTGTGAGGTGCTCTCGTCAAGAGATTATTCTCCCTATCCGCTGCGCCGGATTCAACATCCGCAATTTCTTTACGAATAGAAATCATCGCGTTGCAAAATCGGTCCAATTCAGCCTTGGACTCAGATTCAGTCGGTTCGATCATGAGCGTACCGGCGACTGGCCACGACATCGTTGGCGAGTGATAGCCATAATCCATTAAACGCTTCGCGATATCTTCCACTTCAATACCAGTTGCATCCTTCAACGGACGCATGTCTAAGATGAACTCGTGCGCGCACGTTCCGTTCTTTCCTCTGAATAAAACCGGGTAATGGTTTTCCAATCTTTTGGCCATATAGTTGGCGTTTAGAATCGCTCTCTCCGTTGCAGTCTTCAAACCTTTTGATCCCATCATGCTGATATATGCGTATGAAATCGGTAAAATCAACGCAGAACCGTACGGTGCAGCAGAAACTGTACCAAATGGCGTTGCACCACCGGCTTTGATCGCACCAAAGCCTTCCTCGGACGGGTGATTTGGCATAAACGGTGATAAATGCGCCTTGATACCAATCGGTCCCATACCTGGGCCACCACCGCCGTGCGGAATGCAAAACGTCTTGTGCAAGTTCAAGTGACAAACATCCGCACCGATCAAACCTGGAGAAGTCAAACCGACTTGAGCGTTCATGTTCGCACCGTCCATGTATACTTGTCCGCCGTGTTTGTGGATAGTATCGCAAATATCTTTAATACCATCTTCGTAAACGCCGTGGGTAGACGGGTACGTAATCATCAAACACGAAAGGTTTGCAGAGTGCTTCTCGGCCGCTGCCTTCAACTCGGGAATATTGACGTTACCGTTTTCATCAGTACCGATGACGACAATTTTCATGCCGCACATTGCGGCCGAAGCCGGGTTCGTGCCATGAGCGGAAACCGGAATGATGCAAACGTCTCTATGGTGGTCTCCACGAGAATGGTGATATGCTCTGATAGCCATTAAACCAGCGTATTCACCAGATGCACCAGAGTTTGGTTGCAATGAAACGTCGTCAAAACCAGTGATATCGGCCAATTGCGTGGTCAAATCCTTAAACATTTCGGCGTAGCCTAAAGTTTGTTCCTTCGGCGCGAACGGGTGAATGTTGGCAAGTTCTGGCCACGTGATTGGAGCCATTTCCGTCGAAGCGTTGAGTTTCATTGTGCAAGAACCGAGAGCGATCATGGAATGTACGAGGGACAAATCCTTAGCCTCTAATCTGGCAATATATCTCAACATTTCGTGTTCCGAATGGTACACGTTGAACACCGGGTGCGTCAAAAACTTGGACTTTCTAGACATCTTCGTTTCGTTAACTTGAACAGATGGTGCCAAAGATTCAGCAGTGAAATCAGTCGCTTTACCGTCGTTGAAGGCCTTGAACAAATCGTTAACATCTTTCAACGTAGTCGTTTCGTCAAAAGCGATAGAGACGTGGTCTTTATCTAACTTGCGAATGTTGATTTCAGCCTTTAAGCACGAGGCGACGACGGCATCCGCACCTTTAGGGCACTTTAACGTAACCGTGTCAAAGTATGGATTCGCTGGACCGTGATATCCGAGCTTCTTCGCACCTTCTTCGAACACTCTGGCCAAACCATGCGCTTTCTTTGCAATGTTTTTTAACCCTTCCGGGCCGTGATAAATTGCATACATCGCCGCCATGTTCGCCAACAAAGCTTGCGCCGTGCAAATGTTCGAAGTGGCTTTGTCTCTTCTGATGTGCTGTTCGCGAGTTTGCATGGCCATTCTTAAGCACGGGTTTCCATCGGCATCAACCGAGATGCCAATAATTCTCCCTGGCATTAAACGTTTATATTCCTCAGTCGTCGCTAAGAAACCGGCGTGCGGACCACCGTAACCGAGCGGAACTCCAAATCTTTGCGCAGAACCGACAACCATATCAGCTCCCCACTCTCCAGGCGCTTTTAATTGCGTCAAAGCTAAGATATCAGCCGCGGCGACGACTTTAATACCACCTTGATGCGCCTTTTCGACAATATCGGAGTAATCCAAAACGGATCCATCGGTGGCCGGGTACTGCACCATGACGCCGCAAACGGTCTTATCCGTGTAATCGAACGTTTGCTCATCGCCGACGACGATTTGCAATCCGAGACCATCCGCTCTCGTTCTACAAACTTCAATCGTTTGCGGATGACACTTATTGGAGACATAAAACTTCGGCTTCTTCCCGCGCGCAACCGCGGAGCACATCGTCATCGCTTCCGCCGCCGCCGTCCCTTCGTCTAACAAAGACGAGTTCGACAAAGGCATCTTCGTCAAATCCGAAATCATCGTTTGAAAGTTCAGCAAGGACTCCAAACGACCTTGTGAAATCTCCGCCTGATACGGCGTATATTGCGTATACCATCCAGGATTCTCCAAAATGTTCCTCAAGATCACGTTAGGCACGTAAGTGCCGTGATATCCAGTCCCTAAATAGTTCTTGAACACCTTGTTCTTCTTCGCCATTTTCTTGAACATCTCTAAGAACTCTTGCTCTGAATAGCCATCGTTATATTCTCGCGATCCTAAGTCTAACTCTTTCTTCGCTTTGATCGACTCGGGGACGGTTTTATCGATCAAATCCTTCACGGATTTGAACCCGCAAAATCGAGCCATTTCTTCCGCCTCTGACTCCGTCGCCGAGTTATGTCTTCTCTCGAACGTATCCAACGCTCTTAAGGACTCGATTGAGATAGATCTCTTCGCGATGAATAATTGATCAGTAAATATCTGCCCAATCGGTTTATTCGAACCATTTCTAGCACTGTTCATTGCCTTATACGTCTTGTTATTTTTACTACCACTGAACGACGCAGAAGACGACGCGTTATTTTTAGTAGTATTAGTAGCGACAATAGTCGCTAAAGATCTCGTCTGTTCTCTGCGCAGTAAAGCTCCATCGGCAGATCCGAAGACTTTGTTCGATATTTTAGATAAGAGATTTAAACCACTGCGACGGTTGGACATCGTGCACTGCGCGCTCTGTTTAAATATATATTATATTTTTTAATGAAGACGTTTGGAACGAAACTGAAGCGATCTCACACAAAGCGTCCTTTGGTTGTTTTGATCGTAAGTATCGATACGACGCGAGCGAAAGTGAATTAGCTCTTTTAATCCTGATTTGTCCACAAAGTGATGTCTAATGAAATTTTATATCTTTTTATGAACTGATACCCTAAATTCCAAAAGAGCAAAAGCGAACTGTTATAATAAGAAACAAAGTGGTTCGTGTGTTCACTATGCTAGTGTATCTATTACATAAGAATACTACGACGACTACGACGACGACTACTTGATGATCGTATCACTATCATCATCGCTATTGCTTTCGGCATTCAATAAGCTCATTAAGATCTCATCAGTGATCGACGGGTTCAAGCGACCGCCGGAGAGCGCTAAACACTTACCGACGAAGAACGCTTTTAATTTCGTCTTACCTTTGCGATAGTCCTCTAATTGTGATTTGTTTTCGGATAACACGGTCTTGCATATTTTTAAGATTTCTTCTTTGGAGGATATTTGGGAGAGGTTTTTCTCGTCAACCAACGCACGAGCGGATCCGCCGTTTTTTAATAACTCGGGCAGTATATCTTTACCGATTTTACCAGATATTTCGTTAGTTTCGATTAAGAGACAGAACTCGTATATTTCTTTAGGTTTGAGTTTTAAATCAAACGCGGAATCGAGTTTTTCTGTTTTCACGAATGCTAATAAATCGTTCGTTAACCAATTCGCGACTTGTCTCGCGATGTTTACTTTCTTCTTTTTATTATTATTATTATCTTCTTCGTCGTCGTCTTCTTCTTCCGACGACGACGATTTTGATGACGATGATGATGATTGTAAGATCTCGTCATAGAACTTCACTAAGTTTTCGTCCTCGATGAGAACTTGTATGTCACCGTTCGGTAAACCTAACTTTTTGAACCTCTCCCGAATTTCGTTCGGTAGCTCTGGCATCTCTTTCCTCACTCGTTCGACGAACTTTTTAGTGCACACTAATGGGTTTAAGTCGGGCTCGGGGAAATAGCGATAATCGGCCAAGCCTTCTTTTTTCCTCATCGAAACGGTGCATTGATTTTGATCGTCCCAAGTTCTCGTTTCTTGCACAATCTCTTCTCCTCGACCTGCTTTATATAACTTCTCCTGTCTCTCGATTTCAAAATCGATCGCTCGCGCCATGGCGTTGAACGAGTTCATGTTCTTCACTTCGACCTTGGTTCCGAACCGTTTTCTCCCGACAGGTTTCACGCTTACGTTCACATCGCATCGCATTGAACCTTCGTTTAAGTTACCATCGCTCGCTTTTAAATACCTCACAATTCTTCTTAATTCTTGTCCATACGCGGCGACTTCTTTACCGTTCTTAAAATCGGGCTCTGTCACGATTTCCAATAAAGCGACTCCGGCTCGGTTATAATCCGCCAACGAATGCGTCGCCGTCGATACGTTCCCGCTCCCACCGACGTGATTTAACTTCCCAGCATCTTCCTCTAAATGCGCTCTCGTGATTCCAATAACGCACTCACCACCACCTTCCTCGACTGGAATTTGTACTTTCAACGACCCGTGTTCGCATAAAGGTTCGTCGAATTGCGATATTTGATACCCTTTCGGTAAGTCGGGATAAAAATATTGCTTCCTATCGAACTTCGATCGTTCGTTAATATCGCACGAAAGAGCTAATCCGATCTGTACCGCTTTCAAGACGCAGTCTTCGGCTAACTTCGGGTAAGTCCCTGGATGTCCTAAACATATCGGGCACACTAAAGTGTTCTGTCTCTCTCCATAGACGTACGCGCACGCACAAAACGCTTTCGTCTTCGTTAACAGTTGCACGTGCGTCTCGATCCCAATCGTCGGTTCGAATTCGGTTCGAGCATCGATTGGAAATTCTTTTCTATCATCCGTTTCGTTCGATTGCTCTTGTTTCGTTAATAACAAAACCGCTTTCTGCTTCTGCTGCTCTGTCTTGGATGACGACGCAGACGCAGACGCAGACGATGAAAATCGCTTCTGCGTCCTCGCGCTGTTTCCTCTTCCTCTTCTTTCTTCTGCAGAGAAGAAGATCTCGCGCAATAACTCGTTTTTTTTATATCTAGTAAAACTTTGACGCAGAGGTTGGTAACGAGCAGAACTTAAAGTAGTCGCATTACGAGCAGGAAAAGAAGAAGAAGAAGAAGAAGAAGAAGAAGCGCTTCGTGCGATCTGCATCTCAGATTCAGTAGTAGTAGTAGTCAGAGTACTATGTAGTACGATGGTCTGTTTTGATTAAATAAGTCAACCGCGGTTGTTCGTTGCGAGCTATGAGGAAAAGAATTAAAGAAAAAGTACGTAAAGCGGATTTTCTTCCATTCTTCGTTATTTTATATCGCTCGTTTTTGAGTATACTACGTTATTAATTAATTAAGTAAGTAAGTGATTGAAAATGATCACTACTGATACTACTACTGATGACGATGATGATGATGATGATGACTATGCAAACAAAGAAGAAGAAGAAGAAGAAGAACTAAGTAACGAGCAGTGTTTAGAACTGATTAAGAGAATGGTCGCAAACACGACGCAGACGACTTTCACGAACGACGCAGACGACGTTGGATCATCGTCATCGATCGACTTCGATGCAAACAGTATTACGGTCAAGTGCGTAGTGAAAGATGGGAGACAGTTCCTCGGGCGATTAGGCTGTGTCGATAAATACGCGAACGTCGTCCTGATCAACGCCGAGGAGACGCAGCTTGGCGCAGTAAACGCACCGGCGGCAGCACATGGTCACATAAGTCACAGTAACAGTACGACGAAGAGAACGGTGCACATGGCGTTGATCAAGAAAGAGCACAGGGTCTCGTTGCAGTTCTCGATGCCGAACACTTATTCGTCGTACTCGAAAAAGCGTTCTGATGGTCAAGAAGCGAAACGACGCGCGGCGGCGGCGGGGCGGTCGTTGTTCGATCGATCGAACACAGAGATCTTCGCGAACTTACGGATCATTTAATCTCAATCAACAGTAATGATCAGATCATTGGTACTCGAAAAAGCGTTCTTATGGTCAAGAAGCGAAACAGCGCGCACGATCGGCAGCAGGTCGTCGTTCAGATCGATATAGTAGATCATTTGAGCATATCAGATCAGTAGCATGTATAGTATAGTCGATAGTCGATAGTCGATAGTATAGAATTACGAACATTAATAAACGCTATTATTGCTTGGCCTTTTTAGATTCGCTCTCTCTCTCTTTGCTGCTCTTGCTGCTCTCGTGATTAAGATCCTGCGATGGACAATGTTCATCGATAGTACTACTGATCAGATGATCAGTTATTATTATTAGGAGTGATCCACAGAACTTCGCTCGTAAGTAAACAAAGTTATCAGAAAAAAGACGACGACGAAAGAAAGTAAGAAAGAAAGAAAGTAAGTAATAAGCATCAAAACTTGAGATTACAATAAATGTCTCACAATCACAATCATCATCAATCCGTGCTCCCGGCGTGGATGTGTGCCGGTCCAAGGAACCAAGTAAAACAAACGAATAAAAGAACTGAATTATCGCTCAAGACGGATCAAACGACGACCTTATCGTT
>Ga0302126_10002147_pt1 | contig 11452 bp, 9 predicted proteins | sample CB4_20m_MG_FD_203108 | JGI IMG/M metagenome (GOLD analysis project Ga0302126, IMG submission 203108) | Marine microbial communities from Western Arctic Ocean, Canada - CB4_20m | ecosystem: Environmental > Aquatic > Marine > Oceanic | place: Canada: Western Arctic Ocean | collected 2017-09-24 | reverse complement strand
TTTTTTGATAGTTATTATGAGATAAGTGTTTATAATTTTTATAATTTGAGAGCCAGTTTAAACTCCTATCTAAAGTAATCGAGTTAAAATCGGTAAAAATACCCTCAATAAATTCATGATTGTTTTTAATTTTTAAAATCCTTTTTAGTAGTTCCGTTCTGTTTTTAAAAATAAATTTTGGTATTAACATTGAAATTATAGACCTAATAAAATAAGGAATATAGAGTAGGTAACTAAACTTTTTAACCCAATCAAAATGATTGTATCCTAAAAAACTTTCGTCTCCTCCATCACCAGATAAAGCAACTGTTACATCTTGTTTCGTGATCTTGTTTAACAATAGTGAGGGTAAGGCAGAGCTGTCTGCAAAAGGCTCATCATAGACCTCTAATAAAGTGGGTAACATCTCTAAAATATCCTTAGCCTTACAAATTGTTTCTTTATGTTCGGTTCCTAAAATATCTGCATAGATTGCAGCAATTTTACTTTCATCGTATTTTGGATCTTCAAAACCAATTGAAAAAGTTTTGATTTTATCCTTAGATATTTTTGAGGCGACACTAGTAACTAGTGCTGAATCTATACCTCCTGATAAAAAAGATCCAAAAGGAACATCTGACTGTAACCTAATTTTAACTGCATCTTCAAACAAATCGTGAACCTCTTCAACGGCAGCTTCATAAGAAAGTTTAGAAAGCACTACAGGTTTTAAATTCCAGTATTCTTCTACTTTATGTGTCTTATTATCTAAGTCAATAATTAAATTATTTCCTGGAGGTAATTTATATACATCATTGTAAATAGAGTAAGGGCTTGGTATATAAGTACAATCTAAATAAATACTAACGGCCTCATTATTAATTGTTCTATTTTCTGAAATAGGCTTAAGCTGGCTGCAGATTTCAAACCTTCCATCTTTCCAATAGTAATAAAAAGGTTTTACTCCTAGTCTATCTCTCGAACAAAAAAGTGTATTCCTAATTTTATCATGAATAGCGAAGGCAAACATTCCATTCAGTTTTGGAACGACAGCTTGGCCCCACTCTATGAATCCTTTTAACAATACTTCGGTATCACCTGTGGTATTAAACGTATGCCCCAAAGAAATTAATTCCTCTTTTATCTCTTGGAAATTATAAATTTCTCCATTAAAGACTATCGTATAGTCTTCCATCTGCATTGGTTGGTTTGATCTTACGTCTAAATCTAAAATTGACAAGCGTAAATGTCCAAAGCTCAACTCATCTTTTTGGAGCACTCCGGCATAATCAGGACCACGAAACTCGATAGCTTTTAACTTTGTTCTTATTTCATTTTCACTAAAAGAAATATTACTAATGTAAATTCCGCACATATTTTAAATTATTCTTTTATTGTAATTAAAATTTAATAAATAAATGATATTTAAAAATATAAATAACATCAAACCTGAGTCAAAAAAGTTATGACTTACTAAAAACTGTATGAACAACACAACTATCAATAACAGAAGAGTAAGATTCTTTTTCCTTAAATTATAACACTTTTTAAAAAGAAAAAAGAAAACCATAATTATTAATAAAAACGGTAAAAATCCAGACTCACCAAGAATCAATAAAAAAGAATTATGCACACCTCCATCTCCTCGGCCGTCTAAACTTTGACCAAATGAAGAATAACCATTTCCAATTATTGGTGAATTAAGGATTCCATCATAAAATTTTGCCCAATGATCTTGACGACTGTCGTCATTTAAAACTTCATTATTAATTTGTCCTGAAAATAGATTCACTAAAAACTTAAATCGATCAGTATCTAAATTTAAATTTTCAGAAAATGTAATTAGAGAAAAAGCTGAAACAATTAAGAACAAAAGTGTTTTTACTATATACTTTCTGTTATAGAATAAATATATGATAGTAATTAAAAACCAAGTTGCCATAAATGTTCTAGATAATGTTATAAATCCAAAAAAAGTAAAAGCAATACTTAATAGTTTTAAATAATTTGTTTTTGTAATACTTAAAACATAACCAAATAAACATATCATAGATGCAGTATTTGGGTTTAAATAAAAACCTGAATAGCGACCGTATTGTGAAACATAACCAATTCCTTGAAAATCATTAAACCTAAAATAGAGAGAATCTAACAAAATAGTAATAGCGCCAGCTAATAATAGAAAGATGATGGTGTTTTGATTGATGTGTTTTAAAGAAACAAATAGACCAAATAAATACAATAAAAATTTAACATAATTTATAGACAAAGCTATAAAACTCTCTTCATATTGAAATGCACCTATAAAGAAATATAAACTTGATATGCCTGCTAAAAATAGTATTTGTTTAGGAAATTTAGTTTTATTGGTAATAATTAACACACCCAATAAAAAAAACATAAAATAAGAAATAGGAGAGCTTAAACCAAAAGACTGAGTTTCTAGAACTATTGAAGGAATATTCAATAAAACAAGAAAGCACACAACAAATGAAATAATTTTTTTATACATTATTATACAACTTCATTTTTAACTTTGAATTTATTTAGAACATAAACGTACTGAATTAAAAAACCGAATAAAACTACTATAGAGGTACTCAAAGCAATTCCAGAAACACCATAAGTATCAATAAACAGAAAGTTACAAATAACATTTATCACAACCATAAATGACGAAGAAACAATAGTAAATGTATTTAAATTAAAAGCTGTTAAAAATCTAACAAGAGTAATCGATAATAAATAAAATGGAATTTGAAAACTAAACATAATTAAAACTAAAAACACATTCTCACTATCCTGACTAGTGAAGTTATTCTTTTGAAAAAACATAATAATTAAATCTTTACCAAAAACTATTAAAAACAAAGTACAGATCGATCCTAGAATAAATAAAGAAATAAGAATTTTGTTTAATTTTTTTATAACCTGTCCATTAGAAATTCCTTTAAGTCTTGCCAAGTAAGGTAATATAACATTCCCTACACCTAATGTTAAAATCGTAATTGCAAAAGCCGGCAATTTATTACCATAGTTTAGTGTGCTGATAGCACCGTCAGCTATTTCACTAGTAAAAACTTGATCTACAATAGGATTAAAACCTATAATTAGACCAGCCAGTAACTTCGGAATAAATTGTTTGTATAAAATTATAGAATCTGGGTCGTCTAACTTTATATCTTTTAAATTAAATTTAATTGGTTGAAACAATAATAAAAGGCATAATTCAAAAAAAGAGCCAATTACAAAAGCTTGTATTAAAAGACCTATTGAAGGCTCAAAAAAGAAAAGAAAAGAAATAAAAACAATTGACGTAATTATAGGGTAAACTGCGCTGACTACAAACTTCTTCCTAATTTCTAGTAAACCACTTAAAAGGCTTGAAAATGTCCAAATAGGGATGCAAAACAATAATAAATTTTGGTTTTCAAAAACTGCGCTTGCAATATCATTCGAATAATTTCTAACTAAATAGGTATTAGTAGGAGTGGAACAAACAAAAAAACCAAGGGTTAGTATTGAGCTTAATATTATTGTTTGGAAAATTATGTTATTCTGGAATATTAAATTTCCTTTTTTTTGAGCAAAAATATAATTTGGAATAACGACTGCCTTAAATGCTCCTAAAAAAACATTACTAAAAAAAGATGGAATTAATATTAAAATAAAAAATATATCCAAGTCTTCTGACATCCCAAATATATTCCCAATATAAACTTCTTTTAAAAAACCTAAAATCTTTACAATAAAAACCGTGATAATTACTGAAGCTATATTTCTATATATTCCGTCTTTTAAAAATAGACTATTAAATAGTAATTTTACTTTATCCATTGTTCTGCAACCTTATTTAAGGAGTAGTTTTCTAAACCACTTTTACCATTACTGACAAACATATTTCTAGTTTTTTCATCATCTATTAATTTTTGTAGATGATTTGTATAGGATATTTCATCCGCTAAGGGAATTAAAAACCCATTAACATTATTTTCAATCAATATACTTGGCCCTGTAGGGCAGTCTGTACTAATGCAAGCACATCCATAATTCATTGCCTCTAATAAAACATTTGGAAAACCTTCAGAAAGAGAGCTAAACGCGAATATTGATGCACGTTCATACTGTCTTTCTATATTTTTAATAATGCCTTTAAATTCAACAGCATCATTCACATTTAAAGATATTACTAGTTCTTTTAATTCTGAAAGTAAAGAACCTTCACCACAAATTATAAGTTTCCATCCCTCTTGTTTTACTTTTGAAAAAGATTTTATTATTTGTTCTTGGTTCTTATTTGCATCAACTCGGCCTACCGTCAATATTATTTTTTCTTTATTCTTCTTATTGGAATCTACAATTTTGATTGGGTTAGGAATTATTGAAATTTTTCTTTCATCAATAAATGACTTAAAATAATTGCTAAATTCTTCAGATTGAACTACTAGCCTATCAGAAAATTTATATATCTTTTTTCTTATAAAATCCCAATACCCAAAATCATGAGTTAATGGATTACGTCTTTCACTTATGGTAACATTAATCTTCGATAAAAATTTACCTGAGATAATACCTAGAACATTTGATGTTGTCATAAAACATATCAGTTTCTTTATTTTCAATGATCGAATTAATGAAGTGATTTTGTATATTAAAACAAGATTAGAAACTATTGATTTTAGGGGATTCTTCCCTGAATTTAAAACCCCTAACTGTTTTATGGTAATTGAATCATTTAGTTTGTAAAATGGTTCATCCTTAGATAATGTAATAATTACAATATCATTTGTTAAGGATAGTTCATTAGCGAGTAAACTAACAACCCGCTCTGCACCTCCTGCATTTAAACTAGAAATTAAAAATGCTATTTTCAATATATAATTGTATTGCTGTTATTATAAATATAGGTTTGTTTGCAACCAAACTATAAACTTCCATCAACAAGTTTTTCATCTAAAAAATTCTTAACATCATAAATGATAGCATTCTCTTTTTTTAATGATAAAAAATCAAGTTCGTTAAATTTATTATGAGAAACAGTTAAAATAACTGCATCAAACTTTCCGCTTGGAATAGATTTAGTTGATTTTAAACCATATTCATGCATTACTTCATCTTTACTAGCCCAAGGGTCATGAATCGTTATATTGGTTCCATAATCTTTTAATGCCTTTACAAGATCTACTGCTTTTGTGTTTCGAACATCTGGACAATTCTCTTTAAATGTGATTCCTAAAACAAGTACCTTAGATCCATTGACAGGAATATTCTTTTTTATCATACATTTTACAATCTCAGAAGCCACATAATCACCCATCCCATCATTTAATCGTCGTCCAGCTAAAATAATTTCAGGATGATAACCATTCTCTTGCGCCTTTTGAGCTAGATAATAAGGGTCTACTCCTATACAATGCCCTCCTACTAATCCAGGCTTAAAAGGTAAAAAATTCCACTTGGTACCTGCTGCTTCCAAAACGTCGTGTGTATTAATATCTAAAAGATTAAAAATTTTAGCTAATTCGTTTACAAATGCAATATTAATATCTCTTTGTGAATTTTCAATTACTTTGGATGCTTCAGCAACTTTTATGGTTGGTGCAAGATGAGTCCCCGCTGTAATCACAGATTTATATAAACCATCGACTTTCAAACCTATCTCTGGCGTTGAACCGGAAGTCACTTTTAGAATTTTTTCAACCGTATGCTCTTTGTCACCTGGATTAATTCTCTCTGGCGAATAACCAGCATAGAAGTCTTTATTAAATTTAAGTCCAGAAATTTTTTCTAATACAGGAACACAATCTTCTTCAGTAGCTCCAGGATACACTGTAGATTCATAAATTACAACATCTCCTTTTTTTAATACATTACCTACCGTTTCACTTGCCTTGATAAGTGGTGTTAAAATGGGTCTATTATTTTTATCTACAGGCGTTGGAACCGTTACAATGTAGTAATTACAATCTTTAATTTTATCTAACTGATTGGTGCAAAAAAGTCCATTTGAATCAGAGTCTTCTCCAATGAGTACAGATTGTAATGTTTCATTGTTAATCTCTAAGGTTGAATCAACACCAGACATTAATTCAGAAATTCTATCTGTATTGATATCAAATCCAACTACTGAATATTTGGTTGCAAAGAGTCTTGCCAATGGCAAACCAACATATCCTAATCCGATGATTGCAATTTTATCTTTTCTCATGTTAATTTTATAAATTTTTCCAATACCATTTCACAGCTTCTTTAAGACCTTGCTGCAATGAAAACTCTGGATTATAATTTAAATTTTCTTTTGCTTTATCAACACTTGCGTGAGAGTGTGGAATATCACCTGCTCTGTTTGGTCCGTAAATAACTTCAACTTGTGAAATTTTTGAATCAAACTCAGATAAATACTCTTTTAAGTATCCCATTAAATCATTTAGCGTATTACGATCTCCATAGGCTACATTATAGATAGTGTTGATCGCTTTTTCATTAGTTGTTACCAAACTTAATAAATTCGCTTGTATCACATTATCTATGTATGTAAAATCTCTTGAGTAGTTTCCATCGCCATTAATCACTGGAGATTCTCCTTTCATGAGCTGGCTAACAAATTTTGGAATTACTGCTGCATAAGCTCCATTGGGGTCTTGCTTTCTACCAAATACATTAAAATAGCGTAAGCCTATCGTTTCTAAACCATAGGTTTTTGAAAAAATATCAGCATATAACTCATTTACATATTTTGTAATAGCATAAGGCGATAATGGTTTTCCGATGATATCCTCAACTTTTGGCATTGATTCTGAATCTCCATAGGTTGATGAACTCGCTGCAAACACAAATCTTTTCACTCCATTGTCTCTTGCTGCAACTAGCATATTTAAAAAACCACTCACATTTACTTCATTGGAGGTGATTGGATCTTTTATAGACCTAGGAACTGACCCTAATGCTGCTTGATGCAATACATAGTCAACATCTTTAGTTGCTTTTAAACAATCCTCTAGTTTTCTAATATCTGCTTCAAGTAGCGTAAAATTAGGATCTTCAAGAAATTCTTTTATATTTTCTCTTTTACCGGTGGCAAAATTATCCATACAAATTACCTGGTTTCCTTTTTTAAGTAAAGCTTCGCATAAATTTGATCCAATAAAACCTGCACCCCCAGTAACTAGAATTGTCTTATTACTTAATTCAATATTCATTTAACTATTTTTATATTTTCTTGACTACCACCGGTAGTCTGTTTTGTTTGTATTTTTCTTTTTAAAAACGTTTTTAAAAGCTTTTTAGTACTCTTTTAAAACGCAAAAACCTATGTTTTTTTACGGCTTCGCCAGCACTACCCACAGTAGTGATTTTATTATATAAAAAAATTTCAATTGCTTACTGCAATTGAAATGATACAATGGCACCTAGTTTTTGCAACTGGGCCAAACACTTTTTCCCTTTGATATCAAGCAATATAGCTTCTTGTTCTAACAAGGGTACTTTCACTAAATCTCCTACAGCCAACCTTTTTGATTCCTTTTGAACCACAGTCTCTAAATAACTTTTCATTGCCTGTACCTCTTCATTTGAAACACTAGCACGTTTGCCATGTTCAAACAAAAAACGCACTGCTCCAGGAACTTCAAATACTGCAGCCACCTCTTTTTCTAACAATTGCACCAACACCATGGATGGCAACAAAGGCACCAACACCTTTTTCTTACGATCGGACCATTGTCTAACTTCAATCTTAGTAGGTGTATACACCTCTACTCCGATGCTAGTGAGACACTCTGTAACCTTTAACTCGTTTCTTGGCTTTGTAAATAAAACAAACCATTTTTTTGAATTCCCCTCCATTATAACTTTAAATTTACTAAAAATTCAACAGTTATAATATTTACCATGTGAATGCAAGTATTTTTACTAGGGTTCTTTTGATTTTTATTTTCAACAACAGCGCACTTTTGTTTTTATTCATGACAAACAAACTTATAATGCTTGTTAGAAAAGCAACCAGCAGTATCCAGGTGGACTGTAGCGGGGTGCAATGCGTGATCACCGCATACATTCCAAGGGCGATGACACAGTTTGCAAGCCCAATTAAACTGGAGGCCTTCCAATGGGAAAGTCCGCAATCTACAATGATGTGGTGCAGGTGGTTTCTGTCGGGTTTGAACATGGAGACGCCTTTGAACAAGCGAATCAGCATTACTCTGCAGATGTCTAAAATGGGTACAAACAAAACCGCAATTAGTAACAGTGGCAATTGCTTTTGGTCAAATCCCAGGGCAATCGTGCCCGGAGTTCCCGAGGTCATTAGCTTTAGGGTTAGCAAACCAAGCACCAAGCCAATGGAAAGGCTGCCGGTATCTCCCATAAATATTTTTAGTTTGATGGAAAAATTAAATCTTAAAAATGCCAAGAGGGTGGCAATGGTGGTGATGCTGATGTACATGTAGTAAAAGGCGCCCAACTGATAAAACATATAGGTATAGAAAGAAGCAACAATAGTGCCTGTAATGGCGGTTAAACCGTCAATACCGTCTAATAAATTAAAGGCATTGATCAATGCCAACAGGAAAAACATACTCCCGGCAACCGAATAGACCAAAGGGATCTCATAGATGCCCATGAGCCCGTGCAGTGTAAGAATTCTAAAATCGGGTTGGTACATCAATACGGACACTCCTATAAACTGTCCTAAAAACTTAATTTTCGGAGAAAGGCTCCAAACATCGTCCAAAATACCGGTCAGAAACAAAATAGAAATGGAAGCAAATAAGGTGAGTGAAAACTGTGTCTTGTCTATAAAATACAAGAGTGCCAGGCAAAACATATAAGACAGGTAAAAACAAACCCCTCCAAATGTAGGGGTAATATCTACATGAGAACTCCGGCTGTCTGGAGTATCTGTGAGCCTTAAGCGCAAGGCAACCTTTCTTATTTTTGGTATCACCAAAAAGGTGATCGTAAATATTATAATAAATAAAAACAAGCACTTTGGGGTAGTATCCATTCTTTTTCTTTTTTATAAACGGTTTTCATAACATCCTGCAGCTGCTCTCAAGTCTTGCTGCTGCCTCTGGTACAAAATCCTTTTTTTTTAGAAATAGTTAAGTTAATATTAAATGTTAAATGTGCCAAATTTGGACTCATTTTGGACTTTATCCCCAATATTAAGACAACAGCTAAAAAGGATCGCTTGTAACTACATAGTAGTATCTTTTTTTATCCAAATTAGTTTAAAACAGCCACCTCCTTCGCAGAAGTGTGGTGTTTTTCCTATCAAATCATGCATTTGAGATAAACTCAATTATTTTCTGACTTGCCAAACCTTCTCCATACGGATTCTGTAAGGCACTCATGGCCGCATATGCCGCCGGATTGTCCAATAATTCTTGTGTTTCTTTTCTTATTTTGTCTGTATTAGTTCCTACCAGTAGCACCGTTCCTGCGGCTACCGCTTCGGGCCTCTCTGCAATGTCGCTCAGCACCAATACCGGTTTCCCTAAACTTGGCGCTTCTTCCTGTACATCTGCGCGGTCTGTAATAATTACATGTGCTTTATTTTAGGAGCCATACAAAAGCGGGGTAGTCTAAAGGTGCCACGATTTGAATGTTGGGAAGCCCTTCGAAAAGAAGCGCTACGGTTTTTTGTACATGTGGCTTTAACCGCACGGGATATATAATTTGCACCCCTGGATTGTCTTGTGCTAGTTGCTGCAATGCTTGACAGAGATTCACAAAGCCTTGCCCGTAATTTGCGCGACTGTTTTCCGTTACCAAAATTAGTTTTTGCGCTGCTGTAACTATTGTTTTCAGCGCTTCAATTTCAGGATCTTCCCAAGTGTCTGCAAGGGCAACACCTTGCAACAAAGCATCAATGGCCATATTCCCAGTGACTACAATGTCTTGCCATTGGACATTCTCCTGCAGCAGGTTTTTTTTGTACGCCTTTGTGGGTGCAAAATGAAAATCACTGATTCTTCCGGTAATTTGTCGGTTGATCTCTGCTGGAAAAGGGGTGTGTTTATTCTGGGCTCTTAAACCTGCCGCGATGTCACAAACTTTGGCTCCGGAATAAAAGGAGGCAATGCTAGACGCCATAGACGAAGTAGTATCGCCGTTTACAAATACATAGTCGGGTTTGAATTCTTCTAAAATAGGCTGCAAGCCGTCAATAATATCTCCGGTTAAGGAATACAAGCTTTGATTGGATTGTATGAAACTCAAGTCATACGTAGGGGTGATCTTAAAAAAAGCAAGCACTTGGTCTCTAAAATCTTGGGCGTATCCAATAAGGCACACCCGTGTTTCAAAACGCGCATCTCCTAAAAACTGATTGACCAAAGGTGCCATTTTAATGGCTTCGGGTCCGGGTCCAAAAATTATCAAGTTTTTTTTCTTCATTGCAGCACGTATATTTCGGTTCAAATCAACTCTTGTTTTGACAGAAAGAAGCGCATCGCAGTCACAGAGGCTTCCTTAAAAGCAGCATCCTGTATTCCTAAGATATACCTTCCTTTTCGCAGTGCTAGCAACACGTAGAAATTGGTAGTACTTTTTTTCACTCTTTCTTTCCTACCAAATGTATGCCAACAAACTGGTCTAAAAACCCGTATTTATACCTGTTTTTAATATTATATTTTAAGGATGAAAATTTCAAGGAGCACTACTGCTGCCCTGCAATTGCCCGAAAGAAAAGGGGGGTATTTGCTGTTTTTACATGCCACTATACCGTAACCAAGGCACATGTCTGATTACGGTGTGGTTGTTTTTTTTGGCGGGAACAAAAAAATGCCCTTGCAGAAAGCAAGGGCATTTTTGTACTAAAAAGAATGGTAAGGCCGGGTAAGGCTATTCAAAATAATTTAAAGTGGTATACCCACCCTCTTTCAAATACTGGTCTTTTTGCATTAATTTCACATCTGCCTGCATCATGTCTTTGACCAAGGAAGCCAAGTCATGCACTGGTGTCCACCCTAATTTTGTGTTCGCTTTGGTAGGATCTCCAATTAATAAATCTACTTCTGTAGGTCTAAAATACTTCGGGTCTACCGCAAGTACTTCTTTCCCTACTGGTATCTGATATTCTGGATTGTTACATGCTTTGACCACGGCTTTTTCTGCAATACCGCTTCCTGTAAATTCCAATTCTATGCCCACCTCCGCAAAACTCATGCGTACAAAATCGCGCACAGTAGTGGTAGTTCCTGTGGCAATTACCCAGTCTTCAGCCACCGGTGCTTGAAGAATCATCCACATCATGCGCACATAATCTTTGGCATGGCCCCAATCTCTTTTTGCATCTAAATTTCCTAAATAGAATTTATCTTGCAAGCCTAAAGCAATTCTAGACGCAGCTCTTGTAATTTTACGCGTTACAAATGTTTCTCCTCTTAAGGGAGATTCATGATTGAACAAAATACCATTACAGGCATACATGCCATAGGCTTCTCTATAATTTACGGTAATCCAAAAGGCA
>Ga0302126_10002138_pt1 | contig 11476 bp, 5 predicted proteins | sample CB4_20m_MG_FD_203108 | JGI IMG/M metagenome (GOLD analysis project Ga0302126, IMG submission 203108) | Marine microbial communities from Western Arctic Ocean, Canada - CB4_20m | ecosystem: Environmental > Aquatic > Marine > Oceanic | place: Canada: Western Arctic Ocean | collected 2017-09-24 | reverse complement strand
GAAGGGTTACCATAGTTAAATTACAATACTTCTTAAATGTCTGACCTGGATCATAAATATAAGCAACACCGCCCGACATACCAGCCGCAAAATTTTGGCCTGTTCGACCTAAAATCACAACTGTACCGCCAGTCATATATTCACAACCATGATTCCCGACTCCCTCAACAACTGCAGAGGCCCCCGAATTTCTTACGCAAAATCTTTCGCCCCCAATCCCATTAAAGTAAGTTTCCCCAGAAGTTGCTCCATACATAACTGTATTGCCAATAATAATATTCTCTTCAGCTTTACCAGAAAATTCTTTTGGTGGACGTATAATTATTTTACCCCCACAAATACCTTTACCTACATAATCGTTCCCTTCCCCAACAAGATCGAAGGTTATACCTTTAGCTAAAAAAGCGCCGAAACTTTGACCTGCGGTTCCAGTCAAATTTATCTGAATGGAATCATCATCCAATCCTTTATTCCCATATCTTTTAGCTACCTCATGTGACAACAATGTTCCAACAGTTCTATTAGTGTTTGTAATAGGGATATCAAATTTTATTGTTTTTTTATTTTCAATCACTGATAAAGACTTTTCAATAAGAATATTATCAAGAGCTGCCTCAAGACCATGATCTTGCCTATCTGTATTGTATTTACTGCTCCCATCATTAACCTCAGGCTGATAAAATACTTTACTAAAATCAAGTCCTTGTATCTTCCAATGTTCTACGCCTTTCTGCATGTCTAGTAAATCTGATCGTCCAATTAAATCATTAAATTTTCTAATCCCTAATGACGCCATTATCTCTCTTGCCTCTTCTGCAATAAAAAAGAAGAAATTAACAACATGCTCTGGTTGACCTGAAAATCTTTTTCTTAGTTCCGGGTCTTGAGTTGCTACACCAACAGGGCAGGTATTAAGATGACATTTTCTCATCATTATGCATCCTTCTACTACGAGTGGGGCTGTTGCAAAACCAAATTCATCCGCCCCTAACATTGCCCCTACAACCACATCTCTCCCAGTTTTTAATTGGCCATCGACTTGTAAGATAACCCTACTTCTTAATTGATTTAACATTAAGGTTTGCTGGGTCTCAGCTAATCCGATTTCCCAAGGCCCGCCAGCATGTTTAATAGAAGTTAAAGGTGATGCTCCTGTACCTCCATCATGTCCAGCTATAACAATATGATCTGCTTTAGCTTTAGTTACTCCAGCAGCCACTGTTCCAACTCCCGTTTCAGCTACTAACTTTACCGAAACACTTGCATTCGGATTTGCATTTTTTAAGTCATGAATTAATTGAGCCAAATCTTCAATAGAATAAATATCATGATGAGGAGGGGGCGATATTAATCCAACACCGGGCACAGAAAACCTTAGCCTTGCTATATATTCACTAACTTTATGTCCAGGTAATTGGCCTCCTTCACCTGGTTTTGCACCTTGTGCCATTTTTATCTGAATTTGATCTGCTGATGCTAAATATTCAGCAGTTACTCCAAATCTACCGGATGCAACTTGTTTAATTCTTGACCTTAACGAATCCCCTGCTTTTAGGTCTATGTCGCTTACAACAATTTCAGACCCCAAATGCTTAGATAGAGTAGTATCTTTAAGAATTGGGATGCTTCTTTTAATGTCTTCTCCCCCCTCTCCAGTATTTGATTTTCCTCCAATTCTATTAAGCGCAACAGCCAATGTTGTATGTGCTTCGGTAGAAATAGAACCTAAAGACATTGCACCAGTTGTGAACCTTTTGACAATTTCTTTTGCTGACTCCACTTCATCTAAAGGGATTGGTTTATTTTTCTTAAATGAAAATAAACCTCTTAGTGTCATATGCCTATGAGCTTGATTATTAATTAGTTCAGCATATTCTTTATAAGTATCAAAATTATTTTTCTTCGTAGAATGTTGAAGTTTAGCAATGGATTCTGGAGTCCACATGTGCTCCTCACCCCTTATTCTAAAAGCGTATTCCCCTCCTGCATCTAAAGCATTACTTAGAATGGGATCGTTTCCATAAGCTAAGTTATGAATTCTTTCCGCTTCCATAGCAACTTGCTTTATTCCAATGCCTTCAATATTGGAAGTTGTCCCGGTAAAATATTTTTCGATAAATTCTTTATTTAAGCCAATCGCTTCAAAAACTTGAGCACCACAATAAGATTGATAAGTTGAAATACCCATCTTTGACATTACTTTAAATAAACCTTTTCCTACAGCTTTTATAAAATTTTCTTGAGCTGTAAAGAAATCGTCAGTTAATGTTTTAATTGTTTCATATGCTAACCAGGGACAAACTGCTTCTGCTCCATAACCTGCAAGCAAGGCAAAATGATGAACCTCTCTTGCTGACCCAGTATCGACTACTAACCCAACATTGGTTCTATTTCCTGATCTGACCAAATATTGGTGCGTAGCTGAACATGCAAGTAACGCTGGAATTGCAGCTCTTTTACTTGAAGTGTTTCTATCAGAAAGAATTATTATATTGTATCCATCAGCAATAGCTTTATTTGCTTTATTACATATATCCTCTAAAGCAAAACTTAGTTTTTGGCCTTGGTCTTCTTCCTCTGGCGGCTCATAAGTAATATCAAGAACTACAGATTTAAATTTATCTTGTGTTAATGAGTCAATCTGCTTCAACTGCTCTAATTCCTCAACACTTAAAACTGGTTGGCTTGCCTCCAATCTAAAAGGCGGTGATTCATCCTCAATACCTAAAAGATTTGGTTTAGGTCCAATAAACGTAACTAATGACATTACAATATTTTCACGAATTGGATCTATTGGAGGATTGGTGACCTGCGCAAATAGTTGCTTAAAGTAATTATACAAAAGTTTAGGCCGGTTAGATAAAACAGGTAAAGCAGAATCATTCCCCATAGATCCTGAGTTTTCTTGCCCAGCCAAAATCATCGGCGTTAAAATAAAAGATAAGTCTTCTTGGCTGTACCCGAAACTTTGTTGCAAATCTAATAAGCTTTCTGTCCGAGTGAATTGACCCTTAACAGCTTTTAGATCGCCCAAAAAATATCGAGATTTTTTTAGCAAATCTCGATATGGTTTTTTAGTAGATAATAATTTTTTAATTTCATCGTCCTCGATTAACTTTCCTTGCTCTAGGTCAATCAACAACATTTTTCCTGGCTCTAGGCGCCATTTTTTTATAATTTTTTCTTCTGGGAACTTTAAAACCCCCATTTCTGAGGCCATCATTAAATCCCCATCATCAGTTAATAGGTATCTAGCTGGTCTTAACCCATTTCTATCTAGTGTTGCTCCGATTAATTTCCCGTCTGTGAATGCAACGGCCGCCGGGCCATCCCAGGGCTCCATTAATGCTGCATGATACTCATAAAAAGCTTTTCTTTCATCGCTCATGAGTGCATTACCCGCCCAAGGCTCAGGTACTAACATCATCATTGCATGAGGAAGGCTGTAGCCCCCTGCAACTAAAAGTTCTAAACAATTATCAAAACAAGCTGTATCTGATTGGCCATCTTCTATTAAAGGCCACAACTTTTCCAAATCTGATCCTAACAAAAGTGACCGCATTTTATCGCGACGCGCATTCATCCAATTTATATTTCCCTGAACTGTATTTATCTCTCCGTTATGAGCTATTAATCTATAAGGATGAGCCAGCTCCCAGGATGGAAAAGTATTTGTAGAAAATCTTTGATGAACTAAGGCTAAAGCAGAATGTACTGACTCGTCTAATAAGTCTTTAAAATAGATGCCAACTTCGTTTGCAAGAAGCATTCCTTTATAAACTATAGTTCTTGAAGACATTGAAGCAACATAAAAATTAGCTGAATCATCAATGTTTAACTTTCCAACTTCAATTTCAATTCGTTTACGGATTACAAATAATTTTCTTTCGAAATCTGATTGAGTTCCACAACTCTTATTTCTTCCAATAAAAATTTGTTTAATAGTAGGCTCCACGTCTTTTGCAGCCTGAGCAATATTATTATTATTAACTGGTACATCACGCCATCCAATTTTTACTTGTTCTTCTTCTGCAATTATTTTAGAAATAATTACTTCACATTTTTCACGCAGTACTTTTGATTGCGGTAAAAAAATCATTCCGACACCGTAGTGTCCAAACTGGGGTAATAATAGATTTAAATTTTCAGTTTCTTGGCGTAAAAAATTATCAGGAAGTTGAATTAATAAACCTGCGCCATCTCCAAGCTTAGGATCATAGCCAGTGGCGCCCCTGTGGGTTAGGTTTGTTAAAATTTCTAGACCTTGCTTTACAATCTTATGGCTTTTTTTACCATGAATATTGGTAACAAATCCAACTCCACATGAATCATGTTCATTTTTCGGATTGTACAATCCTTGTTTTTGGTTTTTTCGATTTGCCATTTATTTTTTTCTTTTTCTTTTATGCTGCTTGTTGTTTTAACCGGAACCTTTAATTTTATTCTTATTTGTGTATTTTTTCAACGCTATATCCTAATAAACTAGAGCTGATCAAAAGCATAAATTGATGCCTCAATTGTGCGATCAATATCTTTTTTTGAGTGCGCAGCTGATACAAAGCCCGCCTCAAATGCTGATGGCCCAAAATAAAAGCCTTGTTCTAGCATTGAGTGGAAAAATTTATTAAAGTTTTCTCGATTACTATTCATTATTTCATCAAAACTATTTGGAGGATAATCACTGAAATACATACCAAACATCCCCCCAACATTTCTAGCACAAAAGCTTATTCCTTTTGACTTTGCTACATCAGTCATTCCATCCACTAACCTTTTAGTCATTAAAGATAAGTCATCATAAAAATTTGGCTTTTGGATTAGCTCTAACGTTTTCAGTCCCGCTGCTACTGCTACAGGGTTTCCAGATAAAGTACCGGCTTGGTAAACAGGGCCTATTGGAGCTAATTGCTGCATAATATTTCTCTTTCCACCAAAGGCACCCATTGGCAAACCTCCGCCAATAATTTTACCCAAAGTTGTCATATCGGGAATAACTTTATATAGTTCTTGTGCCCCACCTAAGCCTACACGAAACCCTGTCATTACTTCGTCAAATATTAATACAGCCCCACTTTCGGTGCAAAGACTTCTTAAAGTCTTAAGAAATTCAATATCTGGCAGAATTAAATTCATATTTCCAACAATTGGCTCAATAATTACGCAAGCAATCTCACTTCCTATATCTTTGAAACAGTTTTTTAAAGCTTCAGTATCATTAAAAGGCAAGGTATGAGTATGTTTTGCAACATCTCTCGGCACTCCAGCTGAGCTGGGTTGCCCAAAGGTTAAAGCACCTGATCCTGCTTTCACCAACAATGCATCAGCATGTCCGTGATAGCAACCTTCAAACTTTATAATTCTATCTCTACTGGTAAATCCTCGTGCAACTCTAATGGCACTCATAGTTGCTTCAGTCCCACTACTAACTAACCTAACCTGCTCCATACTTGGAATCAGTTTTACTAGTGCCTCTGCCATATGAAGCTCCCTGGATGTTGGGGCACCAAAAGATAAACTATTTTTAGCAGTTTCCTGAACTGTATCAATCACATCTTGATGAGCATGGCCTAGAATCATTGGGCCCCATGAATTAATATAATCAACATATTTTTTATCATTTTCATCCCATATATAACTTCCTAATCCTTTTTTGAAAAATATTGGCGTTCCGCCTACAGCAGAAAATGCTCGCACTGGTGAATTTACACCTCCTGGAATAAAGACTTGAGACGCTTCAAATAATGTTTTATTTTTGTCCATAATTTAATACTTAGTGCTTAATAAATAATTGACTAAATTTTTGTGTAACAGTTTCAATATTCTTCTCCTTGAACAGACTATTAATCAGAGCAACGCATTCAACTCTTTGCTGAATCAGTAAATCTACATTCTTAAGATCAATTCCACCAACTGCCACTACTGGTGTTTGATATTTTTTTATTACTTCAGCAATCATTTCTAATTTTACTTGTGGCGCTGCAGGCTTAGTAAAAGAGGGGAAGCAGGCACCCAATGCTATATAATCTGCCTTATCATCCACTGCTTTTTCAACCCTTTTCCAATCGTTATAACAGGAAATACCTATAATTTTATGAGGACCCAATAATTTTCTTGCTGTTGTTATATTGTCGTCTTTTGCGCCTAAATGTACGCCAAATGCGTTTAAATGAAGGCATAATTTAATATCATCGTTGATTATTAATGGTGTATTATATTTATCACACAAAATTTTTAAATACTCAGCCTGAATATACCTTAAATCCGCGCTAAGTTGCTTTGCTCGATATTGAATTAAGTTAGCACCTCCTCGAATACAAGCCTCAACCTTTTCAACCAAAACGTTTGTATTGGCTTCTTCTGGAGTGATTGCATAGATGCCTTTAATGATGGGTGTATCTGCCACCATCCTGTTCCTTATGATTGATCCAAAAAAATCTGTCTGGAATTGCTTGCCCCATACCAGCCTTAAATGCATTTTTTAAAGCTTGCCAAGTAAAATATTGTCCTTCTTCAACCGCAGCTTCTAACAAAAAACCTTGAGCACAGTAACCTGCAATAGCAGAAGCTAGTGTACAACCAGACCCATGGTAACTTCCTTCCAAGCGCTCCCACTGAAATGGCTTAACCCCCCCATCATTTGAGTAGAAAGTATTAACTACTTTTTTAGTTTTTTCGTGTGTTCCTGTAATTAGTATATTTTTAGACCCCATATTAATAAACCGACTTGCACATTCATCTATCTTAATATCAGATGTCTCCTCACCCTCATCTGAAACTAACTTTTTTGCCTCAGAACTATTTGGAGTAATTAAAGTTGCAAGGGGAAATAATAATTGAACCATGGCTTCAATCATCTCGGAATCTACTAATTCGTCCCCTCGCCCTGAAGCAAGAATAGGGTCTAAAATTAAAGGGATATCTGGATAATCAGTAATAATTTCTGCAACCATAGTAATATTGTCAGCACTGCCCAACAAACCTAATTTAAATACAGAAACCTCTGTATCCTCTAAAATAGTTCGCGCCTGATCGTTTACCCATTGGGGATCAACAGGCATTAAAGCATTAACTCCAACAGTGTCTTGAACTGTTATAGCAGTTGTAATTGATAGTGGATGACAAGCTAAACTTGATAAGGTCAATATGTCTGCTTGAAGCCCCGCGCCTCCTGTTGGATCAGTTGCTGAAAATGTCATAACTTTTGGAGGAGTATTGGTCATATTATTATTGTATAGGAATTAATAAAAACCACTTAGAATTCAATTGGGTCAACATCTATTGACCACTTGACTCTATTGCTTAAAGAATGCGCACTGATTTTAGGAGCCCAAACACTTAAAAAATTTTGGATCTCATTGCGAGACGATGCTTGCATAAATAAGCGCACCCTTTCATATCCTTTTAATTTTTGCATAGAAGGGCGAACTGGTCCGAATATTTTTACAGTTGTTGAAAGTTCTTTTGCCCACCCCTTTAAATCATCAACGAACTTCATAGAATTATCTAAATTTTTAGATTCGACGTTTAAAGATGCAGTAAAAGTATATGGCGGCAATTGCATATCTCGCCTTTCTTCAAGAAGAGAGTTGGCAAAGGCATCAAAATCTTGTTCCTTAATCGCATCAAATATAGGGTGATTTGGAAAAGCAGTTTGAATTAATACTTCTCCCATAATATTAGATCTTCCTGCCCTACCAGACACTTGTAAAATTTGCGAGAAGAGTCTCTCAGAAGCCCTAAAATCAGAACTATACAGAGCATTATCAGTATCCAAAATTCCTACTAAAGTAAGATATGGAAAATCATGCCCTTTAGCAAGCATTTGTGTGCCTACTAAAATATCAATATTACGATTATTCATTTTTTTATATAAATCACTTAATGCTTTTTTAGATCTAGTTGTATCTCGATCAACCCTTAAAATGTTTGCTTTTGGGAAGTATGCCTTTAATATCTCTTCAATTTTTTGTGTGCCAGCTCCTAATGGTATTAACTCCTCGTGATCGCAATCAGGGCAGTTTTCCATTATTAATTGATCGTACCCGCAATGATGACATTTCAAACGTTTTTTTCTCAAATGCACTACTAACTTAGAGCTACACCTGTCGCACTCTGCGCACCAACCACATGAGGAGCAAATTAAAACAGGAGAAAAACCACGTCTATTAATAAAAACTAATGACTGCTCCTTTCGATCTAATCGCAATTTTATTGAGTCAATCAATTTTCGTGAAATTCCATTTTTAGTTTTCATATCAACTTGTAGAGTTTGAATATCAGGTAAATTTGAGGACTTTACTGCACGACATGATAATTTAAGATACTTATATTTTTGTGGCTTATTAATTGCATTAAACCAGGTTTCAAGAGATGGAGTAGCGGTACCCATAACTATTGGAATCCCTGCATTTTTAGCCCTTATCATTGCAACATCGCGAGCATGATATTTTAAGCCATCCTGCTGCTTAAATGAAGCATCGTGCTCCTCATCAATAATAATTAATCTTAAATCAAGGGTGGGAGTAAATACTGACAAGCGTGTTCCAATAATGATCTTAGCTTCGCCAGATTTAGCCATCCTCCAATTATCTAGACGCTCTATATCTGTCAAATGACTATGAAGTGAAACCAATTTTTTTTTCGGGAATCTAGTTCTAAATCGCTCTTCAAGTTGAGGAGTTAGGTTAATTTCTGGGACCAAAACTAATACTTGATCATTTTCAGATAGTAAGAATTTATCTAAAAGACGCATGTAAACTTCGGTCTTTCCACTTCCAGTAATGCCATGAATTAACCAAGGATTAAACGACTTGTGCTTTGATATTGCTTCTACGACTAATTTTTGTTCGTTATTTAATTTTGGGGGAGTATCTAATTTAACATTCAATTCAGGCTCAAATACTACTGATGTCACATAATCTAAATCTTTCAATTGTTTTATACACGTTGTCCAATTTGAAACCAATTGCATTAATTCAGTTTGCCTCATATTCTTTTCTAATAATGCATGTGCAACTCTCCTTAGCCTTAACTGTCTCGATGGAATCTTTTCAATGCTATTTTTTGAGAGCTTGACAGTCTTTTTATAAAGCCTTTCTTTTTCTCGCAATTGGTTAAGGTTCTTTTTGATTCGACTCGGAACTACAGATAAGATTGTCTGCCCAATTGGAAAATGGTAATAATTCGAAACAAAGTTTAATAATTGAAACATTTTGGTATCAAATATGACTTCAGAATCAACAGATAAAATTTGTTTTAGTTTGGCATGTGGTAAAGATGATTCTGAAACAATTGCACAGACAACCCCAACCATCTTTCTTCTTCCAAATGATACGGTAACGTATTGGCCTACAACTATTAATTCATCATTAGCCAAGTAATCAAATAACCGGTTAACTGGAACGTCGATAGCGACTTTTAATATTTTTTGTTTATCATTTGCACACAAATTAAAATTTATTCCTTAATGACTAAGTTGTAATAGAGTAAAATATATTTTTAACTATTATTGTAACCTTGTGAAAGCTCACCTTACTGATTTACTTTACACAGTTGTTAAGGAATTTGATAACGACTTTGATTCAAGATCTATTATTATAGATAGGCCCAAACAAATTGAGCATGGAGATTTTTCAACTAACCTAAGCTTGATACTGTCTAAAAAACTTAAAAAACCACCTCGTGAAATTGCACAAGACATATTGGATAAACTGCCAACGTCAGAATTTATAGAAAAAATTGATATTGCAGGAGCTGGTTTTTTAAACTTTTTTTTAAATGCAAAAGCTCGCCATAAAATAATTAATGAGGTACTGAAATTAAAAAATCAATATGGGAAGAATAAAACTGGTAACGACCAAAAAATTCAAATTGAGTTTGTATCAGCTAATCCAACAGGTCCACTTCATGTAGGGCATGGAAGAGGTGCAGCTATTGGTGATTGTATTGCAAGACTATACGAATCATCTGGTTGGAAAGTGACACGAGAGTTTTATTATAATGATGCTGGAACACAAATAAATCACTTAGTTGATTCTGTTCAAGCAAGATGTAACGAAATCTCTCCAGACAGTAAAGATTATCCTGATGATGGGTATAAAGGTATTTACATTAAAGAAATTGCTGATGGATTTCTGGCAAAAAAAACAGTTAAGCGCCAACCAGAGGTTATTCAAGCATCGGGGGATAAGAACGATAAAGAGAGTATTAGGAATTATAGTATTGCCTACCTTAGAAATGAGCAAGATTTAGATCTTGAGGCCTTTCAAGTTAAGTTTGATGTTTTTACGCTTGAATCAAGGTTATATGAAAATGGTAACGTTGAAGAAGTTGTTAAAACCTTAATTAAAAATGGTTACACATACGAAAAAGAGGGTGCCTTATGGCTAGAAACGACTAAATTTGGAGATGACAAAGATCGAGTAATGAGAAAAACAGATGGTGATTACACATATTTTGTTCCAGATGTAGCTTATCATCTAAATAAGTGGGAGCGAGGCTACTCCAAAGTCATTAACGAACAAGGTGCTGATCATCACAGCACCATTAACAGAGTAAGAGCGGGGCTTCAGGGTTTAAATAAAAACATACCAAAGAATTGGCCCGATTATATACTTCATCAAATGATTACAGTCATGAAAAATGGCGAAGAAGTTAAAATTTCAAAAAGAGCAGGCAGTTATGTAACTTTAAAAGATTTAATTGATGAGGTTGGATGTGACGCCACCAGGTACTTTCTTGTTGCTCGTCGAGCTGATTCCCAGCTCACTTTTGATATTGATCTAGCCAAAAGTCAAAATAATGATAACCCCGTTTATTATATTCAATATGCTCATGCTAGAATTTCAAGTGTTTTATCACAATGGGGAGGGGACCCTTCATCCTTAAAACTTAATGATGCATTAACTTTAACCAGCCCTCAGGAGCTAAAGCTCATTAAAAAAATAAGTGAATTTCCTGAAACAATTGTTAGTGCTACGGATGAAATTGCTCCTCACCAGATTGCAAACTATTTAAAAGAATGTGCAGCTGAACTTCATAGCTATTATAATGACAGCAAATTCTTAGTTGAGAATGAAAGTCTAATGCTATCTAGACTTTCATTAATCCATGCAACTCAACATGTTTTAAAAAATGGATTACAATTATTAGGTATTAGCGCCCCTCAAAAAATGTAAAGGATAATAAAATGGCTGAAGACTATAGAACCAAAAAAGCAAAAAAAGCAGAAGGGACTCCTTTTACAAATGGGCTATTTTTTGGTCTTCTTTTAGGGATATTAGTATCAATTGCCGTAACCTTATTCATAACTAATGGGAAAAGCCCTTTTATTTCAAAAGAAACAATAGGATCCTGCATAGAAGTAAATTCAGCCTTAGGGGATGAAGATGCAATCAATATTGATGATGATACAAGTTATGATTTCTATAACACTCTTCCAAAAAATAACTCCACCTATACCGAAGAAAAAATTGAG
>Ga0302126_10002133_pt1 | contig 11488 bp, 9 predicted proteins | sample CB4_20m_MG_FD_203108 | JGI IMG/M metagenome (GOLD analysis project Ga0302126, IMG submission 203108) | Marine microbial communities from Western Arctic Ocean, Canada - CB4_20m | ecosystem: Environmental > Aquatic > Marine > Oceanic | place: Canada: Western Arctic Ocean | collected 2017-09-24 | reverse complement strand
AAGAATGTGACGAAAATAGAACAGTTTTTAAAAACTTTTTATACTTTTACTTAAAGCAGTGCCTTTGCCTGCTGTTGTCTGCTGGGCGGCCTTGGGAAAAAAAAGAATATTTAAAAACTTCGAAGTCTCAGCACGTCGTCACATTTAAACACGCGAAAAAAAAGGAAAAACAAAAACGTAAACAGGTACGCCTTAATGAACGCGCGAAAAGACGGAGAAATGACAGCGAACTGCGCTCGCGAACTCGATTTTGTCATTTTTTTTTAATCCCGAAATTCGCGTTTTGTTCGTTTTAAAAAGAGCCCGCGCTCGTTCGTTTACGCAAAAAAAAGCGCCGACCGATGATGATGAAGATGAAGAGAGAACCGATTGGTTTCTTTTTTGCGATCGTGGAACAGAGTTTCGGCGCGAATTTCAAAGCGAACGAGCGAAACGAAATTCCAGCGTAAATTGAATTCCTCTGTGCAGTTCTTACGAGAGTCCGTTTATTCCGCGTGGTCGCGCAGTGGCGGCAGCGCGTGTCCTCCGCGCACCCGTGACAAAGAAAACTAACATCACCCAAAAAAACTTTACTTTATGACCACAGAAAAAAAAATGTCTCAAAAGATTGAAAACTTTCTCTTCACTTCGGAGTCGGTAAACGAAGGTCACCCGGATAAACTCGCGGATCAAATCTCGGACGGAGTATTAGATGCAATTTTAGCGCAAGATCCGGATGCTAAAGTCGCATGCGAGACTGCAACGAAGACGAACATGGTCATGGTCTTTGGCGAAATCACGACGAAGGCGGTCGTGGACTACGAAGCCGTCGTGAGACAAGTATGCAGAGACGTCGGTTTCATCTCCGAAGAAGATGGCTTGAACGGTAACACGTGCGAAGTCCTCGTTAGATTACACGAGCAATCACCTGATATCGGTCAAGGTGTGCACGGTATGGGCACTAAAGCCCTCGAAGACATTGGAGCCGGCGACCAAGGTATCATGTTCGGCTACGCAACCGACGAACACGAAACTTTAATGCCGTTGACTTTGATCTTGGCGCATCAATTAGGGCACAGATTAACAGTCGTGCGTAAAGATGGCACTTGTCCATGGGTGTTGCCAGATGGCAAGACGCAAGTCACGATTGAATACAAAAACGACAACGGAGCGATGGTTCCCTTACGTGTGCATACCGTTTTAATGTCCACTCAACACAAAGACGGCGTATCGAACGAAAAAATCGCGGAAGACTTGATGAACGAAGTCATCAAAAAAGTCATCCCGGCTAAATATTTGGACGACAAAACTATTTACCACTTGAACCCATCTGGAAGATTCGTCATCGGTGGCCCAGACGGCGACGCCGGATTAACTGGACGTAAGATCATCATCGATACTTACGGAGGCTGGGGCGCGCACGGCGGCGGCGCCTTCTCTGGTAAGGATCCAACAAAGGTTGATAGATCTGGAGCGTACATTGCTAGACAAGCGGCGAAATCCGTCGTCGCCGCAGGCCTCGCGAGAAGATGCTTGATGCAAATCTCGTACGCCATCGGCGTCGCGAAACCTTTGTCAGTTCACATCGATACTTACGGCACTGGCAAAATCTCAGACGCAGAAATTCTCAAAAAAGTCGAAGCCGCGTTTGACTTTAGACCAGGAATGATCGGTAAGAACTTGGACTTGAAGAGAGGTGGTAACAAGAGATACCAAACGACCGCGGCGTACGGTCACTTTGGCAGAGAAGATGATTTAAATATCTTCACTTGGGAAAAAGTCGTCCCGCTCTAAACAACGAACCACTTTTATTTTCGAGAGATTATATAGAGAGAGTGTGTGAGTGTTGATGCTATTAAATAAATAAATAAAATTAGATATTATTATATTATTGAAAACCAAAAAGAGTTGGAAAATGAAAGTACACATCGTTTAAAGTCATATATATATATATATATACCGGTATATTGAATAATACAAATTAATCACACAGCACGGCGTACACAATTCTTCATTTTTAGTAAAAAGTGGTCATTGTTGTTTCCAATTCAGCTGCAATTGCGAATTGCGCATTGGAGAGTTTCTGTTAAAAGAAAGCGCATGACGAGTTCTTGTTTCCAATGCCACTACCGAACGACGATTAAATCGTCGAAAAAAACGAACAAAAAACGTTATTATTATTATCATTACGCTTCATCATCTTCTTCATCGAATTCAAATTCAGCAAAAGTGATCGAAACAATCGCGACGAACGTGTTAAGATTAAATTTGAAAACGTACCAGGAGATTAAAGTTCGCGTGAACTCGAATGATTTCGAGGCAATAGCGCTAGGGAAATTGCGAGCGGTCACGATTAGTGGTACGAATTGGCAGTCAAGGAAAGACCTGACTTGCGAGAGATTACAAATTTCAGTCGCGGGCGATGAAGGAGTACGAATCGATTATCAAAGCGTCTTAAGTGGCAGAATTGAATTGAGGAAACCTTTCGCTAGGGGAAGAGCCGAGTTGTTCTTGACGGTGGATGATTTTAAAAACTTTCTGAAACATCCGTTGACGAAGAAGTCGTTGGATAATTTAGACTTTATGTTTGTTACTGATAGCTATCCTCTGGTCATTACGGAGAAGAAATGTCTTCGTTTGAAGGCGATTATGAACAGCATTGAATACGAATTTACGATGAGACCGAGCGAGGATGAAGAAGGGAATGTAGACGTGCTAGAGATTTTTAGCGATGATCATGGTAACGAAGCTGAGAGCACGACTGAAAGATCCGACCGAATAAAAGAATTCTTTGAAACGCTCGAATTAGATTTAATGGGAACGAAGTTGAGTTATTCGAACATGATTGTTCGAGAAAATGGTATTTTCCTCGATTTGAACGTAGTCGTTGAAAGATTTCCTCCTCCAATCATAGATTTCTAAATTGTAATACCACTGTCCTATTTTCTACTATTTAACTATATATCTATGTCAAAAATACCTCCGTCTAACGACCACGCGTTCGCTTAACTTTGCAATACCCGCGTTATCAATCCTCCTCTCCATAATCTTCATCTCCGGAAACAGGACGGCGCTCACTTTCGAATCGATCAACCCGCACGGAACGCACCCAACGCTCTCCACTGATTCAACTTCACTCGCTACATAACAATGCCCTTTCGGGACGACCATATCTCCCGCTTTCCCATCTCTCGTTCTCCAAGCGACGTGGTCGTTCTCAACCGCGACGACGCGTTGTACCTCCATAATCTTTCCTCCATCATTTTCATCGTCGTCGCGTTTCGAAACCGATGAACCTGGTTTTGGAACGTACACGCAATCACCTCGCTCGATATCTCCGAATCTATACGTCACCCTATCCATCACGAAAACTTTCTTCGTCGCAGTATTGTTCTTCTTCACAATATCAATCTTACCCTTCTTACCACTATTGATAAAATCATCGTCATCATCATAATCTATGTTTCTCTCGTTAACTTCACTCGTTAAAACTCCGACCGATTCGCACAATCGCACTCTGCAAATCACGTCATCTGCACACCACGCAACCGGTATCCAAGGCACCATCGCCCACATCTTCCTCAACATTAGTACTCACAGTATTGTTTTTCGTTCATTGCTCTCATCGATTTCTTCTCAAAGCTTTAAAACTCGTTCTTCTTCATCGGAACATAGGCGAGTTTTGATTTAATTTACGTTTTTGGAAAATAAATCGTTAGAAAATCGTTATAAGAAAATGAGGAAATTCGCATCTTTTGTTTCCGTCTTCGTCTTCCTCTGCTTCTGCGGTTTCCATGCGAGCACTCGATCGTTCGCAGAAGCCAGCGATGATTCGATCGAGAGAGCAGAAGAGGCTATCGCGCACGAATGGGTCGACGAAGACGGTTCGTTCGAGCTCGCGTATTTCCAATCAAAGCAGCGCATCGACGAAACAAATCGTGATGGGAAAAAAGATAATCCAGAGACGATGCAGGAGTTATTCGATTGGGCAATAAAGAACTCAGATCAAGCGCGATTACGCGAGTTAGCGGCAGAGATGAAAAAGTTACCAGATGAGGCCAGCGACGGTGAAGAAAAGGTCTCGAATTCGAGATTTACGAAGGAAGAGCTGGAGCAGAAGAGGAGGGATATACGCGAGATCCTGGATCAAATGGCGATGAACCCGACCGAGGTCGAGATCTTGAAAGAAGTCGTGGAAGTGTTTTCTGAGAAGGCGAACGAGATGAGGGTGAGAGTGAGAGCTCTGGAAAGATTGGATGATATGGTCGCGCAAATCGATTTGGCGTTTGATTTTCATACGATTATGGGCCTGAAGCCTTTATTATCGGTTATAGAGGACGAAGGGGAGATGAGCGAGGTGAGGGCGCACTCGTGTCAAGTTTTCGCGACGGTGACTTCGAATTTTGAGAAGATACAAGAGATCGCTGCGGATGATTTTAATGCCGTGAGCGTGTTATTGAACGCGACGAGTTTGGCGTTTGAGAAGAAGGACGACGTAGTCGCGAAGAAGTGTTTGTTCGCGTTGACCTCGCTTACGAGGAACGTGAGACGATTGAGAGAGGATTATTTGTTCAACAGTGATGATTTCGTGATGGGGAAAATGGACCACGCGAAATATTTGTTCAAAAGTTCTTTAATCACTAAAAAGTCATTAATCGCCGACGCCGTATGGACGAGAACGGCTAATTTTTTGAGCGATATCGTCATCAACGCAAAACATGATGGACGTTTGACAGACACGGAAACGGAATTAGTAGCCAATTTGTTCAAAGACGATTTAGATGCAATTAAAGATGCTGCGAAGCAAGTACAAGTGCGATTCAATTCGCAAAACGTTTCCGAACGCGAAGCGGCCGCGCACTTAGCTCTTGCGATGATCGATAGTAAAGATGAAACGTTTAAACGAGAGTTCAGAAAAATTGAGTTCGAACACGATTTGCTTTCGCATGAAGTGAACTTTCCGAAAGATTCGTTGGACTTCAGGCATTTAATAAAGGATATTCAGCGCGCGTTTAAGAAAGGAACGCGCGACGAATTATAGTCATCGTCAGACTTGTGCAGTGGTTTGTAATAGTACTGTTGAAGTAGTACACCGAGACACGCGCAATAAAGAAATAGATTAAGCATAGCACGCCGATTTTTTTATTGGTACCAGCATAATATTTATTCACAAAAATCAAACACACGCAAAATCCTTCTTTCTTTCATTCTTCTCTCTCGCTAATGATAATAGTAGACAAATTGAAGTCTATTATTGATTGATTTGATTTGATTGATTAAAGACGATCTCTCGGGCCCTTGACAGCTTCCTTTTGCGGACCAACCGTGATCGGCAATTTCGCATCCTTCGCACCTTTACCGCCAAACACCAAGCACGCCGCTCCGCCGGATAACGTCAAGAACGAATACATCGCTTCGCGTCTGCCCAAACCTTGCGCCGCGTTTTCAAAGAATTTCGCTTGTTGGTCCGGGTATCTAGCAGAGGATTCGACGCCATAGACGTCCCACGCACCTGTCGTGGATTCGACGTCGCCGAGGTCGAAGTATACCGACTCGTCGCCATATTTCGCAGAGACTTTCTTTTGGACAGATCTAGGAAAACACAGTAGTAAAGTAAGTATTAACATATATATATAAAGAAGATTAAAGAAGAGCGTAATATAAGAAACAGACAAAGGATATCAAACAGCGTTGAGAGAGATTGAGATTGAGAGTGAGAATGAGAAGTTTTTGAGTCCGCACGAGCCTACTGTCATAAACAAAACCAACAATCACCATTCATCGTTCCAATCTGTGCCTGAGGATATCACGTTCCCAGCAAGCATCACGAAAAACGAGTCACACGTGAGAACAACATACCTGCGAGATTTCATAGAAGTCTTCGCGACGACTTTGCATCCAGTAAACGTAGTTGATTGAAGCGCGAACATTTTATATCGTATTAATAATTCGCAACGTGTGTTAATATGAAGAAACGTGTATTGGAATTTTTCGGTTACGCGCTTATTTATGTTTGTAATGATATGTTCTGCAGATGGTCTAAAAAAGATGATTTAGTATTATGATGAGAGCTTTCTGTGTGAATGAAGATATGACCCCTAAATCCTTAAAGCGGAGGCGATGCGCGCGGCTAAACTCATAACCTTGAACGGCTTCGCACTGCTCAAACTATTAATGGCATCAACAGTCAACGGGCACGAGTCCGTGATGAAGAAGTGCTCGAAAACGTCCTCTTCGTTTTTCGGTTCAGTGAACTTCTTCCACGAAGAGTTTGGGAAAACGGCGTGCGTGACGTAGGCGGAGACTTTTGTCGCCCCTTTGGCTTTGAGCAAGCGCATGCATTCGATTAACGTACCTCCGGATTGAACCAAGTCGTCTACGATGACGACGTGTTTGTTCATTGGGTTTCCTTCTTTTAAAGTAACGATTCTTTTATCGCCCTCGCGGACTTTCGTGCATACGACTTCCTCGAATTCGGATTCAAAGAAACCGTGGAATCGTTTACACGCGCCTTCATCTGGGTACGCTATAGCAATCTCTTCGCTACCGTGTTTTTTTTTCAACGAGTCCAATTCTTCTAGAAGTAAAGGGATCCCGGAATCAAACAAAGGAGATACTCCGTCGCCGAAATAAAACCTCTCCTGTAACGCGTGTATATCAAAAATAATAGTCGACGTTGGTCCTCCTCTAGACGAAGGTATGTTCGACAACATTCGCGCTAAAGTCACCGCCGTAGGCACTTCGCCCTCCTTATCAACTCTCTCGAACGTCCCAGTCGGGAAAAATGGTAAAATTAACGTAAACGAAGCGACGAACATCTTCGGTAACGAATAGACCACTGATATTTGTTCGAATATCGTCGCCGCGTCGTGGAACGACGCCAAAAAAGCGACATGTCTACCCCTAATGTCCTCTGCGTTATCTATGAATATGTTCGGGTATCCGTCCGGGAACCGGCGCCATTTTATCGTGCCGAGCTCAATCGCGTCTGTATGCGTAACGCGTACGACGCAACATTTTTATACATCATAAAACGTTTAAAATCAAGAGTTCTCTTTCGTTAGTTAAAATCGCCGTCGCAAAAGTACTAAAAACGACTCATCAGAGAGAACACAAAAATCGAATTTAAAACAGCCCTTCAAAAACGAACGATACTAATCGATCACGATACCTCCATCCGAACTCTCGACTTCCTTAGCCATCTTCTCCATCTCTGGACAATAGAACAAAATCTTCTTCATGGTCGAACGCTCGTGCTGTGACGAAATCGTTTGCGTCAATTTATTACTGTTATTGTTCTGCATGACGATGATTATTTATTTACTTATTTATTACCGGTTTTGTACGTATTTATTTATTATTACGAGCTCTGTTAGATATATGGACACAGTAAAAGAGCGAAGGCGTATAAACTGCGCGCGAGATCTCAACAAAAATCAATTTATTACTTCACAAGTGAATAAAGTCGATGTTATGCCGTTGTCAAATTTCAATCAGCCAAGTTGTTGTGGGGAAACGCGAGAAATGGGGAAAAGAAGAAGTTTTTTTGAATTTCAAAAACGCAGCTGAGCAGCACATGCGCTTCATTTTTCGCATTACTTTACGAATTCGATGGATGACTCTGCACGACCTTTGAGATCGATCGAGAACGAGCGCGACAACGACAAGGACGTCAGGAATAATAAGAGCGAGTATGAACTCGAGCGCGATAGGAGAGTAGCCATGAATAACGCACGAATGGAACAGATCGGGATCAAGCGAGCGATGGAGAACTTGAACGAAACTTTTACGAAGAAGAAGAAGAAGAATAGTGGCAGTAAGAGAAAGCGCGAGTTGAAGCGCGAAGAAGAAGAAGAAGAAGAAGAAATCGTACCAGCGAGAGTGACGAGGAGGCAGGCGATGATCGATGGGGAAACCGTCGAAGAACGCGAATCGCGTGAGTTAGCAGAGTCTCAAAAAGCTTTGATTGATAATGCGAAGGGTTATGGTCAGAATAAGTCGATGAAGGCGAGAGGAAACGGATTAGAGTTCCCGAATATGGAAGAGGAATTCCCGAACAGTGCAGGGATTTTCGCACCGTTTAGTTTGAAAACGCACAGGACGAATGGGGTAATTACAATACTTGATATCGGGAAACCCTTGACGAAGTCGCAGAGCGAGCTCGAGGCGTTTTGGTCCAGACGCGGCTGTCTCTTTCATCACCCGTATTTGCCTGGATTTCGAGCAGAGAGAGTTTTTCAAGGAAAATTATACACGATGGAAATATCAAACGATCATTCAATGTCGAAACCGTTGTTTTCTGTGATTGATAAAGAGAGCGGGAAAAGTTTCGTCGGTGAAACGCCGACGGCACCTTGGTACGATTTAGTGACGAGCAAACGCTTAGGGACGAGAATCAGTGGACCGCAATATTTTGGCTTTTCCGAAAGAATGACCATGGCCGCAATCGCTTGCGTTATCGATGACGAAACGCTCGAAATTTGTAAAAACAAAGGATACTCATGTACTAAAAAGGGGTAGCTTAGAAAGCTTGAAGATTCCAATAATAATACTGGTAGCTAATGACTAACAAAGTAATAATATGCCAAAACATATATACTGTACAGTACGCCCTCTGATACTTATATAATAACCTTTAAGATTCTAATAACAATAATAACTAAAGCTTATTCATACTAAATACACTATAACTCTATCAATATATGCGCCCGCAATATTTCGCCCTCGGATACTTCTCCAACAACTCTGGCCACATCACAAACACGACATCAACGATTCTCAAATGATAACACAAATACCCACTCAAACTCAATCGTTTCGTCCTCGCAACGCTTTCTACGTATATAACCTTACATAAACTATTAAACCCAAAAACTTTCAAAACAAACGCCGACGCGATAACCGGAACGCACGTCCCAGGGCCGTTCGCGAGCACTAACGCTGGCTTCACCGAAACGTAATGCCAAAACGACATCACGAACGCGTTCATGGTCGTAAAAATCGACGTAAAATAGCTCTGCTTAACCTCTCTCGCCCTCGGTACTCTCAAAATCTCAAACGCTTTCTTTCCTTCGTCGTCGTTTCCAGTTCCTACCAATAAGCTCTCCTCGAAGCTTTCTATTTTATGCAAACTACTACAATCAGTGCTCGCTAGAACGTACGCGCGCTCACGAAACATCTTCCTTAAATTCGATCGTTCGAACGATCGAAGTATTTTTAGCATCTCGGCCGTATGTCCACCGGAGCCACACACGCATAATAATCTTCTTCCCCTTCCTTTAACGTTCTTGAGATCTTCGACTGCGTCTTCGTCTTCACAGTCAAACGATCGTAGTTTCCTTCGATCGCCTTTAATGATTACGAGCACTCGTAATAAAAAAAAAGAACAAAGAAGAACGAGGAAAACGAATAAATCGAACGCGTGTTCGTGGACGATCGAGTTCATTTTTTCCTTAAGCGCGCATGCGCTTGGCTTCAAAATAAAAGTTGTGTCGTAAAAGTTTTGGAAATTCTCTTTCAGCGGCCGAAATAACTAACTTTTTGTGATTTTCATTTCCTTGCCGCTCTCTATATCTCTCTCTCTTTTGCGTCGATAAAATGATGACAATGAAGAGTATTGAAGCGCTCGGAGCTTCGTTTTTGGTGTCGTTGATATCACTCGTCGGTGTTTGCTTCGTGCCAGTGTTTGAAGCGTTTGTTGAGAAGAAGAAGAAGAAGAAGAAAACTGACGACGACGACGAGGATGATGAAGATACAAAGAGGATAAGTTTTGTGCGAGAACTGAGTTTATTCGGCTCTGGGGCGTTGCTTGCCGATGCGGCGACGCATGCGATTCCTAGCGCGTTTAAGGATTCGAGAACGAACGAGTTTGCTGGAATCTGGTTCTTGAGCGGAGCGTTAAGTTTTTATGCACTGGATTTGTTCATCAGGAAAAGATTGAGCTTAACGTCTTCTTCTTCTTCTTCTTCGAGAGATGGAAAACATCGTAATCATCATCACCACCACTATAGCAGTATTGATTCTTCTGGGTGGTTGAATCTGTTTGCCGATGCTCTGCATAATTTTACCGATGGAGTTGCGCTCGCCGTATCGTTTAAGAGCGGGAACGGAATCGCGAAAGCGTTCGCTTTGGCCGCGCACGAGCTCCCTCAAGAAATCGGAGATTATGGCGTATTAAGAGTAGCTGGGTTTTCACATTGGGATTCATTAGCGTTTAATTTTTTAAGCGCTATGATGTCGATGTTAGGCACGGCGTTCGCGTGGTATATTGGCGCTATGAGCGAAAAGGCCGAGATCGCGATGGAATCGTTTACAGCTTCTGGTTTTATATTCGTTGCAATTTCGCAAATCGTTTCTTCTTCTAGTTCGTTGGAAGCAAAATCGCCGCATTTTATTAAAGACTTCGTCATGGTACTTTTGGGTGTACTAGTTGTTATTCAAGTTCACGGGATGTTTGCGTGTTGTAGTGACCACGATCACGATTTACATGAATACCATCATCATCATCATCATCATAATCACGACAACAACCAACATCATCACGATGAGCACTGAGTAATAGCAGAGTTATTATATATGTTTCCATTATTATCATTAAAAGTAGTAGTAGTAGTAGTAGTCATAGTAAGAATAGTAGTAAGAATAAATTATCATCAATCAATCAATTAAACTTAAACTTTCCCCCCGTGCACGTGTCTACAATCCGGATTCTTCATCTGATCCAACTCCTCGACTTCGGGAATAACTTCTGGGTAAACAACCTTCACTACAGCTTCTAATTTCTCATACTCCTCTCTCGCTTTCCCAGCTTTACCCATGAATGAGTTAATTCTATCGTAATCTTTCGCCCCCTTTAGCCTTTGCTGCTGCACTCTTATTTCGTGACATAACAAATTCACTCGTAACTCTTTCAAACGCGCGACCGTTGACGCTCGGTTATCTCTCGATTGCGTCCATTCCGAATGCATTTGTTGAATGTGCTGCGGTACTCCAACACCATCGAAATCAGTACCTCCAATATCCCCTCCTTCCATGAACATCTTCTCCTTATCCATGCCGATCATCGGTTGACTCTCGCGCGCTCTGGCCCCTCCAGAAACTAAACACACATCCGCTTGCCTCTTACACTCCTTCGCTTGCATTGCACACCACTGCCCTTGCTCGCGTCCAGGCATTTGCTCCGAGTTCCAATCTCCTACGTATACTCCTAACGTGAACGCAACGAACACGATCGACGCGAGCACCGTGAAGAACCTCTTCTTCTCCATGACTAAACGATCCACCCAATCATGTAAAGCGATCCATTGATTTCGTTGGTTCTCTTTCCGTTGTTGCATAGAGGCGAGGACTTGCGCTGACTGCTGTTGTTGTTGCTGTTCTAAATCATCTCCTTGTTTCTCTTTTTGTCCCATCTTCGCTCTCGCGTTTATTATTCGTAAATAGATAGATAGATAGATAGTAAACAGTGCGCAGTATATTTCGCTCTGTGTAAATAAACTTCTCTCGCGCT
>Ga0302126_10002107_pt1 | contig 11546 bp, 6 predicted proteins | sample CB4_20m_MG_FD_203108 | JGI IMG/M metagenome (GOLD analysis project Ga0302126, IMG submission 203108) | Marine microbial communities from Western Arctic Ocean, Canada - CB4_20m | ecosystem: Environmental > Aquatic > Marine > Oceanic | place: Canada: Western Arctic Ocean | collected 2017-09-24 | reverse complement strand
AGGCGTCCGCCGCGTTTACTACTCCTATTTGTTCTTCTTCTTCCTTGTTCTTTTCATTTTCAGGTGAGGATTTCAGTATTACATTTTCTTTCCTATCCTTCCCTTCTTTTTCTTCGTCGGGTGAAGGAGATTGTGTGCCGGGCCGTCCAGCGTTTAGGGGTTTAGCCTCGTTTTCTTTTTCCGCCGCGGATAGAGAAGAACTAGTAGTAACAAGTGGTGTTGGAGGATAGATTTTCACTCGAAGCTTTTGCACGGCAAAAAAATAGCGTCGCCAAAAATCATCCTCATCGACAATTAATGGGACAATTCGCCCTCTCAACTCTCGCATGAACGGCGCTTCTTTTAAAACGTGATCGATATCTTCCTTCGCTTCTTCCAACGTCCACGTTTTGTTGAATTCTTGGAACTCTACGTCGTCGTCCTCTGGAGCTTCACAATACGTCCCAGAATCTCGTTGAATGGCCGAAACACCTTTGTTGAACTCTTGTTCTTTCATAGCTTGTTCTTGTTTTTCCTTGGATACGATCGTCGTTGTCGTTTGATTACTATCGCCTCTTCCTCCAAGAGTATTATTATAAGAAGAGGAGGTCGAAACGCCTACGCCTGACCTCGCGAGAGCGTTCTTCAACCTCTGTCGATCGCTCTCCATTTGCGCTTGCTTAATAGTCTCCTTCACTTGCGAAAACAGGTTCCCAGTAAACCTCGCGGCGTTCCTTCCAAACTGTTCAATCTTCTCCCCAGCTTTTTCTAATTGTTCTTGGACGAGTACTAAATCGTCGTCGTCGTCGTCTTCGGAGTCGTACTCTTCGTCGTCCGAATCATAGAACTCTACTCCCTCTTCTTCTTCTATTCGTTTCCTCTCTTCTGCTCTCCTCACTTTCCTCTTCATCTTCTCCTCTCTCACGGCATGATCATCATTAAAATTATCCTCCGCGTCGTCGTCGTCGATCGAATCCTCGTTCGCTCCCCTAAAATCCTCCGCAAACTCCTCCCTTAACTCTATGAAATCCTCCTTCAACTCCTTCGCTAGAACGACCAAGTCTTCTTTCGCGCTCGAAATCTGCTTCTTCGAGAACTCCATCGCTTTCTTTGAATACTGTTTCGTGTACTCAATAGCCTTCTCGAAGAATAAATCCTCCTCCTGCTCCTCTTTTTCTTGGATATGTTCCTCGCGAACTTTCTTTTTTGTATCTACTGCATCTTTTTTGTTCTCATCCGCGTCGTTAATATCTTCATCGTCTTCTTCCTCGGACGATGACGATTCTAAGAACAAATCACCGACTTGCTTCAATATATTCATTTCTGATTATTACGTACGTACGTATGTAAGCGCTGTTCAGTGCGTTTACTATAATGAAGGAGTACTTTTTTTTTGTACTTTATCGTCGTCGTCGGAAGAAAATAACAGTAGGATGGGAAAAGAGACGAAATTTCTAACCGTTCTGAAGAAGCTGCGACTGATGCGCTCAATATCTTCGTCAATTTTGATCCAACGAGCGCGAAACTTTCTAGGAACAACGAACGATTCGTGCGCTGAGCGCTTAAAAATTTTCAGCGCAAACGAAGAGGAATTAAAGATGGGAGAGCGGATTACATACTACTAAAAACCCTAAACTCACTTTATTTATCTCACTTTAAAATTCGCGCCTCTTCATTTAATTTCTATAGAAGAACAAAATTCTGCAACAGAAGAAAACGTAAGTCGTCGAATACATACGCACGTACTTCGTTTTCATATTCATTCAAAAGCGATTTGAAGCAGAGCAGTAGTCCTCGAGAGATCTTCTTTGTTCCTCTAGCACGCGCACTGGCGCTAAGAAGCGTAAACTCTCGTTTCGATTTATATCCGATTTTCGTGATTTTAATTTCTTCCAATTCGTTCTCGGCCAAGAGAAAGAAAAACGAGAGAAGCAAAAGACGAGAGACTAATGAGAGAGATGCATAAACAACGCGTAAACAATCGCAGTATTGCGATGAACGATTGCCTGAACCCACTGCTGCATCGATCGTCTCTCAGTGCAACAGAGCGATCGGGATCACGGCAACTTGAGAACGAGCAGGATAGTATTCGAGAATCTGATCAACAGAAAATAATTTGCAAAAAAAAGTCAACGCTTTCTTCTCCTTTTCCTTCTCCTTCGAAGAAGAAGAAGCAGAAGAGGAAGTTTTCGATGGACCCTTTGAGGACGGTGTTGCAATCGGAACAGCAGTTCGAACAGTTCGTTGATTTCGTATGCGAACGACAGCAGCGAGATCTTGAACGGTTTGAAGTGCCATTGAAGTTCGTGAAAGAGGGAGTGCTCGCGTACCCAGGCGTGAAGTTAAGGAAAGAGTTCTTGGAAGACTGCGAGTGGTTCGTGAACGAACGCTTGGTAGTATCGAAAGAAGACGAGGACGAGGACGAGGACGAAGAAGCATCTTTCTTTGAAGACGAGGAAGATGATCGTTATAAAGGAGATCTCTTATCGATTACAGATTTCAAGGATTCGATCTTGGACGACGAGGAAACTGGCGTACGCATGGTCGCGCTTAACGTCTCTTCTTCTTCTCGATTTAAGACTATTATTTCAAACTCTTTGCGAGTATCAAATCTTACTCGAGAGCGAGGTGAGCGAGAGGAAAGGGAGCGAAAAGAAGACGTCGAAGCTAAGAAGAAGAAAATGGCGCACTCGAAAAAGAAGACCGCTATAACGACCGTGACGACTATTAAGACGAAAAAAAGTTCTCCCGCCTGCGCCGCCGCCGCGCTTCTATTATCGGACGACGCGCAGACGAAGAAGGAAGAGCAAAAAGAAGGAGAAGAAGATTTGCAGCAGCTCATGGCAGATAACGAGCTGCTTTCGGTTGACGAAAACGTCGATGCGCTCGTCTCTGGGCAGAATTTCGCCGTCGATCTTTTCAATAGTAGGAAAAGTGAGTTCATGGACAAAAAGCGCTCGTTCAACGCGCGCGCCGATCGAGAGGCGTACAAAGTCGTGAGAAAGTTCAAGAAAGAAATCTACGAGGCGTTCCGATTAAGATCGATGATCGAAAGAGATGAAATCAAAGATGATTTCCGTATTTCGGATGATCGCATTAACGTTCGTGAGTGTATTGAACATTGGATTAAGTTGCGCGAGGACTTTTTATCCATCGAGCTCGCGCTCATCGAGAGAAGGTATTTTTTGAGTGATTGCGAGGCGTCGGTAAAATATACGTCGCTTTACGGCATTGAGCCGACGAAAGAGAGCGCATCTTCAACTGCGACTGCGAATGCGACTGCGACGAATCAATTGAGAGAGATTCAAACGTTCAACATCTCGGACAGCATGAGTTCTCAATCCGGATCTGCGTTTTCGTTGCACTCGCTCGTATTCGAAAACGAGAAAGAAAACGAGCAAGTCGAGACTTCTTCGGCTGACGAGTTTCCAGCCGCCGAGCAAGAAAACGGAGAAGAAGAAGAGGAACAGCGCACGGTTCAAGAAAGTATCAAAATCCAAGTACAGGAAGAAGCGACCGAAAAGAACATGAATTTGCGTTATTTCAATCATTACGTTATGAAATATACTCCGCGCATGGAGTACTTTGAAATCGAAAATTGTTTGGAAAAAATATTACTTTCTGCTTCGTCGTCTGCGAAGAAAGAAACTCTCGCGGAGACGAAGTTCTCTGAAGACAAATCCATGGTCAAAGAACTCATACTTCACACGGATGAGAAGCACTTTCCAGAGAACGATAAGACGTGGTCGAGTGCGGAAAATCTTAATCGCTGTTTTATCAGAGGTGCGGAATCCGTGTTGAAGAACTCGTTCGATGTTATCAAACAGTTCATCGAAAAAGATCTCTTGAAGCTCGATACTTCTTCGTTTAAGATCAAGGCAGATTTTGAGAAGGCGTATTTGAGTTACTTGCAAGTATCGTTGAACAAAGTTTTGGAAGCGTACGATGAATCTGGTTTAGATCTCGTGCGCGTTCGCTCGCGCGTGACGAAAGCGATGGAGGTTGAAACCGAGTTGCGTCATAGAGTTGAACAAACGTGCGTATCGACGTGCTTGGAGCAAGTCTTAAGCGAAGCGTTTGAGCAGTTTTCTTTGCAGCGAACGGAGAAGTTCCTTCAAGAACTCATTCTCGAAGAAGAAGAAGAAGCTACTACTATTAATACTACTGCTACTAATAATAAGCAGAAGAAGAAGAAGAAGAACGTGGTCGCGCAGCTTGCGCAAAAGAAGCCCCGTTCTTTAGCCGATATCGTTCCCTCTTCTTCTTCTGTTGTTTTCGTCGACCACGAGAAGAAAATAAAAGACGAAGAAAAAGATGTGCTTGAACAACAACGAGGTAAAGAAATGCCTGCGATCGAGAGGAAAGAGGCCGTGCCTCTTCTTGCTACTATTGCCGCTGTTGTCGTCCCGATTACCAGCACGCACGCGGCGGAAGAGGAGCAGGAAATGTGGCAAGAGGTGAAAAAAGTGCGCGCGAAGAATTCTACTACAGCAGCGGCGACATTCGTGCAGCCGAGGGATATTTCGCTTTCGAAAATCAAGACGACGACGACGACGACGACGACTGCGATTCCGAAAAAGATACCGGTGGCAAAACAAGCGCGAATTTCGTCTTCTACGCCGCCGCTTCCGAAATCTCCGCCTCCAGTGGACGTCGTTTCCGCCGCTTTTCAAAAGAAAAGAGACACTACGAAACGAGCTTTGTTTGTCGATACGGTGAAAGAAACGAAACCGCGTATTATAATTCACGACGACGAAGAGGATGATGAAGAAGAGGCTGTTGTCGCCATCGCGAGCAAAATCAGCACTGGCTCACCAGTTGTTTCTCCTCCTGCTGCTTTGGCCACTGCCGCTGCTCCTATCGTCGTTGAAGAAAATATCGTCGTCGTCAAAGAACAGGTCTTGGAAGTGGAAGAAGAGAAACCTACCGCTTACGTCGTGCGAAACGTTTCAGAAATCGAGCAAACACTTTGCCAAGCACGAGCACAAGCACAAGCACAACAGCAACAACAACAACAATTCCAACAACAACTGCATCATCATCATCAGCTCTATCAACCTCCGCTTCCGCAAATGCCACCGCCACAAATTATTGATGGTCAGAGAGTTTTTTTTGTTCCAATGATTATGCCCGAGAATGGAATGCCACCGATGCCTTACGGAATGCATCCGCAAGCGCTCAACGTCAACTCTATGGCGCCTCCACCTCCGCCCTCACTGCCAGTGAACTATGCACCTCCGACTGCAGCAGAACAACAAGCTGCTGCTGCGGCATCGATGTATGGGTTTTATAAAAAGCCCGCACGCTTCCAAGGAAGGGCGATGAAGTACGAGGACGATGAATCGAACGGGGCCGTGAGCGATTTATCTCACAGCGGCGCGAGTACGGATGACGATACCGCATATCTTTCCTCGCACTCGTCTTCGCTGAAGTCTTCGCCACCGCTTCCCAAGACGCCGCCTCCGAAACAACAGCAAATGCGACGACAGCAGCAGCAGCAGCAAAAGTCCTCGAAGACGTCGATGTCTGCAGCTGCTGCTTTGCTTCGAATTCCATCTCCTCGTCTTGTCGAGGGATTTTCAAAAATATCATCGTCTGCGTTGGAGTCGTTCCCAAGGCCAAAATTTAACGATTGCAAAAATGGCGACGATTTTCCTGAACTCATTAGAAGCAACAATAATAATAAAAATAACAATAAATTCGTCGCCGATGATCATGGAAACGATTCTAATGCCATGGTTAGCGTAAGATCAAAATCATGGGCCGAAGCGCAAATGGAATTGAAAGGAACGACGTTGCCATCCTTGATCAACGAGAAATCCTCCTCCGTAAGCGCAGCAAACAACAACAACGACCGCTTTCAACAACAACAACAACATCGACAAGTCGCTTAATTTTATTTAATATCAATGAAGAAGGAGAGAGTAGTATACTGGTATACACGTAAATAAATATATATACATATATACACAAGAGAAGAAGTTTTAAATGTTTTAATCAAAATGTGCATTATGAACGTCTGATTTTTGAATCATTACTTCATATATACAATAGATTACTAAGAAGAAACGCGTTTGACGGAAACTTTACCCTTTTCAATGAGGGAGCCAGCACCACCGACGTTATTTATTTTTTGTTTCTCTTCGGATAAGATTTGCGGCGTGAAATCATCAGCGCTTGATTCCCAAATGACCGTCCCATCGCATTGACATACTTTCTTCAAGTTTTCGCCAACGCCGGCTGATCTAGCTAATACGGCAGCAACTTTCAGAAGGGGCCTTGTTGTTGCTATTGTTGTTGCTATTGTTGTTGTTGTTGTTGTTAATGATGACGAACTTTTATTATTATTATTATTATTATTATTATTATTATCATCATCATCGGAAACTTCTTCGATGCATAAAGCTCTGCCGATGACGTCCCAAACGAAAAAGCCTTCGGGCATCTGCAGACTCGCTTTAATCGATCCATCCTCCATTGCTTTAACTATGCATAACTCGCCCATTTTTTGTCCTTTTTCGTCCTTCTCAGTACTACTATTTCCATCACTACTACCATCATAAATATCTCCGCACATCTCAATACCCTGCGCGCCGCTCGTATCTCCAAACATCCTCACTACTATCTTATACTTCTTTCCATGAACTAGCCCTAAACAATCCATCTCTAGCACGGCTTTGACTTCATCGACTTGCACGATCCTACACACCCCTCTAACTGCGAGATGTTTATACTTCTCGCCCTTGAACTCGGCCACTGTAGCCAACGATTGCCTTAAAGTCCTCAAATCCATGTTCAACCTCTGCGCTAAAGACTGCGCAAACTTCTGAACGTTCCCTTGTCCAATCAATCTCGATTTATACCCCAATCCCTCGATCGCGTCGAGAACTTTCGAGGTTTCTGTCGAGCACAGAACGAGCACGTTCTGTTTCGATAGCGAACACTTGACTTGTACGACCCCTCGTAACGCCGTTATCGCTCGTTCCACTTTCTCGCAGCATTTCTGGCACCTCATTTCGACCATGAACTCGATCTCTCTCTGTAATAACAAACCTGTTTCGCTTAAATCTCGATCAAAATCGATGCTCGTTATGCTGTTATCATCATCATCACTTTTATTATCATCATCACTGTTATTATTATCATCATCATCATCATCAGTAGTAGTAGTAAGATATGATGAATTCGGGTTCGACGTGAACACATCGGATACAACAAAAGTTTTCTTCTTCTCCCTCGGCTTTGATCGATCGTTCCTTCCCCTTCTTCGCAGTGCTACAGTCCTACGAGTGCGGCCATGACGATAGTAATCAGTAGCTTTGGTCGTTATAGTGCTCCTATTCATGAGATCGATCCGATGATAGTTTGTTTCAGATATTTACTATTCTCTTCTGTACTGATTTTGTGACGTTGATGTTTCCATCATCACGTTTTCCAATTCGCGTCATACTAATAATCATTATTATAGTAGAGAGTTAATTAATAAGTAACAGAGACATGTTCGCGGTAACGAGCACGAATTTAACTCAAATGAGTCAATGCAAACACGCGTGTGGTCCATCCTGCCGTTGTCTTAAGTGCGTTTTTTTCATTCTCTCGTTCATTATCGTATCGGTATCGTTTCTTGTCGTCGTTGTTTTTGTTGTTGTTGATGATGATGATGTGAATATATCCATAGATATCGTTACAGATAACGTGAATAATTAGAGTGACTCGAAAGCGTAAAAATTCTCTGCCAATGCTCGATTTAATTTCGTTTACGACGATGATACTGACGAGATACGTATCTATCTACTATGCTTTGAATACTACTACTACTACTGTGATGTACTACTGAACAGATTAAGGAATTCCTGGACGACGAAGCGATCTCAGCAAATGAGGGCGTTTTCGGTGAAGGCGGACATGGTAAGTTAGCGCGTAATCGTAATCGATATACGCGTTCATAGCGCGTTCGTATATTTTAATACGTACTGATCGATATAGATAAGTGCGTTTGTTTACGATTACGATGAATGAAGTACGTGTTCGTGTATATATATTAACCGTGAGCGGATATCTTTTTTGATGGTACGCGTATATTTAACAGAAAGCGGTCGTCGTCTTAACTGGAACGGCTGGCGTACAAGGCACGTTGACGTTGACGCAACAAGACCAATCATCGGCGACGACGATCGTCGGTGATATCACTGGATTAAAGCCGGGGAAGCACGGGTTACACGTGCACGAGTTCGGCGATACGACGAACGGTTGTATGTCGACTGGACCACATTTTAACCCGAATAAGATGACGCACGGCGCTCCAACGGATCAAACGAGACACGCCGGGGATTTAGGGAACGTCATCGCCGATGCCGGTGGGTGCAAGTTTACTATCAAGGATTTGCAAATCCCACTGAGTGGGGCGAATTCGATCATCGGCAGAGCGTTTGTTATACACGAACTCGAGGACGATCTCGGGAAGGGCGATAATTCTGTGATCGGGACGCAAGGGAAGACTTCATCCACGACTGGTAACGCCGGTGGTCGTTTGGCATGGTAAGATTTTTTATAAAGAAATTATTCTTTGCTGGGTCTTTGACTGATACCGCGCGCGGGATCATCAAACGAACGATTCAATTCTCTCTCTCTCTCTGACCATTTCTACGCTTTACTGACGCTCTCTTTTCTTTTACTATTACGCATAGCGGCGTCGTTGGTCTTACCCCTCAATAAATCAAAAAATATATATTTAATGTGTTGTGTGTAACGTCGTCAACGCAACAACTTTGTGGTGTCATAACACATTTATACATAAAATCAATAATCTACTGTACTAGTACGACTCACTTTCGTTTTCTTAAAGTTTTTGTAATCATCGCAGGTTTCTCATCATCTTCACTTTTACTATTCGTAATAACTTTCATTTTCTTCTTCTTCGCAGTCTTAGTCGTCTCCTTCTTTCTATTTATTGATTTTCTTGTTGATGCGAAAACCGTGACCGATTTCGAAACGATCGCGGTGAAGAACGAACCTAAAATGGCACCGCAGAAGTAAGGCGAACACGCTTCGAATATCTCATACTTCGTTCGAAAAACGTCGCGACCAAAAACGAGATTCTGAGCAAAGACTACCGCTGGATTCATGTATCCACACGAATACTTACACTTTTCTATACTAATCGTTAAGCAATACACGAAAGCTCCAAACGCCGGTTGCAATTTTTTCGAAACGTGTCTTTGGCCGATATCGAACAAAACAAAGTTCGCAAAAGCGACGAAGGCTTCGGCTAATACCGCTTCATAGAACGTCCCATTCGCTTTGACCGTTTCCCCTTTCGGTACTAATTCTTCCCTCTGCACGATTTGGTGCAGACATAAATACGCCGCAAGAGCGATCGCGTGCGCCACAAATTGCACGAAGACCAACGCCATCGCCTGAACACATTTGATCTCGCCTAGGAAGAATTTAAGTGCGTACACGGTCGGGTTATTCGCAGCGTTCCTTTGCATTTTTTGTGCATAAAAGCTCCCGAAGAAGAACTGTAGGTTCAAGAAAATCAGTCCTAACTGGATTAAATCATCGTTCATGACTTCTTTGTTACTACTGCTGCTATAGTTCCATAAGAAGAAGATCATCACGCGTTTTTGAATTCCAATCGTTGACATCCCGAGAGCCATCGCGAAAGAGCTTAAGAACTCTCTCTGCAAACTCGCTCGTTTTGGCCATTTTTTTATTACCACTGCTTCATCGCTTCCTGCCTTTGTTTTCTTTGTTCTCGTTCGATCGCGAGTAAGTGCGACCATTCTTCTTCTTCCTCTTCTTCTTCTTCTTCTTCTTCGTGACTTTGTGTAAATGTTTTTAAATGCGAAAGTTTTTGAATTTGAATATATTTAGGGTTTCAACTGCATGTATGAAACCCTAAACTCCTTAGTAAACTTAGCAAAAGCAAACAAAAAAGGAAAAACGGCTAAGTAAAAAGGAAAACTTCAAAGGCTAAACATAGACACTGTACAAACACACATCGCCCATCACTTCTTCGTGAATGCATTCACGAACAACCTTACGAGCGCAAATTAATCGCGTTTCTTCTTCATCATCATCCGTTGCTCGCGGTAATAATAGGACTAAAAGATCTTCTTCGTTATCCGAGAACGAAACAGTTTATCCATATCCATTGAAAACGGTTAGGAGAGGCCAAAGTTCATCTTCGTTTAATGATCGATCGATCGTAAGGAACAATAAAACGAACAGTAGTAATGATAAGAACAGATCGTTAATCAGTTCTTGGGTTTCTACTACGAACGACTCTTCTTCTTCTTCTTCTTCTTCTTCCGCTTCTTCTTCCGCTTCTTCTTTACTGTTTTCAGGATTGAATAACAACTGCGACGACGACGAAAATAAGAAAATAGGCAGGAACAGGTTTAGGACGAAAGCTACAGACGCTCGCGTTAGCGCTTATGCTACGGAAGAAAAATCGTCTGATTTATTAATTAATTCGATAAAACATTTCGTAATATTAGGATCTGCGTTCTCTCTGTTATTACTTATCTCGTACGTTTTATTACCAATCGTTGGATATACGGCGGAAAGACCGACGAGTACGGAGAAATTAATGGTTCAAAAGTTTTCGACTTTGATGACTTTCCAGGCGAACGAATGGTTACGTTTCGTTGATTTGTTCGGAACTGGGGTGTTCGCGCATGGTGGGGTAATCGCCGCTGGGAAGAGAGGGTTGGATTTGTTAGGCTGTATCGTCGTCGGATGCATCACCGCCATGGGCGGAGGGACGATCAGAGGCGCTTTAGTAGGCATCGAAGGCGCGCATCCAGTGTTTTGGATAGCCGAGCCTGAATATTTAATCGTCGCTTTACTCGCGTCAGTGTTCACGTTTTTCTTTTGGCCCAAAGTTTTAACGAAAGAGATAAGAGAATCAAAGGCTATGGAGCAGGCGTTGAATTGGTTAGACGCGATTTCTTTAGGCGGGTTTTGCATCATCGGCGCAAACGCCGCCTTAGTCAGAAACTTAGGCCCATTACTCGCAATCGCTTTAAGCGCAATCACGTGCACTGGCGGCGGTATCGTGAGAGACGTTTTCTTGCGTCAACCAGTGAGAGTTTTGCATTCCCATGCCGAGTTATATGGTACGACTGCAATCTCTGGCGCGACCGTGTATACGTTCTTCGCCGTATACGTTCCTTCGTGTTCGCATAACGTAAGATGTCTCTTCGCCGCTCTGACGTGCATCGTTATGAGATGGCAATCCTGGCGACGTGGTCTAAGATTGCCACTGTACGCAGAGGTCATCGCTGGCGATACTAAGCCGAAATAATTTCATTTCATATTCGTAATACCTTGGCTCTCGTGCACAAAATCACACTTTGAACTCTCTATAAATCTCTCTCTCATTCATTATTTTGTTCTTTCTTTAAAGCCGCATTTAATGTTCAGAAAGCGCGAAGAGTTGATGCTTTGGAACTCTCTATAAATCTCTCTCTCATTTATTATTTTGTTCTTTCTTTAAAGCCGCATTTAATGTTCATCATTAATTATATTAATAGCATATACATACATATAATTAATTAACT
>Ga0302126_10002104_pt1 | contig 11568 bp, 7 predicted proteins | sample CB4_20m_MG_FD_203108 | JGI IMG/M metagenome (GOLD analysis project Ga0302126, IMG submission 203108) | Marine microbial communities from Western Arctic Ocean, Canada - CB4_20m | ecosystem: Environmental > Aquatic > Marine > Oceanic | place: Canada: Western Arctic Ocean | collected 2017-09-24 | reverse complement strand
CATGAATTAATCAAAGCGTTGTAACACGCTCGCGGTACAATTGTATTGGACTTTTCTGCGTCTGATAATACGCGCTCTACAGCCTCAGCATCTCCAGCTCGCGCAAAAGATCCGCACATATTTGAAACTACAGCTGGTGACATCATGGATCCGTTCATTTCCATCTCTCTGATTAAGCTCGCACACATTTCAACGTTTCCAGCTCTGCTCGCTACGGTTAAAATTGTTGCGTATAAAACTGGATCGACAACAACTCTTGGCTCGTTTTGTTGAACTGCTTCCCAGATCTTAAACGCTTTGCGATAGTTTGGAGCAGAATCTTCGTAATCGTATTCAGTTGCACACGCGTGAATGGCAGTTGCGTAAACCGAAGCAGTTCTTGCGACTCCTTTACTCTCCATTTCATCGTACAAAGCTAACGCTCTTTGCGGGTCACCAGCATTCACGCAAGCAGCCATCAAAGACGAATAGGTAACCGAATCTGGTAACAACCCGCTTTTACGCGCTTCGGCGACAACATCAAACGCACGGTCGAGAGCTTCCGACCTCAATTCTCCAAAAGCAGCCGCTCTTCCGCACGACGAAACCAAGCAATTCAACACTCGAACGTCCATTTTCAAACCGTTCTGCTCTAAATTCAAACGTAAATTGAACACTTGGTCCAACGCTTCTTTGATGTAGAAGATATCTTTTTTGTTGTTGGCCTTGAAACCGCCATTACTCGCTCGCCTTCCAATTTCTCGAGAGACTGCATCCATTAAAGCTCCGTAAGTAACGATTGTAGGTTCAATTTTATCCGTTTTCGTCATCGTTTCAAACTGCTTAAATGCCAAATCCACTTGTCCAGCTTTGCTATAGGCAGCGATCACGGATGTGTGTGTGATGACATCGATGGTCAATTTACTCGGATCCTCCTTCATCATCTTGAAAGCTTTAGAAGCCGAGTCGCAATCTCCGTGCGCCGAGCAAACGGCTAATAGTTTGTTATAAATCGTTACAACGTCCGCGTTTGATAGTTCATTTCTTGGTTCTTGCAAAATGAGTTTCGTAAAAGTAAACGCGTGCATCACTGGCGTATTATCTAACTTGTTTGACTTTTCGCACGATACCAAGAAATCAACCGCTCCGTGTTTCCGAATCCTTACATCATTAATTGGAACCTTTGCGTCGCTCAATCGTTGCAATAAATCAATCGCGTCTCCCAATCGATCACATCTCACTAAATCGCTGTATAATCTTATGAAATGTCCAGAATCATACTTCTTCGGTCCTAAACAATCTTCAAACGCTGGATATTTTTTCAACAATTCGTCTAAATGGACTCCGTCTTGTACGCCCGCGATCAGGGGCGCAAACTTTTTCCTTCTCATGTTTGAGACTTTCGATGAAGTTGGTTTAAATGGTTTGTATATTTTCTGTCCATTCACTATGACGACATTTTTATTGTTGTTGTTGTTGTTTTGCGCTTGTTGTTGTGCGGCGGAAGAATTCGAAGTCGTCTGCAGGTTTTTGCCCTTCTTCTTAGAAATACCCTTGTTCTCATTGGAGACATTGAAATCTTTGTTCTTATCTTCGCGCTTTCTCGGTTCACTGATCGCTTCGCATTTCAATGAATCAAATCGTTGTCGATCTTTGTACATGTTCGTATTAATTATCAATCGCTTCACATGATTATCATGATTATTATCATTACTATCACTAAAACCTTGAACGCGAGGAGCAGTCCTTCGATTACTGATTCGAGGCGATAACCTTAAGAAGCCGCTTTTTCCATGCACTGATCGATTAGTATTTTTAGTACTCGTCCAATTTGAACTAATCGCAGACGTGCTCACACTTCCTCCTCTGATTACGTCTGTCGCTACTAATTGCTGAATCATTTTCATTCTCTCTCTGTCTTATCTCTCTATTCTATTATATATATATATATATAATACTATTTTTATCTTTTTATTATTAGTATTACTGGACTGGTACGAATGGCTTTTACGTTTTACCTTGTTTTTTGATTTTTATGCTACAGCAGCAGAAGAGTTCTTTTCGCGTTTTGAGGTTTTGTTGATGTCGTGTCACGACTTTGCCCTCATTAAACTGTTAAAGGGGGAAAATGGATATTGTACTTGTACCCCTAAATATATGCTCTTAATAGCGAGCGCCTATGTGCTCATCAGCACATAAAACAGTAGAGCGTAATAGTGAAGAAGAAATGATATTGCGGAGGGGTAGAATTAATATAAATAAGAACGCAATCGAGAGATGTATATTCTCAGGATTATTTAGTAATCATAACTATAGTCGTCGTCGTAGTAGTTCTTATAATAATAATAATAATAATAATAATAGTAATATAAATAGTAACAATACTGTTGATGATGCTGAAGATGATGATTATGACGAGAATAAAAACAATAAGAATAAGAATAAGATCATGAGAGAGATAAGGATCGATAGAACTGGGTTATACGAACAAGTACAGAGAAAGAAGAGACAGGAAGATAATAGTAATAATAATAATAATAAACGAATCGATGATAGTAATAACGAGAGTGGTGATGACGATAAAAAAAATAAAACTGCCTCTGTTGGTTTACTTTCACACGTCGAGTCATTAATCAGATTCAGGGGGGGACCGATTACTATGCACGAGTTCATGGGCGAATGTTTAACGAACCCGGAGTATGGCTATTATACGAAACTACAGTCGAAGGATTTAGTGTTTGGGAAAAAAGGGGATTTCACGACTTCGCCTGAGATATCGCAAATATTCGGCGAGTTATTAGGAGTATGGTGCGCGACTATATACGAACAGTTACAGAACCCGGATGAGTTACATTTGATCGAGTTCGGACCTGGAAGGGGTACATTAATGATGGATTTGTTAAGAGGGACGAAGAATTTTAAGAAGTTTTCAAAGGCTATAAAAGTACATTTGATTGAAATATCACCAGCGATGAGGAAGAAACAGTTCGAGACGTTGAAATGTGAAGGCGATTTTGAGCAAGCGTTTGATAAATTGAATAATCCTTTATTAGCGGCGATAAAAACAAATCCGTTCAATAATAAAACAAATAAAGAAGACGACGACGAAGAAAATGACGATGAAGAAGGAAAACTATCAACGAAAGGAAACGTTTCAGCAATCACATCGCATGGGACGAAAATTTACTGGCACAACTCGTTAGACGACGTTCCTTCTGGTCCAACGTGTATTATAGCGCACGAATTTTTTGACGCGTTGCCAGTGCATCAGTTTCGTAGAACCGAACGCGGGTGGGTAGAAAAGCTTGTAGCCATGAACGAAGAGAACGATAAGTTAGAGTTTGTTCTGTCGCCAGGTGCAACTTTAAGTTCTTCTCAACTCGTCAAGAGACGATTGAATGTAAATAATAAAAACGAGGAAAAAAAGAATGATAGCTCGTCGATTGTATCTTTGGAAATTTCACCGAAAAGTATCGTTTATTGGGAAAAGATGATGGACAGAATCAACGACGAAGAGAAGAACGGTGGAAGAGGTGGTGCCGCAATTGCCATAGATTACGGCGACGAAGGACCTTTGGGGGATACTTTAATTGCGATTAAGGACCATAAATTTATCGACAATCCGTTAGAAAGCCCGGGCGAGTGCGATTTATCCGCACACGTCGATTTTGGCGCCTTGCGAGGCGTCGTAGAAGAAAGGAATAGAGAGAAATCAAGCGACGTCAAGTGCTTTGGACCGATAACGCAACAAAAGCTGCTCTTAGAGCTCGGTATAGTAAACAGACTAGAAAAATTAGCCGAAACGTGCACTGAGGAAGAATTAGAGGTCTTAGCAGACGGATGTCAGAGATTAGTTGGTGATGATAACGTAAAAGAAGGCGAGATGCCCGGTATGGGATTACGATACAAAGCGTTATGTATGGTGAGTAAGAATTTGAAAATACCAGCGGGTTTTAACTGATATGTTGTTGTAGTATTTATTTTCGTAAGTAGTGTTACACTAAACTTAAATTACATAGAAAGATCTAAATCTTTTGCTTTCGCGCGATCTATATTGCTTTTGCCTATTTGCTTTTTCTTTTACTAACATAAGTTGTGAGTGTTTTATTACTGGTGTTTGAGGGAGCTCTGTTCGTTCTTGACATATTTTCAGCCAAATTCCAAATTTTCTCTCACTCAAACGCACAACACGTCTTCCACCCCTGCGACATTTTTCAGTCAACAACGTATTTGCCTATATTTATTCTAAATGATTATTGAATGTATTCCTCCTCTAAAAATTACCTCCTCAAATTCACCCTTACTCTCTCTCTCTTTCACGTGCGCGGTTGTTTGTTAAAACAATTTGACCAATTGAACATCGGACTGAAATCGTGCGTTGAATCCAAGACCGCCGATAAGAACCAGTCCATCTGGTGCGAGTAATAAGGCGTGCCCAGTTCTGTGCTCTCTGACATCCTCGTCTTCTGGACTTTTGCTCGAAAGCCCGTTTTTTTGAGTCGCGTCGTCGGCGAACATTTGTTGTTGTTGTTGTTCTTGTTGTAATTCGTTACTTTCGTCACTTTCGAGCGGATATTGCGGTGGCAACCAAGTTCTCGAATGAACGTCGAGAATTTGAAATCCAGACTCAAAGAAAATCAAATCTTGCATCGCTGCAAGACCTTCTTTTGAGAACTTTCCAAGACGAGGAGCGGGCGTTGAATTTTTATTGGGAGTTATACCTCGACCGCCTTGTATGATGATACGATCTCCCAAAACTACCGTGGCGTGTCCCACGCGAGGCGCTGCGGGCGTTCCCGTAGTTTGAATTTGTTCCCACCCGCTTGCGAGATCTTTCAAATCGAGTTTCCAAAGATCGTTGAACGTATGCGAAATGCGACACCCTCCGAACAAATACAAACAATCTCTGACGATGGAAATAGACCCACCTGCTCTCGCGCAAGGCATGCGTGAACGATCAGCACCAGAAAGTGGAGCAAGCAAAGTCCATTTTGCGGTGATTTCCATAGGAGATGTACTCGCCACGTCGTTTTCTAATCTGCACTCCCACAAGTCGTTATAACACGCTTGCGAACTCGATCCGCCGAATATGAGCATTTTTCCTTCATAAGGAACCGTGCAATGTCCCCAGCGTGGTTGTGGCCCAGCATGGCCACCAGCAGTAGTGCGAAGACTCTCGTCAATATTTGGTTCGTACCATGTCAACTGCGCTCCGGTGATTAGAGCCGTGGAGATGCTTTGCCCTGGGACATCGGATTGCAAAATCGATAACGAATTACTAAACCCGTGTAAGTATCCACACGAACCTCCGAATAAGGCGATCACTTCGCGTCCCGCTTCGCCAGTTTCTGCGTCGAAAACTTTTAAAGTTTGAATAGCTCCGCTACACCTACGAAACGGCGCTTCGGCGTCTCCGCGCGTAAGAACGTCCAATTTTTTCATCGCGCAAGTCGGATTCGCGCGCGCGTCTAAATCCAAAAAGTGTACGTCGTTATGGAACGTTTCGCGTGCTGATTGACCGCCAAATATGATAATCTTCGATCCATCAGTGCCAGTTTGCGCGCATCGGTGCAAATATCTCGGAGAGAACGACTCAAACGCTTGTTCTCCTTCCTCGGCTACTGGGGCGTGCGTGCCGCCCCAATGTAACGGCTTCGAGGCAAAGCTCGTCCGCGAGAGGCCTTTACGTTCGCACCATTGCATCATCTGTGACGATCCTTGGCACCATTTGCGAAACTTCTTCTTCCAAATCAACTCGTTCAATTGCGGTTCGCTTTCAGATCTGTTTTATTTGTTTATTTGTTCATAGACCGAGTTAGTTATTAGAAAAATGGAAAGAACGCGCTGTATAAATAAACATACCGTTCCTTAATCTGCCGTCTCGAGAAAATAATCTCGCTCTGCCTCTGCCCGATCATCATCTCTAACATTCGTCTCCATAAGCGCTCGGATGTCTCGATCGTTCTATTGAACTCCCTGGACGTTAAGCATACGTTCGCGACGTCTCCGAGTTCGTTCAATTTCGAGAATATTTGTAAGCGAATATGTCTCGGTATGCTCTCGAACGATTCATTGTCTTCATCTCGTTCATCCTCATCATCGCGCTCTTCTCGTTCTGCTCGTTCTGATTCTGATGACGATGACGACCGGTCGACGACCGCGCGCTTCTTCGCCGAGCCGACCGATACTTTACGAACGACTTTTGGCATTTTGGAAACACACACAAAAGCTCGCTTCGTGGATGGCAAGAGGAGTTTTAATGACAACAACAACAAGGCACTTTTGTAAGGCAAGGCCCACTTTTTGCAGCAGGAAAAAAATATTTTACTTTTTCTTTTTGAATTTATTTCTACTGGAGATTCCACTGAAACCCTAAATATATTCACAGTTCACAGCAAGAATTACACACTTGTACAAAAAGTAGGAAATATCACAAATCTGCCTCTACTGCGCGATAAAATATATATAATAGGACACGCGCGCGCGGCGAAATTAAAAGATCCGCGCGAGATCGATAATCGAATAAAGAAGAACTTTCTTCAGCGCTCGATCTTTTTGAAATAAGAGTTTGTGTAGATTACGACAACTGTCTTCGTCTTTTGAAGGAGAAACGTTAGCGGTAGAGGTATATTGTTTTACGCGTTCGTCCCATTATTCGCGTCACTATACAACAACGAGAAAATCGGCCGCAAAATAAATAATTGGTAGCGCGCGCGCGTACGATGAATCAACAGCAATTACTCGTAAGATTAGCCTCGAATAACGTCGCTTCGACGTCTACGGGGAAGAATCAAATAAATCAGCGAAAACTGGTAAGAAACGTGCTTCGCGTACAAGCTTCGAGAGAGAACTGCCGACGACGACGCAGTAGTTTTATTACGACCAATTCCTCATCGACTCATCACGGGGATTTAAGTCATAACAGTAATAGTAATAGTAATAATTCTGCTGGTTTAAAAATGAACAATCATCACTTATCGTCGAAGTCGATGATGACGATGACGAGTAAACAAGTTGGAAAAGTAATGAACATGAAATCGAGTAATAATAATAGAAGTAGTAGAAATAATAATAGCACGACGAGGGCGCTTTTTATGCCCAGCGGCGATTCTTCACAAACTTCGATCGATATGGATAGGTTTGATATTAAAGACTTGGATGCTCTGTTATTTAAAGTGGACCAGTTGCACGCGGCGAGCGAAGCGATGAACGGTGGAGTTCTTCCTACGCAAAAGGAGTTGGATCAGTTGGAAAAGAGCTTGATGGAATTCTCAGACGATTTTGATGACGATGATGGTGATGATAAGAAAATGATGAAGACAAAGAAGATTTTACAATCTTCTACTTCTACTTCTTCTTCTGCCACGACGATGAAGTCAAAGACGACAATAACAAATATTAATGATAATAAAATCAAGAAACGAGTAGTAGACGATAAACAGTTGCTTTTGATTGATGACGATGATGACTCAATTAGTTTTGATGAAGACGACGACGACGACGGCGACGTCTTTAATAATAACGAAGAGGACGATAGTATGGAACCCGACATGGTCATGAAGGACTCGAATTTTAGTGTTGGTGGAGCACTCGGCGTTGATATTTCAGCGTTAGAGAGAGAATTTGATAAGTTAAACTCAAAGGAAACAATTAAAGGAAAGAAAGAAAAGGATGGAGTTTTGCCAAAAAATCAAAGGTTGCTTAGAGGTAAATCTGCAGCCGTTGTTCGAACTGAACGCTCGGCCCGCGTAGCCAGAGGAGTTCGTTCGCACAAAAACTCTTCCTCCTCGCAAAAAGCGATTAAAATCGCGAATCAAGATCGCGACGAGTCGGCAGACATTTACGGAAAAGTAACTAAGGAATCAACTAGGTTGGTAAAACAGATGGAAGACAACATGTGGGCCAGCAACGATAAGCGCAAAAAAGTACCACTATTAGCGAGAAAAGCTACAAAGGCCAATGCCTTGCGAGAAGCGCGAGCCGATTCGCGCAGGAAAGCAGACCCTAACGGAAACGCAGATTCAATGAGGGTGTATTTGAAAGATATTGGGACTGTTTCTTTGTTGAACGGGAGTCAAGAAGTTGAGCTTGCGAGGAAAATTCAAGACTTGATGAGGTTGGAGTTAGTTTATAAAGATTTGGTTGAGAAAGAATGCGAGGGCGAAGATGTCGTTAACGCTCAGGCGGAAAGTGGTAAGGTAACCAAAATGATGTGGGCAAGAGAAGTAGGTCTTACTGAAATCGAACTCGAAGAGAGGTTAATGATTGGGAAAGACGCGAAGAATCATATGATCCAAGCTAACCTTCGATTGGTCGTCTCAATCGCCAAGAGATATTCGAACCGAAATATGTCTTTTCAAGATTTAATCCAAGAAGGATGTGTAGGTTTAATCAGAGGCGCTGAAAAGTTTGATTTCGAGCGTGGATATAAGTTTTCGACGTACGCACACTGGTGGATTCGCCAGGCTGTGACGAGATCTATCTCGGATCAATCGAGAACGATTCGTTTGCCGGTTCACCTTTTTGAAATCATTTCGCGAATGAGCAAAGTCGAACAGCAATTCATGCTCCAGAGCGGTCGAGATCCTACGCTTTCAGAACTAGGGGGTTTGATGGAAATGTCCGAGGCGAAAGTCATGCAGATAAAAAAAGCAGCCTTGGCTCCAATTTCTTTGAACAAACACGTTGGCAACGGCAGTGATGGCCAAGGCGATAAGCGAACGGTTGAAGATACTTTGGTCGATAACACAATTGAACATCCAGAAGAATCGTCTGGAAAAGTTTTACTCAAGGAAGACTTGGAAAATGTTTTGAACACTTTGAATCCGAGAGAACGAGATGTATTGCGCTTACGATACGGCTTGGACGACGGAAGAGTGAAGACTTTGGAAGAGATTGGCAACGTGTTTTCGGTGACGAGAGAACGCATTCGTCAAATCGAAGCTAAAGCGCTTCGAAAGTTAAGACAACCATCAAGAAATAGCATCCTTCGTGATTACATACCTTCACTGAACTGTCTTGAAGAAATGGAAATAATAGGTACTTCTGGAGAAGACGAAGATCGCGAACCTGAAAATAAAGGAACGTATCAACATCAAAAATACCCGGAGAACTCGAAAGCGCGCTTCGATGGTTTGAATAATTCGATTGGCGCTAAAATGCCAAAAGCCAGTCCGCGTTAAAAAAGACGCGACATTGATACTACTATACTACATGTAATATATATATATATGTTAAATAACAAAACACAGTAGTGCTATAATTATATTTAATACCCCGATTCTTGAATCAATTTTAAACCGGCGAAGAACAAGAAACCGAACCCGAAAATAGACGCTAAAACAACTCCCCCGACTCTTTTCGCAATACCGCCAACAGAAGCATCCGTGTTATCAGCAATCTCCAACTCCATTAAGCCTTTATTAACAATAGGAGCATTCCCACCTGGCCCACCAGGTAAAGTCTTCTTCGTTCTCTCGTATACTTCTCTTTGCACGGTTCCGAACGATTTCTCCGCGCCGCTCGCAAACTTCTTCAATTGGTTCCTCATCAACGCCGATGATTCCATTCGCATCAAGCTCTTATCGTTCACAGCAATATCATATGGTAATCCTAATATCTCCATCTCTCTTAAATACTGTTTCGCCATCTCGACGTCCCCAAACGCCGCGACGCAACACATCGCTTGATATCTGATCTCTCTCCTCACTTGCAACGAAGCATCGTCGTCGATTCTCATCGCTTGTTCGAGTTTCTTATAGCCTTGCATGCGTTCGCCTTGTTCATATAACGCTCTCGATTCGTCTAGTAGTATTTCTGCTTTATGCAATTGATTTTCTTGTTCTAACGCGTTTACTCTTCTTCTTCTTCTGTTATTATTTACTACCGTCGTCGTCGTCCTATGATAATCATCAGTGGTAGAATAACAGAAGCAATTATTATTATTATTATTATTATTATTATTATTATTATTATTATTAAAAGAACACGATGGCGTCCCTGAACCGCGCGTTCGTCGTCGTTCAAAGATCGGTCGCGAGGTATACGACGACGAAGAAGTAGATATCATTCGAACACAGACTTTTGTGACAGAAGTTAGGCAGTGCAGAGTTTGGAAATCCTATACTGCTCTGTTTTCGCACTGTTTCGATTTTCTTAGTAGGGTTTAAGGTATGGACAAACTCTCACGAAACCCTAAATTAGTCTCTGTTGCCCAAGGCGCAAGGCCTATTTTAGTCCACCCTGCACTAGCAGCAGTCCAGCCTCATCCACACTATCTCTGCCTCATCAGTCAGAAGGAAGATTGCGATATTATTAATAAGAAATGTTCGCGTTGCAAACGGCTGCGATCGTTAACACATCAACGGCGAAGCGATTCGCTAGGACGACTAAGACGTCATCATCGGCACCTGTTTTCACCAAAGGCCTAGTTCGTGCTCAACGAGTACGTCCTTGTTTATTTTCGGATATCTTTCTCTCTCTCTTACTCTGTACATCCGCGGATGTTTCGTTTTCTTTCCTCCCCGATTTTGAGGGTTGCTCGATCGTTCGACCTCGTTTTAGTAGCGAGCGATTCTGTACGTTTACATCCAGGAAACAGGAACTCGTTTTGTTTGTGAAAAAAGTGATCGATCGCATCAGCTGACTTTGATGTTTCCGTGCGTTTGATTACTATGATATGTAGGGTAACGAAGAGCAAGGAGTGCGACTGCAAAAGCAAAAGGGAAGAACGGGATCGATCAAGGACGAGGCCTTAGTGGTTTCGACCGCGATGGCGACGTTCGCGATGACGCAGACGCCTGCGTACGCGTACGATTTAATCTCCTCCGAAAACGCTGGAGCATTGAAAGTATGGGCACTTGGACTATTCATTGGTGTTACCGGTGTCTCCGTCGTCTTCTTACCGTTCATTTGCGGTACTTTAAATCCGATTCAGATGTTGAAGAACTTAGGCCTCGTCGAAGGCGAGGTCACAAACTTCAGAAAGTTTAAACGAAACGGGGAACCGATGGAACATGGGACGAAGTTCGGGCATAAGTGGTACGATACGAGCGCGTTTAATAACGGGAAGAAAATTGATTTCGCGTTTACGCAGAAAACGATCGAAGCGCAAGAGAAGCAATAATAATATAGAGGAAGAATAATCGCGCCGTTTCACGTCATCAGTCGAAATCATAAATAATCTCTTGTAATCGTATAAAATAAAAAAGATAATTAATAACATGTTTATATTAGAAAGAAAGAAAGAAAGAAAGAAAGAAAGAAAGAATTGTATAGAGCCAAAGTTCTCAATTCTGTAAAACATTATCAACAGTATTTTACAACTTAATGTTCAAGCGGATCTCCTATTGGAAGGTGAGCACAATATCACCACCTGTTTTGGGTTACACTCCTTTAATACTCTGGAGCGTGTATGTTTCTGACATCAATTCTGTCAACTCTTGAAGTCAATTATCCCGACTTCAAACTTACCTTTCGTCGGTTTCGTTAACGACGTCGTGACATCCGTTGAATAGTCTTCGCGTCGAACGCGTGTAGCATTCGTTGCCCTAGTGACGATTATCTTCGGATATCCCGACTTCAAACTTA
>Ga0302126_10002100_pt1 | contig 11582 bp, 6 predicted proteins | sample CB4_20m_MG_FD_203108 | JGI IMG/M metagenome (GOLD analysis project Ga0302126, IMG submission 203108) | Marine microbial communities from Western Arctic Ocean, Canada - CB4_20m | ecosystem: Environmental > Aquatic > Marine > Oceanic | place: Canada: Western Arctic Ocean | collected 2017-09-24 | reverse complement strand
TTTTCTAACGTTTTTTGAAGAAAAAGAGGAAAAAGAAGAAAAACAACAAAATCTAGGGAAAATCTGAACCAAAAACGAAAACGGCACAAAGTCTCTTCCTCAGAAAGGAATACGCGTAAACGTCGAACGCGCGAAGCGCCAAAGCTCGGTCATCGCTCTCTCTCGCTCTCAAAAGTTTGAGCAGAAATCTTCGCCAAGGGCTAATTTTTAAGCCAGCGAGGAATACGGCGAGCAGGAATACGCGGTCGCGTAGGCGATTAGAGTCGGTTTGGCACGCGCGCGCGGTTGTCGAATTCCGTGAGGCGTGTTTGGTTTTTGTGCCAGTGGGCACACGAAATCTGGGATTTCCAAAGCAAGCGGACGTTCGTTTGGGACGAGTGATTACGCATAAATAAGAAAAGAGAGAGATTGAGATTAAGAGAGAATAAGTAGACCTCGCGATTGAGTGCGAGCGCGTTTTGACTGTATTTAAATTTACGTACGAATAAGCATTTTAGAGCGAGATGACGAGTAGGGCAAATCCTCATCAAATGACTTCGACAAAGGCGAGGACGGAAAAGTTAAGAGTGTGCGAGAAAGTGATCGAGCAATTATGCGAGGACTGGCCAGAACTCGCGGAGGATGATGCCAGGAAACTTCGCGTGCATGATTTGATTTTGAGGTTACCTAGGCAATATGGAATAGACGCGCATCATTTAGAGGATATCGAGACGCACGTGAGGTTGTTGGAAGAGGCGAAGATGAGCGAGGCGCCGGTTGTGCACGTGAGAGAGGTTTTGGTTGGAGCGAATGATGACTTGGATAATAGCGATGATGTCGGTGATAATAATGATAATGCTGATGGTATTGACGATATTAACGACGACGACGACGTCGTCGTAGATGAGGAGGATAAGGAGGACGCGTCAATGGGAGGGTCGTCGTCAAATCGTCAAAGAAGATTTAGTGGAGGGGGAATTAATATAGAAAGAAATAATAGCGGGAATCATAATAACATTCTCCATCGGTGGAGTTCGACGTCGTCCAATGGATTGAACCAACGAGGATTGAGGAAACCGATATTTGGGTCTTCTCTCACGTTATCTTCGTTTCAAGCGAATGGGGAACCGACGTCACCCCCGAGTAGGGGCGGATCGATGCAGGATGGGGGTTTAGTTAGAAAAAATAGTATTGGCACCACGGAAGGAACGTACGAGATTGCAGTAGCTGGAGGGAATAAACCGAGGACGTTATCTAGAATTTCAACGACATTGTTTGATGCCGGATTGAACATTGCCGAAGCGCACGTGTTTTGTACATCCGATGGATTCGTTCTAGACGTATTCGTTGCGCAAGGATGGCGAGAAAACGATGCGAAAGGATTAGAGGCTTCGTTGACAACTATGTTCCAGCAAATGAATTGGGGCAACGATATGTCACCTCCGCCAAAACCGCCGTCGTCCAGTAAAAATCTCGTCGATTCAGCGCCAGCGCATCCGCAACAAAAAACGCAAACAACACAAAATGACAGTCAGAACAACAAGAAGAGTAGTAGCAGTAATAATAATAATAGTAGAAGATCGAACGATACGAGAGGGATGCCTTCACCAGTTCCATCGGAGTGGGAAATTGATGAAAAATTGTTGACGTATAGCGAGAAGATTGCACAAGGCGCTTTTGGTGTCTTGTACTTGGGTCAATATTGCGGGCAAGCAGTTGCGGTTAAGGTGTTGAAGACATCAAAGAACGAAAACCATGAAGATGTTAAGCGAGAGTTTCAACAAGAACTTTCAACGCTTCGTAAAGTGCATCATAAAAATGTAATTCAACTCATTGGCGCTATTACGAAAGGGCCGTTGCTTTGCCTGGTGACAGAGTTCATGCACGGCGGCTCGATGTTAAGTTTCTTGCATAAAAACGCACCGTTGAAGTTGTCGCAAATAGTGAAATACTCAATTGGCGTCGCTTTAGGTCTCGATTATCTTCACAAAATCAACATCGTTCACCGCGACGTGAAAACGGCGAATTTATTGATGGATGAAAACGACGTAGTGAAGATTGCCGATTTTGGAGTCGCTCGCGTAATGTCAAAAGACGGCGCGATGACCGCCGAAACAGGTACTTACAGGTGGATGGCCCCTGAAGTAATCGCTCACCAACTCTATAACCACAAGTGCGACGTATATTCATTCGCGATTACTTTATGGGAACTCGTCACCGGCGGCGATATGCCGTACTCTGGGTACACCCCTCTCCAAGCCGCCGTCGGCGTCGTTCAAAGAGGAATGCGTCCAACGATCCCGCAAAGCTGCCACCCAGTTCTCGCGCATACGATTCAATATTCATGGCAAGCCGATATGAACACTAGACCGGAATTTGAGCAAATCGTTGAAATGTTACGCGACGTAAACGTTACCGGTGACGGTAAAAATAACGAAAACGGCGGCTTAATGTCCCGATTTCGATCGATGGGTTTCATTAATTCTGGTTCAAAGAAAAAGAAAGAGAAGAATTAGCCACGCAAAAGAACAAAGGAGAAGAGAGAAGAGAGAGAGAGAATGAGAGTTTATATCGCACACAATCACACTCACCAACGTACGGATACACTTTTATCACTAAACAGAAAGAGGAGAGTGTTCGGGAAGGTAATTAATATGTGAGAATTTTAATAAGATCCATGTTTCGCAAAAATCGCAATCAAAATCTTTCCTCTCCTCGATGTCGTCGTTTTCTAGTAGTCGTGTCTCACGGTCTCGTCGCGTCGCTTCTTTCGGTCGTATTCTATTTATTCTTCTTTTTTAAACCTTTCTTATTATTTTGTGTTTGTATTGAAAATTCATCACACAGCACTTTTAACGAAAACTCCCGTCTCATTGTAAAGAAATTACGGCAGTTTGATGCCAAACTCAAACGCACGAATTAAGCACTCGACGTCGTTCTTCAAAATCCTGAACTGGGAGAGATATTTTCCTTACGAGTCGAGGATCGCTTTCGTTGGTACGATCTTCATCACCGGTGCTTTTTTGAACATCTGCTCTTCGGTTTTGGAAAATCAGGCGAAGAAGAGAAAAGGGGCGAAGGCACCGGGCGAAGGATAAAGAAATAAGAAAGTAATCTTTTATCGAGTACTTTTGTCAGTACACTTAATAGTTATATTCTTTGTTGGATATTCCTTCAGTTAAGACTCTGCACTGATATTCGAATACGAAGAGTGCGCTTGAAAAGGGCGCTCGCTTTGGTCGAATTAAATAAACACGATGCAACGACAGCGACGAGAAGAGAACACTAATTTGTTTCAGTTAGTCAATGAGAGCGAGGATTACTACCGAATTCCATTAAAAGGAACTGCCGCGACGACGACTGAGAGGAAGGGGAAGAACAATGACGTTGAGCTCATTAACAGGAAGCGAAAAAGGAAAAGAATGAAGGATGAGCGAATGGTAGCGAACGCGAAGAAGTCGTACGCTATCGTAATCTTTTGTGTCATTTTGTATCAATTGTTTTGCTTTGCCGGGAAGCAAATCAGTGGTAACGCACAGAAATTAGCCGTGAATGAATTAGAGCAGAACTTGATCGATTTGAATCAGACCGGGTTGTTGAACGAAGCGAGGTTTGAGGAGATGAGCAAGAAAATAAGAAAGATGCGAAGGAGCGAATCGCGAATGCCGCAATTCGTTGAAGATTTCATGAATTTAGATGAAAAGTATGAAATCAGGTTTAGAGCGAGAGATAGGACGAGAAGAACGTGTCGCAGAGCGCTCAAAGCGGTGCATAAGAGCGGTATCGAGAACGCGAAAGACTTTGTAAAAATGCCATTGATTGTTTACGATGCCGTGCTCGGAGCAATGAGAAAGACGTTTGTTTTAAGATCACTCGCGAATGGGATTGATAGTTTCGTTTCGGATGTTTGGGGATCGATCATAATGGTCAGACAATTAACGCTCGATCGATTGTTGTTTGAGAAAATGGGTGCGGACGTCATATTCGAAAACATTAAATCTCGTTTAGGAGATAACATGGATTCTGTTTCGGTAACGCAATTTGGGAGAAATTTCGCTCGTTTTCTCGAAACGCTTTCAAATTCGAGATCATCTTTTTATCAATTTTGCATATACGAGGAAGCGTTTGAGAAAGTTCCTAAACCTAAACCACCGTTAGAAAAGACTTGCGCGCGAGAGAAAATTGCACTCGAAACCGCGTATCAACTTTCGCCATTTGCAGATCAAATTCCAATCATTGATAGAGCGTTTGGTGATTGGACGAAAGAATGTAGCTCGAGATGTTCAGAAGGCTTTAAAGCGCGAGTAAACTGCAACGGTGATATTGAGTTGAAAAGATGTTTGGGCGTTGAAAAGTTTGGATGTGACGGCGTTTGCGGATCAAGAGCCGAAGTAGATTGCTCTGGCGCATGCAAAGGCGATTCAGTAGTAGATATGTGCGGAATATGCGGTGGCAGCAATCGTAGTGTTGGATGTGATGGTGTATGTTTTTCGCCAGTTATTTTAGACGATTATGGAACGTGCTGCTTCGCCGAAGACGTCGATATCGATGAAGCAAAGACGACGACGAACAAGTCAAAGATAGCGCTGAGAAAAAAATGCTCTCGAACGCACGAAGAAGCGACCATTGCAAAGCAAGAGAAACTAGAAGAGGAAGAAGAGGAACGAAAATTGAAGAAACCAAACTCGTTCAGAGAGCTCGTTTCCCAATTTCGCGATGCGAAAACAAAGCAAAGAACGGCTTATATAAACTTCTTTCGATTGCTCGCTGCTATTCGCATCATGTGCGAGATTGCTTCGAAAAAAGTCGGACGCGCAATCGTGAAAGTGCTCAGAGCACACTTGAACGTCGTTCTGTTCTTCCTAGACATCCTCTTTGGAACTCGCACGCGTTCATTCGTCGGTCTTTGCGTGATCTTAACCGTCGTCGTGGTTATAGTCGATCGTATATTCACTTTAGGCGTAATCGAAGGCCTTTTTCTTCAATCGAAGACGTCGAAAATGCTCTCAAAAAGCGCTAAAGTGAAAACATTCGCGGACATGAAACAACTCGAACGAAAACTGTCCACGTTCAAAAAAGAAGCCGAAACCACGTTCGAGAAAGTGTTTCAAATATTTCTGCAAATATTCGACGTCGTGTTAGCTAAAGCGATCGTGTTCTTTTGGACGGCGAAGAAGACTCTCTCGGACGCGTTCTTCGACAAGCGAGACGATGAAAACGGCGACAAAGACGACGGCATTTCCTCACCAAAGACGACTAAGACAAAGACGAACGTTCACACGAGGGACTAAAATCGATCGATAGAGAGACCGAGAGGGAGTGTGTGTTTGTGTGTGTATGGAATTAATCGACTCTCCGCGCTTACGTTCGCGCTCGTCAACGTCTGAAAGGTATTGATGTAGAAAATTCAAGGTCAGTTGTGGGTGCACGCCGTAGAGACGCGAGCAATACGCCCTTATGAAAAATTCGTTTGATTTCCACGTTGAAGAGAATCGTTGAAGCCACGAAGGCGAGAATAGATACCACGGACGTCCCCGTGTTTGTTGCTGACGCGTTCACTACGCCTCCCTCCAAAAGAAACGATGAAAACACAAAGGCGACCGTGGCGAAGTTTGCATCGTTTCTTTTGGAGGGAGGCGTCGTGGACGCGTCAGCAACAAACACGGGGACGTCCGTGGTATCTATTCTCGCCTTTGTGGCGTCAACGATTCTCACGAGTCTTTAAGACACTTTTCGGAGTGTCAAAGACCTTTTTCATAAGGGCGTATTGCTCGCGTCTCTACGGCGTGCACCCACAACTGACCTTGAATTTTCTACATCAATACCTTTCAGACGTTGAAGAGGTACCGATACATGTTTGTAAAATAATAAATAAGCGAGTCTTTTTGCAAAGTCTCGTGCTTAAATCTGTGCAGTGAAGTACTTTTTAAACGACGCAGACGAAAACATCCGTGCGACGTATGTCCCATGTGAGACTTACCGTTCTGCTCTCTAAGAAATCGTACCGCGTTCTTTTTCACAGCAAAGTCTGGAAAACCGCTTTCTCTTTCTAATAAGTAATAAGTTCAATTTTCTCTCTTTCTCTAAAAAACGTACTGTACCACGCAGAAAAGTCGGAAAAACTTAGGGTTTAGGGTCTGGAAAATAGGGTTGGACACCCTAAATATCAATCATTTCTCTTTGACTTTAACAGAGTATCTACACTCACGACCATCACTCCACTCGGTAAACACGTTCATTAACTGATAAGCATGGGAATAAATCCACTCATTGATTGCGTGCGATTGAAACAGAAGCGTACTCTTACGACGACCGAATCGTTATAATACTATGAAGTAAACGTGATATAAAAACGGTCCAAAATCGAAGATCGAGATTGGAAGAATTGGAAATTGGAAGGAAGAAGAAAGAAGAGATGAACGAAGATAGGAAGGAACATTCTTCGCCGAGCGAAAAAGAAGAGAACAGACAGCGTCAGCTCGTCGTGCTCGCACGCGCGAAAACGCCCGATATCGCCACTAACGCGAGCTTGAACTCTGAAACGCGCACGAACACGGATGTTGATAACAAGCAGAACGAGATTTTCGGACCGACCTTGGTCGGGAGGACGCATCCGACGCCGCAGATCGATTCGTGGTTGAAAGAGACTCTGAGGAAGATGCCGGCGCAGAATTGGCAAGTTACGCAGAACGGCATCGAAAGACCGAGCGAGAACAATGGTGGGAATAATCAACAGCAAGCGACGACGGCTAGTTTTGAGAGGATGGCTATCGCTCCGGAAAGGGTCGAAGCGTTGGAAGGAGGGGTTCTTATGGCCGTGAATAGGATCGATTCGGATACCGTGGATGTTTCGATGAATTTACATTTTCGAGCACATTTTGGGAAGGAAGAGTTATTAGATCAAACGAACGCGCGGAAGATAAGCGATGGAGTAGAAAATAATGCGAGTGGTAATAGTTCGTCGCCAAGATTAGTCGAGCTGTTAAACACGGATGAAGAATTGTATTCGTCGCCGGCCGATTTAAGGTATGCCGTGGCGAGGTACGACGGGAACATCGCGGATGGAGATTCGCGCGGGTTCTTAAACGCAAATAATAATAATAGTAATAACGAGTTAGTATCGACGAGTTACAATAATAACGCTAAAACGGCTTTGAGCGAAGAGTTTCGAGTAGAAGCAAAAAATGTTCGACTTTTAGAGAGAATAGCAGTTGGTGGCTTCGCCGAAGTATTTCGAGGTTCGTATCAAGGTACGTTAGTCGCCGTGAAACAACTGCTAGAGCGCGGTAAAGGAGTTCAAGAGAAATTAGAAAATGAAGTACAAACATTAGCGCGCTTACGGCATCCGAATTTATTGTTATTCATGGGGTATAGTATAGAACCACCGTTGATTTTAACAGAGTTCATGCGACGCGGGTCATTACATGGAATTTTGAAATCAGACGAATGTTTTAAAGTAGATGGATTTAGATGTTTGAATATTGCAATGGCCGTAGCACGCGGAATGCATTATTTACATTCACGCGAGCCTCCGATTTTACACCTTGATCTAAAGTCTCCGAACATTTTAGTCGATGAAAAGTGGAGAACAAAAATAGCCGATTTCGGAATGTCGCGCGTTAGATTCTCTACTTTGGCTTCCGCGCGCTCTGAATTCCATGGTACGCCGGAATGGATGGCCCCCGAAATGCTTCGCGCCGAACCGTACGACGAAAGAGCGGATATCTATTCTTATGGCGTCGTTCTGTGGGAATTACTGACCACGCGTACGCCATGGGACGAATTACACCCAATGCAAGTCGTCGCCGTCGTCGGATACTCCGAACGCAGGTTAACATTACCAGAAGATTGGTCAAAACGTCGCAAAGAACTATCGCCGCCTGCGACTACCTCTTCTCTCTCGCAGGCGGACGAACTCGCGTTCTCTACGTTGACGAAATTATTTCACTCGAGCGCTTCTAAAGAAACTAACCTTCGTCCGAAATCGTTCGAGTCCATCTTACACACGCTCGAGATGGAAATGACCGAATGGAGACGTCTGTTACCGAGTAGTATCGGCGCTACTTCTCTTTAGCCAAAATTAGTGCATTAGATCTTCCTATCAATCGTTTTTAGTTCACGCGGTACGTAGCCAACGCAATTCGCTCGCGCTCGCGCGCAGCCAATCTCGCGATGACTAGCTCGTACTAGATCATAAATAAAGCCTCAGGCGAACGCGCTCGTCTCGCTTCTGTCGTTGTTTCTGTTGTCTCAAATGACAGGTCAGCACTTTTTGAAAAAACTGTTTTTATTATTTCTGCTCTTTTCCCATTCGCCTCAAAAAAAGAACATCAGAGAGAGATCTCGACTCGACCTAAAACTGTACGTAATCTCGAATCGTTCGAGATCGAATCAATCGAGATCGAGGTTGAAAGGTCTTATTCATTGATCCACACGAAAGTTAACCGCGCGCGTGTTTTTTTGTTCTCCTGCGTACTATCTTCAGAGAAAGACGAAGATCCCGTTTATTCCTATTTTGGGGAAAGTTCTTTCTAAGAGGAGGATTGGAACAAAAGTGCGTTTAAGAACGCGCGGATCGAATAATTTATAAATAAAATAAAAGAGAGATAGAGAGGAGCATCGCGCGCGTGTGAGTGTGTGAGTGTGTGTGAGAGCTCTGTGCGTGATTTGAGGAATGCGAGACTTTGCGTCTGCCTCGTTCGCGTCCGGTACGTTTTATTAATTCGTTTTTTGTTTCGTTCATGTGATGTTGTGGGAGGTCTTTACCCCCTAAATGGTGTTGGATTTTGGACGGCGATGGATACGTATGCACGTGTGTGTGTGTGTGTGTGTGTGTGTGTGTGTATATACAGCGATGAGTAATACTTACGATCTTCTTGTTCTCTCTTTCTATCTACGTTTTATTCATGATTGATTCATGTGTATAAATAGATTACGACCCGATTACTGTTCAGGATAGAAAAGGGTTGAAGGCGATTGAGTGTCCGAGTAGTGCAAACGCGTCGCCGACGACGAATTTGAACGATAGAGGTAGTGGGACACCGAATGTATCGCAAAGTACTGGATCTCCAGTGTCCATAATGCGGAGGTTTGATTCCAATAACAGTAATAATAGCAGCGCTGCGGGGGGGAGAATCGGAGCGCATCATCACCATCATCAGAAATCGTCTTCGTTTGGAAAAGTCGCGGATCCGATCTGGATCGACGATGATTGTAAAGTAGATGATGATTTTTGTTTTAGCGATGATGGTTTGACGCCAGATAAATCTCTCAGAAGGAGAAAATCATTACAGCAGACGAATATGAATACGAATACGGAGAATAAATTTAATAAAATTACGAGCGTCGAGATTGAAAACGAACAAAAAATGGCACAAGGTTTATGGGATAAACCATCTGCATCGTCGCTAGATTTATTACACATCACCTCGCGCGTGCCTTTGGTCGTTAATCGCACTGGTAAAGCTGCGCCGAAAAAGCCCCCTTCACCGGCGAAGAAACAAACGACGACTACGAAAACAACAAAAAAAGAAACGAGAACAAAATCGACTCAAAAATGGTTCTACACTAAAGTGACATTCGTCGCCGTGCTTTTGAACTTTGTCGTCGCTTTGCCGGCGTCAATTTTCACGCAGCTCCCGACCGTGTTCACTGGTTTGGGTGTTTTGAAAGCGTTAGATTGGTTATTTCCAAACTCGAGAAATCGTTTGATAAGAATCTCAAAGAGGTTTCGTTCGATGCGTTCGGGTTTTGACAAAAATAGAAAGAACATTTCATTTCCGCGTTTGAAATTTGCTCGAATCAACGTACAATCTATTGCGAATATTGCGCGAAGAGGAAGTGTAAATGCAATGAACCGTGTATCCGCCGCTCGAACACCGTTGAAGTTATCCGAATCGTTTGATAATTTAATCAAAGAAGGTCAGAAGAAAGATTTAGAGGGCGATACGCTCGCGGCTGTGGAAATTTTCACTAAAGCGGTGGATAGACAACCCTTGAATCAGTTTGCAAACATCGCGTTATCGAAATCTCTTTCTGATCGAGTCTTTGAACCAGCAATATTCAAGGATAGAATGAAAGCGAAAGCAATAGCGGATGAATCCGTAGGTCGTGCAAGAAAAGCTGTAGAGATGGATCCGAGCTGTTGTCACGCGCACGTATGTTTAGCCGTAGCGTATGGTCGAGCGCAAATGTTTTCTAACGAAAATCGCGAAAAAGTCGAGCTTGGGAGAATGCTCAAAGACTCCTTAGATGTAGCTCTAGCGATTAACCCCGATGATGACATGGCCTTGCACGTCTTAGGTCGATACGAATGGTCCATGGCAAACTTAAGCGGATTAACAAAAGTATACGTTAAAATGATGTACGGCGCTTTAGTCCCAGGATCTGCAGCGAATGCCGAAAAATGCTTCAAACGATGCATAGAAATCAACCCGGAAAGGTTAATCCATAAAGTCGAGCTCGCAAAAATGCTCTTTGACCTCAAACGATTCGAAGAAGCTCTTTCGTTCGCAAAACAAGGCTCTCTTCTGGCGATGGAAGACGTGAACTCTGAAATCGAACGCAAGAACGCTTTGGAGATTATTAGAAAATCGGAACTAAAATTACTAAAACGATCGAGAAGCAGCGCGTTACTCTCGAACAAATCGAAATCGAGGACGTTCTCTTCTTCTTCTTTTTCTCAGAAAGAATGAGTATTATTGCGCTCCTTCACCAGTAGCAACATCGCTTGTGAGTAAATGTGCGAGCGTTGCGCCGTGGAACACGTGCGTTCCTTTCTAGTCGTTTCATGAAAGACGAACGCATCAGCGGGAACTTCAACGAGGCCAAGGCTTGCTGGAATCGAGCGAGCGCCAACCTAGCCTTTTGCACGCGCGCGTTCGTCCTTCATGGAACGACTCCAAAGACGCCGTGGATGGCCGACCACGAGAGGCGTGTGGCCCCGTGCCTCGATCCCAACGAGCGACGTTGACGCCAAAATGGGCGACGCGATAAATCTTTAAAGAAAAATGAATCGGTCAACATCCATTCGTTCACTCTTTATATTGCACACTCTGCAAGTAGGCATACATAAGAGAGTGTGCAATATAAAGAGTGAACGAATGAATGTTAACGTCTTCATTTTTCTTTAAAGATTTATCGCGATACGCTTACTATACTTAATAAGCTTTCCACTAAGTGTTCGGATTTTAAACACGCTATCCAACGGTACCAGGTTTATAGCGATTGGCGTTAGTTTAATTTGAGTGATATTCCGACGACGGCTATTAACGCCACCTTCTTCACGAGATTCCAGAATACAACGCCGATGGAAAATAATTTGACAGGACAAAAGGCGATATATTCGCTCATCTTCTTTCGCGCGATTTCTCGCGGTGTTCTTATGTCTTTCACTCTCGTACCGGTCGCATTTTTCATCCGCGTCGTATGCAGCGGGCCAACTCAACTCCAAAGGCACCCATCACAAACACTGATTAGTACATGTATACATAAAACGTGAGATCACAAAAAACTTCATTAATTAATTATTTATGCGCATCGGTTTCGATCCTAGACTCGGCTTTAAAGCTCTTTCTTTCTCTCTTTCTTTCGACCGAACGGTG
>Ga0302126_10002098_pt1 | contig 11586 bp, 8 predicted proteins | sample CB4_20m_MG_FD_203108 | JGI IMG/M metagenome (GOLD analysis project Ga0302126, IMG submission 203108) | Marine microbial communities from Western Arctic Ocean, Canada - CB4_20m | ecosystem: Environmental > Aquatic > Marine > Oceanic | place: Canada: Western Arctic Ocean | collected 2017-09-24 | reverse complement strand
AACGCGATGATGATCTGGAAACCATGTTTTGTGCCGATGAAGACGGTAACTTGTCAACGACGAACGATTCCACAAATTTTTCGTTCGATCTCTCGACATCGAAGAAAGAGAGAGAGAGAGAGAGAGAGATGGTTTAATCGCGAGAGGTATGATTAGCGCGTGGTTTTAAAACCACGACAGCTATAACTCTCTCGGTCAAACATGTCTGTTTTGAAGAAGAGAGATTGGGAGAGAGAAACGTACTGAACATACTTCGTTTAGTGTGAAGAGTTAAAGCGCGCGAAAGAGAGAGAGAGAGATCAAATCACGAGCGACCGACCGCGCGTGTGCGTTTTCTCTCGATTCGATCTCGGTTTAAAACGTACTACTATACAACTAATTAAAAAAAAAGATGCGTTAAATATTGATGGAGTGACTTAGACCAAGAGTTTAGGGTTTCATACAAAATTATTACGAGTAAGTAAAAGAAAAAACATTATTTAATTAGTTATAAAGAGTATAGTATTTCTATTACATTAATCCGCTCAAAACGAACATGGCTTCGATCGGCTTAGGCAAAGGCATCGGGATCCCAGTGAAACTGTTACACGAATCCGAAGGGCACGTGATCACGGTAAGAAAAGATTGATTGATTGTTTGATTGAGAGCTTTTATTGTTGTTATTTCTATTACTTTCATCAATCGCGATGAATAAATGTTCAGAAGTCGAGATCTCGTGTGAAGTAAAAAAAAGCTTCTTCTTCTTCTTCTTCTTCTTCTTCGTAGTTCTTTTTTCGTTAACTCACTGTACTGTTTCTCTTCAATGTTATTATTATTATATATTATCGTTTTGGACGTAATGCACAAAACAAACAAACCATAACAGGTCGAATTGAAGTCAGGCGAAACGTATAGGGGACAATTAGTCGAAGCGGAGGATAACTGGAACTGTCAATTAAGTTCGGTCTCGTTCACTGGAAAAGACGGGAAGCAACAATCGATGGAAAACGCGTACTTAAGAGGGTCGAAGATCAGGATGGTGATCGTTCCAGATATGTTGAAGAACGCGCCGATGTTTAAGAAGATCGATCCGAGGACGCCGAAGATTTTAGCCGGCACGAAGTAAACGCGTGCGCGTACGCGAGGAATAAATGAGAGTATAGTAGCGAATCGAATGGTCATCGTTATCAGTATATATATATATATATATATATATATATATATATGTTTTAGATTTTAGCGCGAGAGAGAAAAGAGAGAGAGAGAGAGATTGTATAGTAGAGAAAAGAAAGATTATTACGCGTAGTATATATATAATACTACGGTACTCCACAACAAAATAGTTGGTATACTACGTATGACTATACGCACACGCACCACTATTACTAATAATAATAACAATGATAATGGTTACTCTCGCGCCCAGGCGGGCGATCGTTGATGAATATTTCTTGGCGATCGTCTGGCAGCAGTCGCTCCATTCGTTACACCGTTTGAATGATAACCATTCTTCGTCGTTGCTTTCGTTTTGCTACCAATTTTATTATTATTGTTATTATTATTATTATCATTAGTAGTACTCTTGTTCTTTTTGTAAATGTCATACATTTGTTCTTGTGCCATGTGCAACAAGTAACACATGCAATGTATTGGCACTAAATACGGCATGTTTTCACGAAAACTGGCGTTTTTATGGAAACCTAACAAACCAACGATAGAACCTAAAATCATCGGATGCGGGATGCCCGTGTTATACGGAAAACCGCTCACGAAATTCGGTTTACACTTGCCTAATTCGACGCCGAAATACGTTTGATCGACGCCTAGAGCATACGCTGCAGAAAAGCTCAACGCGTAACCGAAACCGATCATTAACAACGAAACCAAATCGAACTCAAACTTTTGAAGAGGAAAGAAGTAGTTGTAGCCGAGATGAAATAAAGCGATCGTTTTGAAAAACATCACGTTTCTCTTGAACGTCCCAAAATTAATCTTCTCTCTCACGTGATACGTCGCGATGTACATGCAATAATGCGTATACGACGTCAAAACGAGGAAAAAATATGGATGAACATATTTATTCCCGATATAATACGCGGCTAAACAAGCCGAAACTGTGTTCAAACCGGCCCTGCGTTCGAGTTCAAATACAGATCTCGTGACAAACAAAACCATAAACGCCATAAACTTCCAAAGTAAAGTCTTTGGCGCGATCGTGTTCAGGAACAAATTTCTCGCGGCCCAATTATAAAAAGACGCCAAAGTTCCTAAAAATCTCCCAACAAAACCAAAGCATCTCGGGTAAACGACGTAATGCAACTTCATCGTCACCCTTCTGTCGGTATTTTTCGTTGGCAAGTCTTGAATAATGTGGATTTCGCGATGGTAATCAAACCCAACGACGTCGCCGTCGGATAAACAAGATCCAGAGCCTTGCATTGGAAAAATGGTCTCCACTTGAACGTTTTCGTTCACAGCAACCATGCATCGATAGACGAAACACCATGGATACACAGACCATGGGCCATCGCAATGTTCCATATAAAACACGGTATCCGAGTTAAAGTTATGGTGCGAACTTGCGACGTAGATTTCATTCATGGAATAAATCGGCACCACGGCCCACGCATCCGGTCTAAACGAATTTGCAAACATATTCTTAATGTTCACTGAATCAATAATACTAGTAAACGCATTTTTCGATTTTGATGGTAACTTTTCGTACCACCAATGCGACGTACGATCTCTCGCCGGGTTTTCCTTCGAAACAAAATCGTATATAGTCCTCAAAGCTTCCTTTTCCTTTGCTAAAGTCAACTTTGTTCTCAAAAGATAATCGTGTGCGACGATCCATCCAAAAACGGAATCTTTCATGTTTTGAAGCGCGTCGATGCATAACGGCAGCAAGTAATAGGTATGTTGCAACAATATTTGAAACCATTTTTGTTCGTTCATGTACGATTGTTGGTACGTCTTTTCCTTTGTGATTATGTGCGCGAGCTCTTGCCCAAAATACGCCAACGCGAACAAAACCAAGCTTTCCTTCAACGTAATCTTTCTCTGTTCAACTAAATACTCGCTATTTACGTGTATTAATTATTATTCCATAACGATTGCGATACGATCATATATAATTTAATGAAAAGAAGAGATTTTTACGAAAGAGAGAGAGAGAGAGAGAAGACGTAAGTAATTCAAACGAATAATTATTCGCTCATAAAAACACGACGAATCAAACCCTTGCTAGCGAGTACACGACGAAAACGTCCACCACCGTTGCTCTCGACCGAGCTCTATCGTCTCGCTCGATCCGATTCAAAAAACAAAATAACGGAACACATCACCATCAACGACTCGCGCTATACAACACACACACACACGCACTCGCTCTATGAATTACACAACAACACGCACCTCGCGATCAAAATGAGCGAAAGCGCGAATCCGGTCACGACAACCGGTACGTTCATTAAAGACGAAGAAGATTTCTTAATCATCTTCGCGTTCTTTTGCTCGATCGAGCGACAACTCTTGAACAAACTTAATTGATACAAAACTGCCAACGCTCGAAACGCTGATTTGATCATTTTTTCCTTCGTTCGATCGTCATCGTTCGTTTTTGTGTTTTCGAAATAGTTCAAACTATTTCCGAAATCGGTTAAAAGGAGCATCGATTTCAAGATTGAGATGAAAGAAACGATAGCGATCGGAGTAGTTATTAAATGTAGAAAACAATTTAATGAGTTGTTGTGGTACTGCCTGAACCTTATCGCGTGTTCAGAGAACGACGAGTTCATTTTTATGAATGTTTTCTCTTTATTATTATTATTATTATTACTCTCTCCTTATGATTTGGCTAATGAAGAAGTGACGACAGAGGCGAAAAAAAATATTCCTTTTTTTTTTGAATATTTAGCTTGGCCAATCGCGCGGCTAATGCGCTCGATTAGTTCTTCGCTAACGATCCAATTAGAACGAAATCTTCTAGGAACAAAGAACAGTACGTGAGCTAAGCGCTCATGAAGTTTGAGTGTAAAAGAATGAGAATTAAAGATGGGAGAGCACAAGGCATATCGTGATTAAAACCCTAAACCTGGAGTGCAGCAAGTGCTTTCTTTACCTCCGACCAAGTGCTTGATATCAAAGTCATTTATAGGCTATGATTCACTTCAAATCAAATTTAGAGATACGCATGTTTCTCTGGCTAATAATATAGCAATAAATAACAATAAATAGAACAATAAAGAACAGAGCGAAAGGTGGTAATTTTTCATCATCACGTCGCACGCTTTTATAATTATAGCCCTACAGGCTCGCGCGCGCGCGCGCGGTGTTCATAATTTTATTGGCCACCTCCACGCTTCTTAGGCAATCGCGAATCTTTCAAAAACTTTTGATATTCCTTGTTCATTTTTTCGTATTCTTTCTCGTCCCATCCAGACTCGTTCGCACCGGCGGCGGCTTCTTGTTTTTTGTTCGCCTCGTTCGCTTCTCTAACTTCATCAGCGATCTTATCAGTATCCATTTTCAGTTTTGAACTACTCTCCTTTGAGATTGTTTTCGCGGTCGAAGATAATCGGTTACCGAGGAGTTGCGACGAGTCTGGATTTTGCGCAATCGCTTTCGTCCAACGCGCTTTTTGCTTCTCGCGGTCGGCGGCTAGGCGAATCTCGCGTTCGGCGCGACCCTTCGCGCGCTCGCGTCTATTTTTGCGAACTTGTGCAGAGGTGAAGACTAAACAGGCGAATCCAAAGGAGTACATGAAGACCTCTTGAAGAGGCATCGCAGACGTAATGAGCGTTGGTCGTTTCGGTAATGATAACGAAGGCGGTTGAATGGATTTCGTGAATTCAACGACAGATATCATTTTCTTGCCAACGAATTGCTTCGTTTTGTCCAATTTAGTAGATGTTGATAACGACGACGTTTGCTTTGTCGCTTTATCATTATTTTCAGTCTTCTTCGCTTCTTTCGTTTTCGTTCTCGCATTTGGCGGTTTCAACGCTTCGATGTTTGATTTTGTTGTTGTTCTTGTTCTTGTTGGTTTCGCCTTATTTGCAGTAGGAATCTGTTTTAGCTGAACAGACTTTTTAATCTTGGCGGCTTCGATGGCTAACATTTTCTGTTCCACGGCGTCTTTGGTCTTAAAAGTCAAGTCCTTCACCGATGTAGTAGCTTTATTTGCGGCGTCAACTGTTACATCTCTCGCCTTCGTGCTGATATTGACAACGGCTGAACCTGTTGATTTCGAAGTCTCGACAAGTTTTGAACCAAGAACTTTTGATGTTTCGATTGCGGATGAACTTAATGATTTCGTGGTTTCGATCGCTTTAGAACCTACAGTTTTCGTGGTTTCGATCGCTTTAGAACCTACAGTTTTCGTGGTTTCGATCGCTTTAGAACCTACAGTTTTCGTGGCTTCGATCGCTTTAGAACCTACAGTTTTCGTGGCTTCGATCGCTTTAGAACCAACCTTTGAAGTGGTTTCAAAAGCACTAGAACCAACCTTTGAAGTGGTTTCGATCGCTTTGGAACCAACCGCTTTCGTTCGCTCAAACACGGACGAGCTTATTGATTTAGAAAAGTCAGCAAACGCGGACGCTGATTTGAACATTTTCTCTTTAGCCCCGTTCACGTCGATCCTTATTTGCGGCGCCGACGAAATCGCACTCTTGCCCTTAGTAGCAGTAGAAACAATAGTAGTAGTAGTAGTAGTAGTAGTAGTGACACCGGCGGCGTTGTTCTTGGCGGAAGATGACTTCTTTTGTTTCAGCAGCATTCGTTCTTGTTTTGCTCTTAATTTCTGCTCGGTTTCAATTTTTTTCCTCTCCTCCTCGATCTTCTTCCTCGCTTCGGTTTCAATCTTCTCCTTGGTCATCCTCGCCTTCTCAGCGGCTTCTTTCATAGCTCTCGAGCGCTCTCGTTCTATCGCTTTCGCCTCTTCCGCTCTCTTTACTTCCAACTCCTTCTTCAAAATCTCCACGTTTGCGAGTTTTTTCTTCAACTCTTCTCCTTTCTTGTCGAACGCGAACTCTCTCCCATCCGTCGTAATCGATTTCTTAAACCTCTTCTCGGTGAAATACGTCTTCCCTCGCTGGAAAGATATTTTCGGTACTCTATCCCTACTCAATAATTTATTCCTCCTCGCGATCTCTTTCGCTCGTTCTTTCAATCGAACGCTGCTTTTGCGCGTCTTGGCCGCCACCGCGCCCAGTTTTTGCGAATCATTCTTCGTCATCTTCTTCGCGTTATCTTCCTCGAACTCTTTCGCGATCGTCGTTTCTAGGACCCCGGTCTTCTCAGCGAACGCGCACCAGGCTACGAAAATAACTAAAGGCCACGCCTGTTGCTCTTTCGCTCTGCTGCCCAACGCTGCTCTTATTGTTTCGCTTTCTTTTGCAAAACTGGTTTCAGTCGTCGTTTGCGCGAATTTCAATCGATTTGCGCTCGCGTCTTTTCGTGCTACCACGACAAAAGCTTCTTCTTCATCTTTATCTTTATCTTCATCGATCGATGATTCGCTTTCTTTTGCACTCATCTGCCCTGCGATTCGTGTTTGATCGAATTTCATTCGATTGGATTGTGATTGTGATTGCTTGTTTTTCAGAACTTTGCCATGATAGGCCTTATTCTTAGTTTTCACTGATGATGATTTCGCTGCTGCTAATGATGATGATAATAACGACTGCTTTTGCGATTGGTGCTTTTGTAGTCCAGCGCTCGCTCCAAAGCGATTCATCGTTAGAGAATTAATTATGTAGCGATGAGCGCTTTAAATTGAAAGTTGTACCACCACGGTTTAAATGCATAAATGGAGTTGGCCAGATTTAGGGTTTCAAGAATTGATTTAGGGTTTAGGGTTTAAAATTACAAAACCCTAAATAGTATAATAGATATTTTTTTTACATTTCCCCACACTGTTTAGTATTCAATGCGCGGCACATATATCGATCAATTTTTAGTACACGCAAGGGATCGATGGATATACACAAACACGTAGTACTGTGTTTTTTTGTGTGAGTTTATTACATATCGCTCTCTTGCAAAGAAATAACTCATCGTCATCATCGACATCATCAGATTATGCAAAACACAGAGCAGATGATTTATTATGTTATAAATAATCAGAACATTGAGAGAGAGTAATAAAGCTTAATTGAACATATATTGAAAACCAACAGTCAGTAATAGTAATAGTAATAGTAACAGTAGTAATAGTAATAATGAGAAAACTTGACGTAACGAGCGCTCGACCACGAGCTCGTTTCGCTCAATCCTCCAAGTTCTGCAAAAGACGCGATTTTGCCCTAAAAATCAAACCACGGCTGATGAGCGGCAAAACAGAGGAAATAAAAACAGTAAAGTCTTCGAACGCAGCAGCAGTAAAAGCAGTAAAAGCAGCAGAGATGACGATGCGGTTACGAGTTAATGACGTGACTTACGTCCCGCCAGGATCTGCTCGGCAGACTTTGAGTTCGTTGACGTTTTCGTTACCGAGGAATGGGTTAGTTTTAGTCGTCGGGAGGTCCGGGGCAGGGAAATCGACGCTGTTGAATCTGATCGGCGGGTACGAAAGCGCGTGCGCGTGCGCGCGTGCGTGTGTAAAGATTGTTTTTGTTTTTGTTTTTGCTATATATATGTATATATATACGCGAGAGTTTCCGCGTTTAGCGCGACGACGATGACCACATGTATGATGATGACGCGGAACACGCGGTTTTCGATGTAATGATTGAATACGTGTTGATAGTGTTTAGATTCGTGTGTGAGGTCATGCGCGCGCGTGTGCGTGTGTGTGTGTGTGTGTGTGTGTGTATGTATGTGTGGTAGAGTTAATGATGCGCTGCATGGATTGATGGGTTCTCGCGACGCGCGCGTGGACGGAGAGCGTTCTCTCTCTTTCTCTCAATGTGGGTTTAATAATATATCTGACATCTCTAATCTCTCTTTCTTTCTCTCTTTTAGGTTAGCGGAACCGACGAGTGGGACGATTAAAATACTCGACGCCGACGCCGCCGACGCCGACGACGACGATTTCGTAACGCATAAAGGAGATTCATACTTTGAAGGCGAAGACGACGACGTCGACAAAATTAAGGACGATTTAAAAAAAACGATGATTATAATAAATAATAGTAATAGCAGTAGTAACAGCACGTCGGCTGCTGAGAGAACGAAAAAAGTCGGATTATGTTTCCAGTTCCCGGAGAGGCACTTTTTAGGAAGAACGATTTTGGAAGAGTTGACGTTTGGATGGCCGCAAAACGCGCGGTCGTTTAGGTTACGCCGAGAGTTAGCAGAAGTCACGAAGAAGGCTTTGAAGGCGGTGAATATGGAAGAATATCCATTAGATGCAGAGGTGAAGACGTTATCGGGCGGGTATAAAAGACGCTTAGCGTTAGCCTGTCAATTAGCTCGCGATCCGAAGGTTTTATGTTTAGACGAACCATTAGCTGGTCTAGATTGGAAGTCGAGGTTTGACGTCGCAAAGGTTTTAGAAAAATTGAAGCGCGAACGATTGATCGTAGTCGTAACGCATGACGTAGAGGAAATGAGACGAATCGCGGACGAGGCGTACAGAGTGAAAGATGGCGGATTAGGAATTGAGAGAATTGATGGGTTTGTTCAAGGTTCTGGAGCGAGGACGAACGAAAGCTTCGTTCGCGAAGGCGAGTTTGGCAATTTTTGAGCGCGTTGAGATACGTAAAATGGGAGATTATCACACAAACATCAACATCGTCGAAACAGTCGTAGTATGGCACAAGCTATTAACAACGATCTTTCTTTCCGTTGTTAATAGCTTGTGCCATATTACGACTGTTTCGACGATGTTGATGTTTGTGTGATAATCTCCCATTTTCACTTTTTGTACGTTCAAGTAGTCTTAGTTCCGCGCGAAACTAATCATAAGTTTAAACTTTTGAAAGACAGTGCTTGAAGAGTACTGGAAATGAAACTGAGAGAGATAGAAATCTAACGACAGATATATACGCATATATAAACGTATTCGTATACGTGTAGTAATTAGAAATATTTGCATACAGATAATATGTAGTATACTTATATATACTTAATATGCGTCGTTAAAAATAACTTCACGATCTCTCTACGTCTCCCCAACCGCCGCAATCGGATCCACACTCGCCGTCTGGATCTAAAACGTACACTAATTCCCAAAAATGCGATTTATTATCGTTTCCAGACGCGTTCTCCTCTAAAGCGTCCGCCCACGTTTTTCTCGTTTCTGTCTTTTTCTTCCTTAAACAAGCTAAACTCGCGACGTTCATGTTCAACTCTTGCACGCCAGTAAACTCTCTCACGGCTTCTTCTAGGCCTTTGTTATGACCTACGATTAAAACGACCTCGGACGTCCCATCCGGTTCTTCAAAGGTCTCGGATTCCCCGATGACGATCTGCGATACGTGTTCGGCAAAGACGCCATCCATGCCGGCGTAGTGATAGACGCTACCCAAAAAAAGCGGGTTTGCAAATTCGGGCAAGTTATCGTCATCCGCAGTCGTCGTCGTTTGCGCTGCGTCGTCGTCGTCCGCGGCTGCTATCGTAGACGGTTTGCGCAAACTCGTCAAGTTCATTTCTTTCAACGTCTCCCTCGTCCTTCGAGCGCTACTGCATATCGCCCTCGTCGGCTCCCACGCGTTCCCTGCGATCTCGAACAACCTCATCCCTAGCTCTTTCGCCAAAAATTTCCCTTCTTCAGTTAAAGGCCTATCGATATCTCTCGCGTATTTGTTCAGATCGTTATCGGCCTTTGAGTGCCTCATCAGAATCAGCTTGAAATAGGACGACACTTCTTCATCTAAATCATCGTAAGAAGAGGAAGAGGAAGAAGAGGAAACAGGTTTCTGTTTTCTACGCTGTTGGCACCGAGAGCATTCGCGGTTCTTAGTAGTAGTACTCCTGCCGTAGACGACGTTTCGTGAAAAATATCCATCTCTTTGATACGAACGGATCAGTAGTTGTTGTTGTTGATGATGATGATGATGAAGACGAGCAGTAGTCGTCGCAGCAGCAGTAGTAGTATTGGCCATGACGTATATAGTTCCTGACTAGATATATATTTTTGCCCTTCGAAAGACTCTGACGAGTGTGTATGTATGTATGTATATCTATTCGTCGTGTTGCTATTGGGCAAAGAAAGAGTAGAGAGTTTTGAGGGAATATACGTCTATTTATTTTTCTTATTATTATTATAAAGATTTTCTTGATCAGCGATATCTTTAAAACTACATGTTTAACTAATCTCTTCGTGAACACTATCGCATCTTTTCAAAGGTAAGAGTAGAGACATAAACGCCGTAAACTATAGCTCAGGGCACACTTTGTCGTGAAAACCGAGTTCGGCAATTCTAATGTCAGGCTGTCGTATAATTGGTACTACAAGAAAATACAAGTTGAAACTATTTAAGACGAAAGAATTCGCTGCCGAACGCGAGAACTCTCTCTCTCTTTCTAAATATTTTTTTTCGCAGCCTCCTTTTGCGCTCGTTTCTTCAACTCGAACGATCTCCGTCGGTTTTGCTCGAGATGATAAGGGATCAAAACTTGCGCGAAACCGAATAGTAATCCCAAAGGGAGACTCGCAGCGAGAGGATACTCCGTACTGAAAATGGACGACTGTAAAATGATGTTGTTTCCTTTGCAAGATTGACCACTCGAGATTACGGTTTCGACCATATATCTGGATAGGAGATACGGTTGCACGATGTGATTCAAGAACAAACTTAGAATATGTCGTTCCAATCTGACGTTCAATATGCACGCGGTTGATCGATATACGACCAAGTTGAGTATTTGTGGATAATCCGATTTAACGTACGCAGACCAAGGACATATGTTTCGAATAGCCATGACTAAAAGTCCTCTATGTAAACAATAAAATCGAGGAAAGAAGATGCCAATGCTTAGGCAAATTGCTGGTACGAACAAACTGAAAGTTTTTAAGAGAAACATCGGCGTGACCGTAGTTGAACTCAAATAAGGATCATCCGCGATGTTTATATCATGCATCATTTCCTTGTTGTAAATACACGATGTAAAAAGAGCAACTCCAATCCCCTTGAAACCACCTTGCTCTTCGTTGAATAATTTCAAAAACATGGCAACAGCGTAATATGAGAGAATGAAATATAATCCGCAGTCATATGGTCGATGCATAATTGCCGAATCGAGGATGAATTCGCGTTCTTGATTTGGATTCGGAAAAGAAAAGCACGCTTTCGCTTGAAACTTTTTCATTTGATTAGAAACATATTTAAACAAGCCTGAAAAACTTTTTCCATTTCCTCGGGAATCGATTTCTTCCTGAATTTGCTTTACGTATATTTGATCTCCGCTTTCAACGGAATCGCCTTGCCACTCTCTCTTCATCCAAAAGATGCCGTATTTTGCAGCAAATTGGCAACGCGATCTCAATTCCAATGATCGATAAATTGTGAAATTTAGAAGCATCAATAGACTCGTGATAAAATTATCGTGTCCTATTCTGTTTTGAAAATCGATGAAGCCGTTCAAGCATACGTCGAGAACGCTCGACGTATGTGTATGTGCGAGTGCACTAAACTGAACTCCGCGAAAAAGAAGGCGGCT
>Ga0302126_10002094_pt1 | contig 11600 bp, 9 predicted proteins | sample CB4_20m_MG_FD_203108 | JGI IMG/M metagenome (GOLD analysis project Ga0302126, IMG submission 203108) | Marine microbial communities from Western Arctic Ocean, Canada - CB4_20m | ecosystem: Environmental > Aquatic > Marine > Oceanic | place: Canada: Western Arctic Ocean | collected 2017-09-24 | reverse complement strand
AAAAAGCACCGATTACAGTTAAAAACTTCCTTCAGTATATTGATGAAGGTTTCTACAAGGGAACAATTTTTCATCGAGTTATTGATGGGTTTATGATTCAAGGTGGTGGTTTTGATAAAGATATGAATCAGAAGCAAACTAATGAACCAATTAAAAATGAAGCTGAAAATGGCTTAAAAAATGAAATGTATACTATCGCTATGGCAAGAACTTCAGTTCCAGATTCAGCTACATCACAATTTTTTATAAACGTAGGTAATAATGATTTCCTAGATTATCCTGGGCAAGATGGTGCCGGCTACTGTGTTTTTGGAAAGGTCATCGAAGGGCAAGACGTTATTGAAAAAATGAAAGCTACTAAAACAGGAACAACAAACGGACACCAGGATGTCCCAAGCGAAGTAATATTAATTGAGGACATATCTACTGATAAAAATTAATTCTAGCGCAGTTTTTGTTTCAGATACTCATTTAAATGACTCCTCGCCAGAGACAATAACTAAATTTATTAATTTTCTTGAGAGAAATGTTAGTAAATATGACTGCCTTTTTATTTTAGGTGATCTTTTTGATTGGTGGATTGGTGATGATACTAATCAATTTCCCCAGATTACTACCGCACTAAAAAAACTTTCGAAATCAATGAGTATCTATTTTATTGCTGGGAATAGAGATTTTTTTATTGGAAAAGAGTTTGAAAAAAAAACTGGCATTCAAATCCTTAAAGACCCGACATTAATTCAACTAGGTAATAAAAAAACCATACTTTTGCATGGTGATACTTTGTGCGTAGATGACAAAAAATATCAAAAATTTAGAACTATTGCACGATCAAATATCGTTATGAAGATATATTCAAACCTTCCTTTAGTGTTAAGGCAATATATTTTTAAAGTAGTAAGAAAAAAAAGTGATGAAGGAAAAAAATCAAAAAATATTGAAATAATGGATGTTAATCAGACTGCTGTAAAAAATTTATTTAGCAAATTTAATTGTCCTCCCTTAATGATTCATGGCCATACACATAGGCCAAAAAAACATTATTATAATTTTAATAATAAACATTGTGAAAGATGGGTTTTAAATGACTGGTATGACTCAGAAAGCTTTTTGCTTTGGGATAAAAAAAAATTAAAGGTTGTAAATATTTAATTTTTTTTATTTCTTTCACACTCCTCTTTTCTATTTCCAATTGCTGCTTGATTTAAAATTCCGTTAATATATTTGTGTCCATCAGACCCACCAAATGATTTGGAAATCTCGATAGCTTCGTTTATTACAACCTTATAAGGCACTGATAGTAAATACTTTAGCTCATAAATTGAAATGTACATAACTGAAAGTTCAATTGGACTTAGTTCCTTATACTCACGATCTGTATACAATATGATTTCTTTCTTCAGTTCCTCAAGATTTTCAAATACACCTTTTAAAATCAAATTATAGAAACTTTCATCCGCATGAATAAAATCTGGATCATCAATAATATCTTTTTTAATTTGCTTTAAATCGAATTGATTCACAATCCCTCGATAAACTCCTTTCATTGCTAATTCTCGTGATTTCCTACGATTATTATTTTTTTTTACTGATTTAGAGGTTTTTCTATGCATACTTATCTTTTAGGAAACTTTATTGCCATTTCTATTGCTGCCTCTGCTGCTTCTTCCCCTTTTATAACAACTCTTTCGAGTGCTTGCTCAGCAGTATTTGTAGTTAAAACAGCATTAATAATTGGTACAGAGCTATCTAGTTGAACTCGCATTATCCCATTTGCTGACTGCTCAGATACAATCTCAAAATGATAAGTGTCACCTCTTACAACTGCTCCTATTGCAATCAAGACATCAGGCTCCTTATTATTTATAATATTTTGCAAAGCAATCGGGATCTCTAGGGCTCCGGGAACAGTTTCATATGTTATCGCCTCAGCTCTAACACCTAAATCTTTTAGCTTAGAGGTACAAGCTTTCGAAATTTTTTCAATAATCTGCTCGTTAAATCTTGAGCAAACAATGCCCACAATTAAATCACTAGTTATCATAAGTATTTTATTGAAAGATTATCAATCCTTTTTGTAGGGCATTAAATATACCTAAAGTTATCGGAACCAAAACTACAATCCAAGCAACAGGCAAAATAATACTTTGCAGCTTTGTATTTGTTTTAGACGATGTCTTTAGCACTTCTTTACTACTTGCAGCTATAGATTGCTCTTTTTTTAATTCTGAATTACTCATAAAATACTTCTTATTTACTGGTCGGATTAGTAGGTTAAGAATAAATCCACCAACTAAAAGCATTGCCAAAATTTTAAAGCTAGAATTATATGCTTGCTCAGGAGGTATACCCTGTGAAAGCTGATACTCTCTTAAGTAAGAAATTAACATTGGGCCAATAATCCCTGCTGTCGACCATGCAGTCAAAAGTCGGCCATGAATAGCCCCAACATGTTGTGTTCCAAATATATCAGCAAGGTATGCTGGAATAGTTGCAAAGCCTCCTCCATACATAGTTAAAATAACTAAAGTTATTAAAACAAATGTTGCAATATACTGATTTAAACCAGCCCAAGGAGCTGCTAAATATAAACATGTACCTAAACTAAAAAATATTGCGTAAGTTAATTTTCTGCCAAGAAAGTCTGAGGATGACGCCCAAAATATTCTCCCCAAAATGTTTGATAGTGATAGTAAGGCCCCAAAACCTGTAGCCACCGCACCAATTATTAATGGGTCAAAACTACTAGCAGCAATTTCTTGGAACATTGGTTTGGCTACTGATAAAACACCAATGCCTGCAGACACATTCAAGCAAAGAACTCCCCATAAAAACCAAAATTGTGGGGTCTTATGCGCAACTCCTACGTGAACATGGTTAGATGAAATCATTGTAGTGGCTTTTTTGATTTCCGGCTTCCAACCATCCGGCTTCCAACCATCCGCAGGAACTCTGTAACCAAAAGCACCGATGATCATCGCTACAAGGTATATACACCCCATGAAAAAGAAGGTTTGAGCAAGGCCATAAGAACTAATAAGGCTGTCTCCTAAGGGCATTCCTATCATAGCGCCCCCACCAAAACCCATAATTGCCATGCCTGTAGCTAAGCCCCTTCTATCAGGAAACCATTTAATTAAAGTTGATACGGGTGAGATATAACCAAGACCTAGTCCAATTCCCCCAATAACACCAGCACCTAGCCATACTAACCATAATTGATGTAATGAAACTCCTAATGAAGTAACCATTAAACCACCGCCCCAAAAGACAGCGGCTGCTACTCCAGCTTTTCTTGGGCCTGCCCTCTCTAGCCAATGACCAAAAATAGCTGCGGCTAAACCTAAAAATACTATGGCTATAGCAAATGTCCATACCACATCGCTTCTCAGCCAATCACATGAAGTAGTAAAAGCCCTCTCTAAAAAACTAGTTGATTCAGAGCATTCAGAACCGATCAGCTTTGTTAGGCCCGGCCAAAATATGCTAAACCCATAAATCATCCCGATAGATAAGTGAATTAATAAAGCAGCGGGGGGCACCATCCATCTGTTAAAAGATTTATCGGCAATAATTTTATCTTTAGCTAGAAAATCAAACATAAAAATTCCTTTATATATTCTTAAAAAAACATAGAAGACTCATGATAATGTATTTTAATAAATCGTCCTAAATTTATAAAAAATGACATCTAGGTGACATATAAATGTCATAATATAAGGGCGTTTATAACTTTATAACATTAATTATTATGGCAGCGAACATTTTAATAGTAGAAGATGAAACTTCAATTTTGGAATTAATAGCGCTAAACCTTCATCAAGCCGGATTCAACCCTATCCGAGCAATTAATGCAGAGTATGCAGATAATCTTGTTAATGAAACAATCCCCGATCTCATTATTCTTGATTGGATGTTACCTGGAATGAATGGTGTAGAGTTTCTGAAAAGATTAAGGGGGAATTCCTTAACCAAAAAAATTCCTGTGATAATGATTACAGCAAAAAGTGAAGAAGATAATAAAATCATGGGGCTAAATGCAGGTGCAGACGACTATATAACGAAGCCCTTCAGCCCGAGGGAATTGGTAGCTCGGATTAAATCTCTGTTGAGGGGCAGGTCTCCAGAACTAATTGATGAGCCAATAACAATATCTGAATTAAATTTAAATCCGCAAACTCATCAAGTACATGTAAACGATAAATTAATTAAAGTTAGTCCAACAGAGTTCAAGCTCCTTCATTTTTTTATGAAAAATACTGAAATTGTTTTTTCTAGAAATCAAATTCTTAATAAAATATGGGCTAATAATTCTGATGTAGATGATCGAACTGTTGACGTTCATATCAAAAGACTAAGGGGAAGCTTAGCTAACAGTGGAAAAAATAAATTAATTCATACTGTAAGAGGTTTTGGATATATCTTCTCAGAAAAATAGATAAATTTAGTGGGTCAGCATTATGGCGATAATAATATTTAAAACAAGAGGAATATTTTGAAAGATATTAGATGGAATACTTTTTGGTTCTTTTTAATACAACTTTGTCTGTACCTATTTATTTACAAAATCATCAGTGGCGAAATTGCATTAATTATCTTATGTGGTTCATTGATAATATACATTTTAATAAATGCAATATGGATGCATAAACTCAATACCTGGCTTTCAAAACCCTTAATAGAAGAACTTCCACAAGGTACCGGTGGATGGGAAAGTATTTTTTCTAAAATTTATCAAGATGTAAGAACTAGAAGAAAATCAAAAAAAAACCTTGCGACAACTATCGATCAATTTATTTTAGCTTCAGATGCACTTTTAGATGGGGTTATTGTTATTAACGAATCAAATGAGATTGCATGGGCAAATAAAAGAGCTAAAACTATGTTTGGAGTAGACTCAATCAAAGATAAAACCCAACCAATACAATATATATTTAGAAATACTGAATTCACGGCCTATCTTGATGCTGAAGAATATGACCAACCAATACATATTAAAACTAAAAATATTATTGAAGACATTGAAATTAGGATTATTAGTTTTGGAAAATTACAAAAACTTATTATTGGTAAAGATATTAGTGTAATTATAAAAAATGAGTCGATAAGAAAAGAATTTGTTTCAAATTTTTCACATGAATTAAAAACGCCATTAACAGTAATAACCGGTTTTATTGAGACATTAGATGCAAGCTTAATAACTGATAAGCCAACTAAACAGATATTTAACTTAATGATGGAGCAGTCAACAAGGATGAAGAGACTTATTGACGATCTTTTATTACTTTCAAATGTAGAGTCGAGTCTTATTAAAAATAGATCTGAAGAAATAAATAGTAAGAAATTATTTGAAAAAATAAAGAAGAATATTAAATTAGTAGATAAAGAGAGGCATAAAATCATTTACAAAATTAATTATCAATTCAATATTTATGGGTCGAAGCAGGAAATTGAAAGTGCTTTTACCAACTTAATTACTAATGCAATTCGCTATACACCAGATGATAAGATGATTTATATTAACTGGAATGTGATTAATCATACCCCTATATTTGAAGTAATTGATTTAGGGATTGGTATTGAAAAAAAACATATTAATAGGATTACAGAAAGATTTTATCGGGTTGATGACCATAGAAGCAGGTCCACTGGAGGAACTGGGCTTGGCCTATCGATTGTGAAAAACATAATGATTAAACACCAAGGCGAATTAAATGTTTTAAGCGAACCAAATAAAGGGAGCACTTTTAAACTCATATTTCCTAGTGATAGGCTAATTAAAATTGATAAATAAAATAATAAATATATTTTTAATATCAATTTTATTTCTTGGATGTTCAAATACAATAGAAAGGAAAGATTCTACTCAGTACGATAAAGGCTCTTTTAATCAATTAAAAAAATCTGATTTTGATCGTATGGCAGATTATGAAGTACGTGAAAATATTGAAAGTTTAAAAATCTTAGCAATAAAATTATACAAAAAAAATCCACGAGAGTTAAGAAAAACTACTTCAGATAGCCCCGAGAAAACTATTAGCTGGTTATTTAATCATAAACATGACTGGTTATTTGATGAGATTAATAACGCACAAGATATAGATGCACTAAACCAAGTATTTGATAATAACTTTAAGGGAGATCGGGTTTTGTCACTAATTACTGGTCTATATACAATGATATTAAAAGCTCATGATGGCAAGATTAATTTTGATATGCTTGATTCACTAGACCCGCAATTAATTTACAACGTTGCACGAAATATAGAGGTTATTGTTTGGAGGCTGTCCTCAAAAAGAAATGATCTAGGTAGGCCATTCTTACTAACCAATGAAATTAATGGTAATACAGAAAATTTATCTTTTGAGAGAGAATTTGGCAAGATCATTGGAAGAACTGATTACTTTGCTTATGTTTTATCTGAAAAAAATGAGAGATTTATTACGAGAGCGATCCAAAGTGCATCTGTAAGAGTGTTTCTACCTTTTTTATAACAAAATCTTTTCAATACCTCCGTTTGTTGCTTTTTCCACATAATCTTGTAACCAATTTTCGCCCAAATTATGCTTAGCTAACTCTACAACAATATAATCTGCGGAAGTATTGGTGTCATCCCCGTATCTTGCAAGGCCCTGTAAACAGGACGGGCAAGAAGTTAAAATTTTAACCTTAGTTGTTGGATCAACAGAATTTATTTCTCTAACTCCCTTCTCAATCTCTTCTTGCTTTCTCATTTTAACCTGAGAGGCAATATCTGGCCTAGTTACAGCAAATGTTCCGGACTCACCACAACATCGATCATTCAATGGTATATCCTTCCCAAACAACTCTTTGGTAACTTTTTCTGGAGCGTATGTTTTCATAGGGCTATGACAAGGATCATGGTACATGTATTGCTGGCCACTTACCCCATTAATAGAAACACCCTTCTCCATTAAATATTCGTGAATATCAAGTAATCGACAGCCAGGGAAAATCTTCTCAAATTCATATTTTTGCAATTGATCCATGCAAGTGCCGCAAGAAACAATAACAGTTTTAATATCTAAATAATTTAGAGTGTTGGCTACTCTATGAAACAAAACTCTATTATCTGAGGTGATTTCTTGCCCCTTTATCTCATCGCCCGATGATGTTTGAGGGTAGCCACAGCAAAGGTATCCGGGAGGAAGAACCGTAACAGCACCAATCTCATAAAGCATCGCTTGCGTTGCTAGGCCAACTTGAGAAAATAGACGCTCAGAACCACAGCCAGGGAAATAAAAAACTGATTCGGAATTTTCCATATTACGATCTGGGTTCCTAATTACTGGAATAGTCTTATCATCCTCAATCCCTAAAAGACCCCTCGATGTCTTAGTTGGCATATCTTTCGGCATTGGTCGGTTCATAAAGTGTATTGTTTGAGCAACTATTGAAGGCTTACCTACACTTGATGGTGGTTTATTTTTGAACATATTTACTAAATTTAATTTTTTAAATATTTTATGTCCCCAGCGTTGCGCACTATATCCAAAATCCACCATAAACTTTCTCATAAGTTTTATGGTCATTGGATCTTTCATATTAAGGTATGACATCGCCAATGAGTTTCCAAAATTAAAATTCTTTTTCCCCTGTTCTCGTAAAAAATTTCTCATGTTAATAGATACTTCACCGTAATCAATATCAACAGGGCATGGAGCTAAGCATTTATGGCATACGGTACAGTGGTCTGCAACATCATTAAATTCATCAAAGTGCTTAAGTGACACCCCTCTTCTGGTCTGCTCCTCATATAAAAATGCCTCAATCAAAAGTGATGTAGCAAGAATTTTATTTCTGGGACTATATAATAAATTAGCCCTGGGGACATGAGTTGCACATACCGGCTTACATTTCCCACAACGGAGGCAATCGCTAATAGAATCAGCTATTTCACCAATTTCTGATTGATTCATGATGATAGATTCTTGTTCGAGCAATCCAAAACTTGGAGTGTAGGCATTGTGTAAGCCTGAGCCATGGAGAAGTTTTCCTTTATTGAAATGGCCATCTGGGTCAACCTTTAACTTATATTCGGCAAAAGTATCAATAATTTTAGTATCTAAAAACTCCATCTTAGTGATACCTATACCATGCTCTCCTGAGATAACTCCATCAAGGCTTTTAGCTAAACTCATTATCCTAACAACAGCTTTCTGAGCATCTTGCATCATTAAATAATCATCAGAATTGACGGGGATATTCGAATGAACATTTCCATCCCCAGCATGCATATGAAGAGCAATAAACACTCTGGACTTTAAAACTTTTTGATGGGTTTCTTCTATACTACTAAGAAGTGATTCGTACTCTCTCCCAGAAAAAATCTCATATAGAGGTTGTTTTAACTCTTTCTTCCAAGATACAACGACCTCGTGATCTTGAATAGCTTGGAATAAATTTATATAACTCCCTTTTAAGGGATTAAGGTGAGGGAATTCTAAAACAGGTTTATCTAAACCCAGCAAGTAGTCTTCCCATTTAGATTCTGTACTCTCTAATAAAGTAATTGCTAAATTTTTCTTTTTTTCATTTAGGTCTGTATCTAACTCGAGAGTTAACAAAGTGCCATGATTAGAATTTATTAAATATTTTAATTCTTTAATAAGTTTTAACTTATTATCTATTGATAATTCAATATTAATTCTTTCTATACCATTTGAATAACGACCCAAGTTTGGCAAAGGAATAACTACGTCTTCATTTATCTTAAATGCATTAGTATGCTTTGCTATTGCTGCAGTTTTAGCCCTGTCAAGCCAGAACCTTTTCCTAGCCTCCGGAGATATCGCAATAAAACCTTCTCCATTTTTCGTGTTAGCCAATTGAACTACTTTAGAAGATACTGTACCTACTAAATCTTCATTATCACTTGCAATGTCAGCTATTAAAATCATTTTCGGTCGTATTTTTCTTGCAGCTTTTGTTGTGTAACCAACTGCTTTAATATACTTTTCATCGAGATGCTCAAGACCCGCAAGAGAAACATCATCCACACCATCTATAAAATCTTTTATTTGTATAATTGTTGGCACTGCCTCGCTTACACTTCCGAAGAACTCTAAGCATATAGTGCGAACATAATGAGGCATTTTATGCAAAATAAATGTTGCTGATGTTATTAGGCCGTCACAGCCTTCTTTCTGAATACCAGGTAACCCACTAAGAAACTTATCAGTTACATCTTTTCCTAAGCCAGATTTCCTAAAATTAGCTCCAGGGATTTCTAGAACTTCTGGCTCGCCCTTTAAAGAAGTTCCGTCACTATCAAGCCTACTGATTTTAAACTTAGCTATTGATGAGTCATGAATTTTTGCTAAATTATGACCAATTCTTTCAATTTCTAACCAGTCTCCATTCGGGTCAACCATCTTCCATGAAGCCAAATTATCAAGTGCAGTACCCCAAAGAACGGCTTTCTTTCCTCCGGCATTCATTGCAACATTACCTCCTATACAACATGCATCGGCAGAGGTTGGGTCTGTTGCAAATTCAAGGCCATTTTTTGATGCAATATCCATTGCTCGTCGTGTGACCAATCCAGCACCGCAATGAATTGTTGGGACAGATTTATGAACTCCGGGTAGCTCTTTATATTCAATATCGCTAACATGATCCAGTTTTTCTGTATTAATTACTGCTGAAAGTGGGGTTAATGGTATTGCTCCTCCTGTATAGCCTGTGCCTCCACCTCTTGGGATAATTGTCAACTCAAGCTGAATACATGTCTTTACAATTGCAGCAACCTCAGCCTCAGTATCAGGATTAATTACAACAAAGGGGTACTCAACCCTCCAGTCTGTTGCATCTGTAACATGAGACACTCTAGCTAAGCCATCAAACTGTATATTACCTTTATTGGTAAATTTTTTTAATTTAGAGAATACTCTTTTTCTAAGTTTCTTTATTTTTTTAAATTCGGATTCGAACGCCTGAATAGCAGCCTTTGCTGAGCTTATAAGTTTAGCAACTTTCATGCTTCCAAAGCTTCTATCTTCAACATTTTGGATACGATGATTCATCGCCTGCAATAATAAGTTTAGCCTTTTAGGATTCTCTAAAAGGTCATCCTGCAAATAAGGATTTCTATTTACCGCCCATAAGTCCCCTAGCACTTCAAACAACATTCTTGCCGAACGCCCTGTTTTACGTTCTTCTCTGAGCTCTTGTATAATTACCCATGCGTCATCCCCAAGAAATTTAATAACAATTTCTTTGTCAGAAAAAGATGTGTAGTTGTAAGGGATTTCCCTAAGTCTAGAAGAAAACTGAGATTGTGCTTTTAAAAATTCTGATGATAAAGGTGCGTTCATAACTCACTGACTGTTGGATAAATTAAAGGATATCATGTACATAAAATGCATACAACGTAAATAGGCTAGAGATAAAATAAAAAATATGAGAAAATTGAATTATAATTTACTGATTACGAAAACGGATAAAGTTTCATGCTCTGGATAAAAGCATTTCATATTATTTTTATGGTTACATGGTTTGCTGGTTTATTCTACCTTCCACGTTTATTTGTTTACCATGCAATGTCCACAGATAAACTTAGCAATGATAGGTTCATCATAATGGAAGGGAAACTTTTATTTGGAATAATGACTCCAGGTGGAATTTTAACTATTATTTTTGGCATATGGTTATGGTTGGGTTATGGCTATAACGGAACATGGCTTTCGTTAAAAATTTTATGTGTCATTGCTTTAATTTTATATCATATTTACTGTATCAAATTTTTTAATAACTTTAAGAAAAACATAAACACCAGGAGCCATATTTTTTACCGATGGTTTAATGAGGTTCCTGTAATTTTATTAATACTAATTACTTTATTAGTTGTCATAAGGCCTTTCTAAATGAAAATTCTAATTTGCGGATCATTAGCATACGACTCAATTATGGTATTCCATGATTATTTTAAAAACCATATTCTTCCAAACCAAATAGATAAATTAAGCGTTGCTTTTTATGTCCCCGAAATGAAGAAAAATTATGGAGGTACAGCTGGAAATATTGCTTATAATTTAAAGCTTATTAATGGAAGCCCCATTATCATGTCAACTGTTGGAGAAGATTTTCTGCCTTACCAAAAACAACTTGAGAAATATAAGATCGATACAAAATACATTAAAACAATTGAGGACTATTTTACAGCTCAAGCCTTTATTACTACTGATTTAAATGATAGTCAAATTACATCATTTCACCCTGGGGCAATGGTTGAGTCTCACCTTAATAAATTATCATCAGTGTCCGAGAAAATATCTTTAGCAATTATTGCCCCCGATGGAAAGGATGGAATGATTCAGCACGCCAATCAATGCGTTGACAATAAAATTCCTTTTTTATTTGATCCAGGACAAGGTCTTCCAATGTTCAATAAAGATGAGTTACGTCAATTTATAAATCAAGCCACATACATTGCCGTAAATCAGTATGAATCTGAATTACTACAGGAAAAGTCAGAGTTGGTCATAAGTGATATTGTTAGTCAGGTTGAAGCTTTAATTGTAACAAAAGGTGCTGATGGCTCTGAGATATACACTAAAAAAGATTTTATCAAAATTCCT
>Ga0302126_10002093_pt1 | contig 11601 bp, 6 predicted proteins | sample CB4_20m_MG_FD_203108 | JGI IMG/M metagenome (GOLD analysis project Ga0302126, IMG submission 203108) | Marine microbial communities from Western Arctic Ocean, Canada - CB4_20m | ecosystem: Environmental > Aquatic > Marine > Oceanic | place: Canada: Western Arctic Ocean | collected 2017-09-24 | reverse complement strand
GCGTCTTCTTAAACGAGCGAAGAGACGAGCGCGAACGCGACCGACGCGAGAACTATCGAAGAGGAAGTCTTCCACGCGGTCTGCGCCGATGACTGTGGACTCGGCTGTGGACCTGGACTCGGCACTGGATCTGGACTTGGACTCGGCACTGGATCTGGACTTGGACTCGGCACTGGATCTGGACTTGGACTCGGCACTGGACCTGGAGCGTTCCCGGCCGTCGTGTTTGACCCGGCGGCGCTCGTTACGGTTAATTTCATGTTATTCTGGCAGTGTTGTCCGACCCTGCACGAGAAGTAGTGCGTCCCAACTGGAATAGTACCAGCGAGAGCGGTCCATTCACCACCCTCTGCTTCAGGCGTTTTCTGCTCACCACCACCGGTGCATCTATCGACCGAATCCATCCAAACATCGTGTGAACCGGTCCAATCGATCGTTAATTTCTCGTCCGCGTAAACCGTAACGGTTTGCAAAGAGAACGACCAAGTTATTCTCTTGTCCAAGGCTTCAACGCTCTCGATCGACGCGTGGGAATACAACGAAACGATTACGATTAAAATCAAGCTCTTCATGAGTACCTTTCTTTGCCTTTTTTAGTCTCACTGTTCACGACGAGCTCGTTGCAGGATATAGGGAAAGTCGTGTTTACTAAGAATGGAGTATTTAGGGAATATATTTTGGTTAATCAATTGATTGAAGAGATCTTCCGATGACGATGACGTAATCAAAAACGACACGATGCAACGAAACGAGTTACGATTAAAACCAAGGCTCTTCGTGAGTACCTTTCTTTGCCTTCTTTAGTCTCGCTGTTCACGACGAGCTCGTTGTAGGATATAGGGAAAGTCGTGTTTACTAAGAATGGAGTATTTAGGGAATATATTTTGGTTAATCGTTTTTTTCCATCGACGCGATGACGTAATCAAAAACGACACAAAACAAAACGACTTCGAGAACGCTTAAACGGTCAAGAGCGACTTTACTCTAGAAATAAGGAAAAAGAGGAAGAATAAAGGAGGCGCGATGCACTCGTGCTCTCGCGCTGCTCCTTCGTTCGTGTTTTGTGCGAAGAAATCGATGGTGAGTAATTTACGCCGCGGCCTAACTTCTGCGACTGCTGCGAGTTCTGCAAACGCAGAAACTGCTCGGATTGCGACGGAGAGTAATAATCTATACGACGTCATCGATGAGGAGAAGATGTTGAGCGAATCAACTTTCGCGATTAAACCGCTAGAATTGATTGAATTGACGAAAGAGAACTTACGAAAAGGATTTGCGAATATATCGTTATCGGAGGACTTCGAGTTCATTGGTCCAGTCGTTGGGCCATTGAAAAGAGAGCAGTTCGTGAAGGCCGTCAGCGGGTTCGATTTAGCGAAAGGGTTCCCGGACATGAAATCGCAGTTTCATCATTTCAGGGTCGATCCGTTTGAGACGAATAGGGTTTGGTTTCAGAATAGGACGGTTGGGACGCATACGGGGACTTTGGCCGGGACGATCAAGGCGACGAATAAGGTCGTCGTTTGCCCTCCGCAAGCGTTAAGTTTGACGTTTAACGAACGAGGCGAAGTGACGAAGATAACCGTCGGCGTAGTCATGGACCGGACGGTTGGGAACACTGGTGGACTTGGGGGTGTTTTTGGGTTGTTCTACGCAGTCGGGAGTCCGTTGCCATTTCCAGAGGCGAATCCGTGGCAGAGGTCGAAGAGATACAGACTGTTCAACTTTTTAGGGTCGTTAGCGGCAAAACTGCAAAAATAATATATACATATTATATATACTTCTAGTACTGGTACCTACATTTAATGTAATAGTTTTGTAATTGTAATTACTTTGTTTCAGACGCCGACGGAACGGAGATTTTTTCTTTAATCGCTTCTAAAGCGATTTCAATAAAAGCCGGTAAACGTACGCCTTTTTCTTTTTGACCATCTTTACCTTCGACTTCGATCTCATCGCTTGTCGCAACTAACTCGGCGGCTGCTTTTCTGGCACTTTCGAGGAGATATAAATCAGTCGCCAAGCTCGCATGGAAAAGATCGGAGATTCCAGACTGATTTGTTCCATAGAAATCGCCAGCACCTCTTAATTGCAAATCGGATTCTGCAACGCGGAAACCATCGTTCGTTTTTTCGAGCACGGCGAGACGTTCTCTACTTTGGTCGTCGCGCTCTTCATCTACATTTGGCGCATTCAGTAAGTAACATCGAGATTGACGAGCACCACGACCGACACGACCGCGTAATTGGTGAAGAGCGGCTAATCCGAATCCACCGGAGCCACCACCAACATTGGCGTCGATGATAATTAAAGACGCGTTTGGGACGTCAACGCCGACTTCGATGACGGAAGTTGCAACGAGGCACTGCGTCTCGCCCTTTACAAATAAATCGAGCGCATTTTGCTTATCCTCTGACGATAACTTGCCATGCAAAAGACCGAACCGAACGTTAGGAAGCCTCTTTTTTATTCTCTCGAATTCTTCTTCGGCTCCTTTGGTTTGATTCTTGTCAGTTTCTTTCTCGGAAACATAACGTAAAACATAATACGCTTGCCCGCCTCGTCGCGTTTCTTCTTCTATAGCCTCGAAAGCGGTTTCGTGCTCGGGCGGATCTAAAATTTTCGTCAAAATCGGTAATCGTCCCGCAGGTTTCTCTTCAATAACACTCAACCCCATCTCACCGTATTTCGTCATCGCTAACGTGCGAGGGATGGGCGTTGCGGTCATTGTCAACAAATGACAAGGCGTTCCAATCTCGTTTCCTTTTGAGGATAATTTCGCTCTTTGATCAACTCCGAATCTATGCTGTTCATCTACTACGGCTAAACCAAGCGATTTGTACTTTAGATCTGCGTTATATATCGAATGAGTTCCAATGACGATTGAAATTTCACCAGACTCAATCTTTTCGTAAATTACTTTCAAATCTTTTTGTTTCGTGCTTCCAGTTATGATTTCACATTTTGGGGCATCCGGACCCATCTCACGCAAAAGATCAGATATAGTCTTATAATGCTGATTGGCTAGTACTTCAGTGGGTGCCATGAACGCACCTTGGTGGCCCGCACCAACAGCCGCTAACAAAGCTAAAGCTGCGACGACGGTTTTACCACATCCAACATCGCCTTGAAGCAAACGCAACATCGGCGCCGGCCCAGCCATATCGTTTAATATTTCTTCCAGTGCTCGATCTTGGGATCCAGTCAAAGAAAAAGATAGTTCTTTCCTAAGTTGATCGCAAAGGTGCGTTGAAACGATCGAAATGCCCTCTTTATTGGAAGCTAAAGTTTGAAATTTTTTGCGTTCGCTCATTAGGTGAACTTGTCGGATGAAAAGCTCTTCGAACGCCAATCGTTCTCGCGCTCTGGCAACATCTTCAACCGTAGCTGGCTCGTGAATTGCATTGAAAGCATCTTTGTGAGAGATAAGCTGAAGCTCTTTCAATAATTCATTCTCTTCCCTGAGCGAAATCTCTAAAGGATCTACTTCTAATTTGTCCAACTTTTCATTGAAGAATTCAAGCGCTCGAGGGATGGCTTTATGCCACTCCTCGTTTGTCATTAAACCTTTTTTTTGGTAGGTTGCAACAACTTCGCCAGCATTTCCAACTGGTTTATTAATTTCGCTCTTATCGGTGATGATTTTTGCGGATTCAATAGAGAATTCAGAACCGATAAAATTTCCTAGCGTTCCTCGAACTTTAACAATCGCGTCTCTCGTCAAAGACATCTTTTGATCTTTGGTGATATAATCCCAAATTTTAACTTTAAACTTTCTCTTTGTACTTTTTCCCCATCCGATGCTACTATCGTTAGTGTTTTTATTATTACTTTCATCATTATCACCATCATCATCAATAGTTTCAAGCGTAATTACATTTGGCTGTTTCGAACGGGATTTGGAATACGGTGCGATTTGGACTCCGACGATTTTTCCACGCAAAGAAACTGACGTCCCAGGTCTCACATCGTTCGACATTCGAGAATATTCTTGATACTTTCTCGGACATACTCTTAAGATTGCTTCGACTGTTTCCACTTTGTCCTTTTTGTCCTTTTCCTTTTCTTTTTCTTTGTCCTTGTCCTTTCTGTCTTTATCTGGTTTATTGTTTTCCTGAAGAGTCTTGAGCGTTTTCATGTTTTCATTTTTAAGAGCTTTAAGCTCGTCATCATCAAGTTTGCCCGCAGCATGTTCAGCATCGAGCTTGTCAAAATACTTTGAACCTTCACCAAAAGCTTCTGCAATTGGCGTTTCTTTCCACACGTCTTTGTTGTAACGAAGAAGTTCTTTTTCAGAATCGCTCATCAGAATCGGTCGTTGAAGCTTTTCAAAATCGAGCGTTGGAGGAGCAAACCCGTTGATTGGGTCTGATTGTGCCCAAAACGGACGTTTTAATCTGTTCCTCGTTTTCGCCTCGTCCGATTCTTCTTTATATTGCTTCCTTGTTTCACCGAACGTCATCATGATCGTATCGTCATCATCATTACCGTTGAGATTGTCATCAAAATCATCGGTACTACTCATCGCGCGGAGGTTTCCCCACGGGTCAGCGGGATCAGCTATACCACCAGTTGATGTTCGTGTGGTGCCACCTGCAAACCAATAGGGCTGAGCTGCACTAGTCGACGCAATGTTGTTTGCAGCTGCTGTTGTTGAACGCTTCAAAGAATTTCCACCGGTATCGCCGACGGAGAACGAACACGATTCTAATAACGCAACTTTATCTGCAGAAAACTTAGAGTTTGATTTTTCGTTATCAATTATTAACTGTTGTAAAATTCGTGATAGACATTTCACATCTGTAAGCGCGCGGTGCATCATTTCGCCTTCTTTTATTGAAATTCCATAGTGCTTACTTAAAGCGTCTAAAGTGAACTTTGTGTCTTTCTTCGTTTCTGAATCCTTCAAAACGTTGCGTGATAACGGGAGCGTATCCAAAAATCGCCAATCGGGCGGCATTTCTTTGCCCAGGCGCCAATATTCTCTCTGTAAAAACGAGCTATCGAATTGTCGAGCGTTATGCGCGGCGAGTAACACTTCGCCACTATAGTCATTGTTATCTTTATTCCTTAATTTTGCGGACTCAATAAATGCTTCGAAACGTTCGGAAGCAATTTGAAAACTTGGAACTTCTGGCGCTGAGACCATCGCGTTAGTTATTCCTGTAAGCTGTTGTACAAGCGGCGGGATTGCAAATCTCCCCGGATTTACGAGCGTCTGAAAATTTCTTATTTCTTCACCACTACTATCGTTATTGGAAACATCCGAAAGATCTACGCACGCTATTTCGACAATCCGGTCATAATCTTTCCGTAACCCGGTCGTTTCGAGATCGAATACAATAACCGTGGGCATTTTCTTTTTTATCGTTAGACTCTTCATCGAATCAGTCATTTTTAATGATGACGATGATGAACTCATCGTTGGGGTGATTGTCGATGTCCTATTCTTTTGCATCATTGAAGAAGAAGAAGAAGAAGAAGAAGAAGAAGAAGAATTCCAGCTAGTAGTAGTAGCAGTAGCAGTAGTAGGAGTACTCGTTGGAGAATGTTGTTGTTGTTGTTGTTGTTGTTGTTGTTGTCGTTCTCTCTTCACTGGCGGTCTCCACCCAGCAACGACATCCACAACAACATCAACATCAGCAACCTCACTCCGTTCTCCAACCCCATCACTAAAAGACATGCAATCATCCTTAACGATCCTCAGCGCCTTATCCATATTCGACAGCATCGTCTTCCGCCCTTCCTCCGTTTGATTCGCGTACGACGTCGAATCTATCGCCATCCTTTCCAAAATCTCTCGCGCCCTATAACTCATGCTCGTACCACCTCGACCACTACTACTACTACCTAAACGACCACCGTCTAACATCTCCCTCAATTTCGTATCGAGAAATTGCTCGAACGTAGCGAATCGTTTCCCTCGCGCGTTCGCGTACCCAGTTCTCTGTTCATACCGAAATCCTCTCTGCAGCATCGAAATCGTCTCCAGTACGTTCTCGTGCGTACTCGCATTCGAACCAAGGTTAGAAAACGCGCGATCATCGCTTGTTTTTGTGTTTCCATTGAACGCCCTGCTCGTATTCCCTTTCCTCATTCGACGATCGATGTTCATCGTCCTTTGCTCGTTCCATTCAGTACAAGCTCTTAACGCAGAAGAAGAAGCATTTGATGAAGACGAAGATGAACGAGGAAGAGAACTACTCCTCCTACTACTACCGATCGTGCGCATAATCGCACTCGTCATCCTCGGCCTTGTTTGCGCAACGCTCAGGCTTTCCGAGATCTTTAAATATATCGCTCGTATCGCTTTATCAAAGCTAGCGCGCATATGAAAAACTTGCGAATTTTGGAATTTGATTAGTTTAAGAAATCTTCACTTTACGAGTAAATAATCAAAGCGAAATAAAAAGCGAGTTTAAGAGAGAGAGAGAAAATGCGCGCGATTAGTAGAGACTATGTTTGGAGCACGTTTTCGATGAAGCGTCGGAGGATCGATCGAGCGAAGAAAATCGCGTTAAGTGAGCGACGAGAACACCTAGCGATGATGGAAACCATCGTTTCCCCATTCGAAAAGATTGCGAACGATAACGCAGAAGTTTTAGAAGAAGAAGAAGAAGAAGAGTATGCCATGAATGATAGGAGTAGTAGAATGACGAAGGCGACAGTGGATGAAGCGTTAGAGGAAATAAGATACGCTTTGATCAATGATGGGGGGAACGTCGAGGTCGTCGCCGTCGCAGAAGAGGATGGCATAGTCGCCGTGAGACTTCTCGGGAACTGTTCGTCGTGCGCGAGTTCTGAAAAAACGATGAAATTAGGCGTCGAAGCCGTTTTGAGGAAACGGTTCGGCCAGAAGTTCAAAGAAGTCGTTAACGTCAGTGGAGACGTGGGCAGTAAAAGTCCAGAGTTGACGAAAATAGCGGTCGAGGAAGTACTGTTGAACGTACAGGCGCGAGTGAGATCGTACGGCGGTTCGATACGATGTTTAGAAGTCGACGGGAGAAGAGGGAACGTCGTTTTAGGGTTCCAGGGACCGAAGGCGTTAGCTGCCGCGACTGCGCAGAGCTTAAAAAAGACGTTTCCGTTCATTAAAACGGCCGAGTTGAAAGAGATAGATGACGACGATTAAGGAAAGTATTAATGACCGACCCCGGCATTCGCGCGCGCAAAGAACAAAAATGTAATTTCTATTATGAATAATATATATCAGTATATATAAAATATGATTAAACGATGTAATTCTCGCACGGTAACGCTTTATCGATTCTTTTGATTATACCAGAGATGACCTTACCTGGCCCTACCTCAGTGCATTCGGTTAAACCTTCGGCGATGAGCTTTTGCATCGAACCTTCCCATCTCACAGGGTTTGTGACTTGCGTGGCCAAAGTTTTACGAATAGAATCGGGATCTGTATGTGGTAACATATCGACGTTGGAGATGACTGGAATACGCGTCGCATTAATCGTCGTCGCGGCTAATTGCTTTTCGAGTTTTTCAACCGCCGGTTTCATGAAATCCGTATGAAACGCTCCAGCGACTGCTAATCGAACGGCCATTTTCGCCTTGAACTCAGGTTTCGCAATCTGTTCAACTTTCTCAATAGCTTCGACTGCACCGGATACTGCATAATTTCCATTACATAAATAATTCGCAACGCGCACGTCTTTCCCAGACTGTTCACTCGCCGCCTTGCATAACTCTTCGCATTTCTCCGCCGATAGACCGATGATAGCCGCCATACTCGACGGCTGCGCATCCGCCGCCGCTTGCATCGCCTCGCCTCTTAATTTCACTAGCTTCAACCCATCCTCGAACGAAAACGCACCGGCAAACGCGAGCGCTGTGTATTCGCCTAAACTTAACCCGGCGCATACGTCCACGGCGTCGATCTTCGCTCGTCCTTCCGACGTCGATTTCATCTTCTCCAGCGCGGCCATCGAACTCACGTAAATCGCCGGTTGCGACACGACCGTCGAATTCAACTTCTCCGCCGGTCCATTCACGCATAAATCGAGTAAATCGTACCCCAAAATCGCTCTCGCTCTATCGAACATCTCCTTCGCCTCTTTCGAAGTCTCGCATAACTCTTTCGCCATGCCGACCGATTGCGCGCCTTGACCCGGGAACAAAAACGCCGTCGTAGCCCTGCACTCTATCGATATCGTCCTCTCGGCTCTCCATACCGCGCGAGCGCTTACGCGTCCCCAATCGCTCGCTCTCGCAGCCTTCCTTGCTCTATCGTTTTCGTTCAATACATAACGATCCATAAAGAGAGAGATTAAGAGAGATTAAGAGAGAGCTCGTCAGTTTTCTGATTCCCGATACTGAACATATCGTGACTGTGTATGCGATTGATATACGCACGATATCATTTCATACTTACGCGAGAGAACAAAAAAAGAGTGCTATAGTCGCACGCGAAAAACGGTAAACAGGACGAACAAACGCACGTCTTTTGATGAGCGCGGCTCTGCGAATTTGTGGCCAGCGCGCGATCGCTTACGTGCACGGGGCCGTTCCTATGCGCGGTTTTTGCCCACATTCTTTCCCTACTTTATTATTTTTTATGCTGACAAGCGAGAAAAACCGGAAATATACAAGTGAGCAAATTTGGCACCTCGTTTAGGGTTTCATATCTTAAACGCACACTTTTGAGCGATATTTTCGTCCCGCGTGTGTATTAAATCGTTTTAGAGCCATAAATCATTCCTACGCGCGGTTTTTGCGCACATTCTTTCGCTTTTATTTCATGTCTCTGTGCGAGAAATAACCGGAAATAACCGGGAATATAATATGGCGAAGTGACCAAATTTGGCAACTCATTTAGGGTTTCATTTCTTAAACGAGCACTTTGTCCCTCATTAAATAATCGGTTCACGCGTACTGAATCGTTTTAAAACCATAAATTATTCCTACGCGCGGTTTTTGCCCACACTCTTTCCCTTTTATTATCATTTTATGTCCCTACTGCGAGAAATAACCGGAAATACAATCTGGACTTCACTGAAACGAGAAAAGACTCAGAAAAAGGCTGAAAAAAGTCTCGCAAGACTTTTTCCATCGTCAGGCCATTTTTCCTGTTTACTTCATAAACTAAAACTAATCCTGATTAAAGTAGAATTAAATCAATTAATCGATTAATTAAACGCGCGAGTGCGTGTCTGCGTGTCTGTGTGCGCGTATCTGTGTGCGTGTTTATGTGTGTGTGAGAGAGAGAGAGATCTTTATATATTAATAATAAGGATTTAATCATATCAGAGAACGAGCGATTGGAAGAAAAGATAATCGTATAAAGGAAGTACGGAAGAAGAGGAAGAAGACTGGAAGAAGACTGGAAGATGATGAACTCGTTACAGTTCACGTCTTACGGCGTCAGTCAACCAACTTCGCAGTCTAGACCGATCGAGATACACAGAGATACGAGAGGGCCTTTGAAGAAGAACGAAATCGTGCAAGAGCCGCACGACTGCTTCAGTACTGATAAGGACGACCTCGATTCGGCGAAGTCGTCCTCTAACGCGCGTACGAAAAATCGAAGCGAGAGGATTCAAGAGATGGAGAAAGAGTACGTCGAACGGTTCAAAGCCTGCAATTTTTGGTTCTCTTTGAACAAGAAAACGTATAACGGAAGAGATTTGAGAACGATACCGATCGGGAGTTTGTTCGAGTACGCCACGCGAGGAATGAAGGTTGATACTTTTAACGCGTTGGTTACTGGGCGTAACCGAGTGAAACCGGCGAGTTTGTTAAGAAAAGTAGTAGTTAAAAGAGATGATGGATATGAAGAGGATGATTACGCAGAGTTCATTTTATTGAGATTAGTCCAAGTGCACGAGATCGAAGAACGAACGGACGATAATCACGAAATCGAAGACGAAGGTTGGCCTCTTTGTACGTTCGAGATCATTCCAACGAATAACCGATCGAAACCAAAAGAAGTCACTTTGAACGTGTTAGTCGAATGCGCGTTTCAAAGACTTATAGTCTCAAAACTTGCAAGTTCGGCAAAGAGAAAGAAAGAACAGTTAATCTACCAAGAATACTCTTTTCCTCCTCGAGCGATTCCGAGCGGCGCACCACCAACATCTGCTATTGTTGTTTATGGAAAGAAAGAAGAAGCCGATATTGAACAAACTACTACAACTACGGTTACTCCTACGCCTATGATTGATAATAGCAATAATAACAACGTGGTGTTCGGGAAGTCATCATCGAAGAAGAAAGTAGTAAACTTCTTTTTCAAGCCCGATGGTATAATACCGAAGAAGAAGAGAAGTAGTATTATAGTACTAGAACAAAACGATCAACAAAATCTGCAACAACAGCAATTGCAAATGCAGCAAAGAATGCAGCACTTGAAGCAGATTGAAGCGCAGACCTTGTATCAGATTCAGCAGCTGCAGCAACAACAGAAGAATATCCAAATGATGCAGATGCAGATGCAAATGATATTTAGCCCGACGCCGTCTCAGCAAAGTTTTATGTATAATCCTTTGCAAAGCTTTCAAAACGTTCTTCAACCTCAACATCAGCAGCAACAACAATTACAACTACAACAATCACAACAGATTTCGAACGTGGAAAATTTAAATCAGTTAGCGGACGTCGCGGCTTTGTTCAATCATCCCGAACTCGAACCGCAAGCGTCTGTATTCGCGACTACTCATCAAGTTCCTCCAATGATCCATACGAACAACGCCGCGAACAATACTTGCGCGGAATGCGCGGAAAGACGGCGCGAGCACTTCGTCTATCTTTCCTCGCAGCAAGCGAAGAAAACAAACGAAGAAAACAACAACATCAACGACGACGACGACGAAAAGCAGTCGCCTCAACATCATCATCACGTCAATAACAACAATAACAACAGTAGCAGTAGGAAGAAACGAACGAAGGCTGACGCGGAAGATAAGTTCTTCTCGGCCGAGAAACAGTACAAAACGTAATCACTCAGTTCATCGTTCATTGTAGACGCGCTCGTTCTACGAAAACGGCTCCGTTTTAAACAAATCAAAATCACGGCCTACACGGTTGACTAGTGCCTTTCACAAACTCTACTGTTCTTTAAAAATCGCCACACTTTGTTCATTCCTGCTTCCTTATTTGTGCCAGAGAACGATTTAATTACATAAACACGCGAACGAACTGAAACAGTACAAACCTTAGATCTCTCAATCGATCGATTGCTTCTACAGTCACTCTCTCGATTTATTCAGTTTTTTAGTGCGTTCTCTACGAAATGAGTGCGAAGACTTCAACGCACTCGTTTTCGAATAATCCTGGGGAATCCGCTCAGGCAATTTCCATTACGCAAAACGACAACAAGAAGAACAATAAGAATAACAAGAACGACGACATAGAAGAGGAAAAGGGCGAGAAGGAGTGGGACGTATGGCGCGCGGCCGCATACGGGAACCTCGAGAAACTGAAACAGTTCTTAGAAGAGGATAACTACGAGAAAATCGACGCGAAAGATTCGAACGGATTCAGGGCATTACAATGGGCGGCTTTGAATAACCGCGTACAAATCGCAGAATATTTACTGGACCGAGGAGCCGAAGTGAACGCGTGCGATGACGAGAAACAAACGGCGTT
>Ga0302126_10002089_pt1 | contig 11609 bp, 4 predicted proteins | sample CB4_20m_MG_FD_203108 | JGI IMG/M metagenome (GOLD analysis project Ga0302126, IMG submission 203108) | Marine microbial communities from Western Arctic Ocean, Canada - CB4_20m | ecosystem: Environmental > Aquatic > Marine > Oceanic | place: Canada: Western Arctic Ocean | collected 2017-09-24 | reverse complement strand
GATTGAACGATATGAACGCGTATGATATCACGACGAACAATAAGAACAGAACTCCTAACTTCCACCCATCGGTTGAAGAGAAACCAGAGTTAGACGATGATGCCATTTATTTATTTTTGTTGTTGTTATTTTTGTTATTTTTGTTGTTGTTGTTGAATTTATATTGTTATTATTATTACAGTAGGGTCCAACTCGTGTTCGTGTTATGTATGTATGTATGTATGTATGTATGTATGTATGTACGTGCGTTCGTCGTTTATTGTCTATTGTTTTTCCAAAAGGCTCGCGAATTACGTTTTGCCGTTTGCTGTTTGCTGTGCTGATAAAATGATAAATATGTATCGATTAGCCTTGGCAGATTGGCAAAATGCTGATGGGGAAGGAAAACATCAATAAGGAACATCTGACAACTGCATAATAATAATAATAATAATAATAATAATAATTTGAGTACGGTGAAATCATCATCATCATCCATTCGAAGGTGGTCGTTACAATCATCATTACTATCAATGAATTTCTCGATGATGTCAATGACAAGAATAGTATTATTAACGACGACGACGATGATGTTGAGTTCGTGTTCTCGTATGAGCGCAGTTCGGGCGCTGAGGGAGGACCAACTTGGTACTTATGATTGGCACAAGAAATTCATTGGAGAAACTAAATTCGTATCATTCGATAGTAGCAATAATAATATCGATGATGAACAAATCATTTTCATAACCGATCATAAATCAAATATTATCGCATCTATTGCTTCGAAAACTGGTGAAATCAAATGGAGGGTGATGAACGACGAGTTCGACGTAGTCGATTACGCGACTTTGGTTTCACCAACGACTGTACAATCGAATAGATTTCTATTGACGCAATCATCGAACGGGAAGTTCATTAGAGCTATAGATCTCTCAGATGGGACGATGATATGGGAGAGTATTGCATATACAGAAGCCGCAGCTTCGGAAGAATTGTTCTTAGAATCAGCCAAAGATGTTGGTATCGATATAGTTCCGCTCGGTAAAGACGTCGACGGAGATACAATTATTGATTTCTTAGTTTTAGCTAAAGGAACTGTACAATTGCGCTCTCTCGCTGATGGTGTGACGCAATGGAAAACAAACGTCGCGGAAGCCATTTCGACCGAAACGAACGAAAAATGTCATTTACAAAAAATATGCTCCGAAGGTACGCAAACGATTTATGCAATAGGCGTATCGATGGCGGATTCGGCAATCTGCGGAGCTGCTTTGCGCGCCTCTGATGGATACGTGATGAAATCAGCCTTGGGAGGCGCTAAACTTTCAGGAATCGCTTCTTCTAAATCTTCCACCACTGTCGACATTGGAAACTATGATGATGATGATGGTAAAAATACTAATGATAATGAAGGTAGTACGACGACGAAGTATTCTGTTTTTTGCGCTGGGCAAAACGACGACAAAGTCATCGTCGCGTTGTTTAAATCAAAAAAGGGTGCGGTATCAACAATAGTTTCAATCGACGCTTCAAACTTTTTTGATACTAAAGGAAGCGACTCGTCCATTATTGCAAACGTTCCGGTTACGCAATTCGGCATCTCTGACGATAAATCTGATTCTATCGAGTTGAACGCAGTCGTTTCTACGAGCGATGAAGCGACCGATCGAAATTCTCGAGCAGCAGGAGCTATGACGCTTTCCAATTCTAACGAAGTCGTGTTACTTCGCATGCTTGATGATTCAAAAATGCAATTGATTGCCGTGCGCGCTTTCCCGGAGAAAAACAAAGTAGCGTTTTCGTTTCATAACAATGAGTTCTTCGTGGTTGAAAGTTCGAAAGTTTCCTCGTCTTCCGTGGTTCTCAAAATGAATGCTCGCGCTTTAATAGGGAACGGAAACGATGAGATTCATGTTGTCGAGTGGCAAATGGGCGACGAAAGCGGTACTTTGAAAAAGTACGCGTACGTTAAGAGTGTGTTTGTGGATCCAAAGAATACAAATGCGATTGTCATGCACAGAGATGCGTTTTTAAGTTTTGTGGATAAGAAAAAAAAGAGAAACCCTGTCTGGTCTCGGGAAGAATCAATCGCTACAGCGAGCGAATCCATGTTTGGATATTTACCTGAACCCGCATCAGTTTATGCAGACTCACACCATGAACGAACGACTAGTACAACGGTCGTTGTTCAACCTTCTCTAAAAGAATCAGCTCGCGTGCAATATTTGGCACTCGCGGCGCGTCTAAATCGCGCGGACGCAGAAATGCGCGCAGAATTGGCAAAACTTCGTAGAGCCAGAGGTACAAAGCTGCTCCCAACCAGTGATGAAATCGGCTTCCGACGTTCTCTAATATTTCTCACTCCATCTGGATCTTTACTTGCTTTACACAACGGCGATGGAAGAGTGTTGTGGCGCACGCACTTAGGTTGTTCCAAGAACAATTGGAAGTTTACCGCTTTGATGCCGTGGAAAATTGGCGAAAAAGACGCTCTGCTCACGATTGCAAAGAACTCTACGACAACAATTGTGCACTGCGTGTATCAAGATAGTGGAAATATTGCAGTGGATGCGACATATTTTGATTTTGCTGCGGTTCGTTTAGTGCCGCTTGAAGTTTCGGGAGAAAATTCGAGGATACTACTCGTCGATGACGTTGGAAAGGCGTCAATATACCCTACTACGAAAATTCAGAGTTCAGCAATAGTTGACGGAGTGAGAAAGGCAATTTCGAGAAACTCCTATTATGTTGTTGACCAAGAGCGAAACGAGGTCAGGGGATACGCTTTCAGTTTAACTGATAAAGAGTTTGGTGCTACTGGCATACATTCGTGGACGATTACGTTTCCACCAGAATCTGGGAATATCGTTGGATTTTCGCGCAAACCCTCAAAATCTGAATCCGTTCACGCTTGGGTGAAAGTCCCAGGTGATCGTTCAACGATGTTCAAGTACGTCAACCCGAACGTCTTTTTCATTGCGACTGATGATGGACGTGGTATCCACGCACATCTCGTTGAGGGTGTTTCTGGAAGAATCATTTATAGGGTACACCACGCGAAAGCGAAAGGGCCAGTTTTCGCGTCACTTTGTGAAAACTGGATCACGTATTCTTACTACGACACCGATGCACAACGACACGCTATAAGTGTTTTAGAAGTATACGATGACTCAGAAGCGCGCAAAAATAAGGCTGTATCTGAGTTAGTGTTAAAATCTTTGTTTGGAAGTTCGAATAATAAAACTTCCGGTAGTAGCTATAGTGCACGTAATACACAGACGGATGATGACGAGATGGTGTTATCATCGTTCACACCACCACCACTACGTGTTCTCGGTCAATCATACTTCATTCGTCCGGGAACAAAATTTATGCGTGTTACTACATCAGCGCGCGGTATCACTGGGCACCAAGTATTACTTGGTACAGATACCGATCAAGTAGTTGCGCTCGATAAAAGATGGCTCGATCCAAGAAGACCTACAAAGCCGTCCACGTTTGATCAAGAGGAAGGTTTGATCCCGTACATGGAAGTCTTGCCATTAATGCCTGCGTCATGGGTAACAAACAAGAACGTCGTCGCTCGATTGAAAGATGTGATTACGGCTCCAACAGATCTCGAGTCAACCGTTTTATGTATGGCGCGCGGAGTGGATGTATTTTATACTCGATTACACCCGTCACAGTCTTTTGACGCCTTGGATGAGGAGTTTTCTTACGGATTATTAATCATAAGTTTATTAGTCGTTGGAATTGGAGCTTTAGTGACACATGGTATGAGTGTGAAAGCGACTAGTCGCCGGTTATGGAAGTAGTTGTGTGTTGTTTACGAAAAAAAATCATATTATTATGTTCTTTTCTTCTTACGTTTCGTTATTCATTAAATGACGCGCGTAATTTTAAAATCCAATTCAGGTCGCTCTTCTTTCGCTTTTTTAGCAGCTTCTGGAGAGCACACGGCCGATATTCGTGCTGAAGGAGCTTTCACGGCTTCTAAAGCATCCGCGAAATCCTTGAAGCTTTTATTGGTAGTCCCAAGAATTTGTTCGCGACGTTCTTGGCGTTCCTCTGGAGTGATTTTCAACAAGTGACGCATGAGCGAGGAGTACCCTTTAGAGTCCGGCAACTGGTAAGCATCAATTTCACCAATCGTACCAATAATCGATTTCGTCAATTCGTCGTTATCGACGTGCAAGTTACGTAAAAATTCAACCGTACCATCGTAATTATCCAAAGTTTTCAACAAATTTGGATCTCTGTAAGATAAATACGTAAACATTCCTGAGTGTGAATCGAAATCGGAGAAGCCGCCGTATGCACCGCCAGAAACGCGCACGCGATCCCAAAGCCAAGTGGTTCCAAGCAATTTGTTAATCACATAAGAAGACCCGTTCAACTCGTATCCACTCTTGTACAAATTCGCACCTTTGCCGACGTAGTTGACAGTAGTCGGAACCGTTAGTAATTCGTTCACAGCCGGATTAATAGTCTTCCACATGTTCTTGGACGACGAAACTGAAGCGTTTTGATTCAAAGAACCCAAAAATTTCTCCGCGCTACTGAGTGACAAGTCTATCGTTCGCGAATCACCAGTTAAGTTTGTGATACTGTTATTGCGCGAAGAAACACAAGAGCGAATCTTCTCCAAATCTGCAACCACAGAATCCCAATCGTCATCCACGCGCTTTGCCAACTTTCTCAAGTATTCGAGTTGATCTAAACCACCCATTTGTTCATTCACCCATCCTGCAACGGAGTCTTGGGCTTCCAAACGCGAAGCGGCGATAGAGTGACCCGAACCTTGTACTCGGCCTTCCATCCCAGAACGCGTTTCGAGAACGAGTTGCTTGAAGATTTTCTGATCGTCAAGTTTTGAATCGAACAACATTTCTGTCATTAAATCATGCATGACATCTGCTTTGTCCGAAGTGGCTTTCCCTCTGAAAACCATATACGCCGAAACAGCAGAAGGATCTCCATGAATTGACGAAACAAATGGAGAAACCGAAATACCGCCTGTTTGCGCGTTAATAGTTTGATCAAATTCAATGAAATCTCTCTTGGAAGTTCCCATTCTACCAAGTGCGCGCGTCCATAAAGGAACGAGAGGCAACAAATTTTCCGGAATCGATGTCATATCCAGGAGATGTTCGGCGTAAATAATATCATTTGTAAATAAATCGTGCGTCAATAATTCAGTCGATCCGATCGAGCTCACATCGCAAGGGATTTCTTTCGAAGTTTTCGGGATATCGGATAAAGCCAACGCCGGAATGCACTTTAATGCTTCCGGTGAGTCTGGAGTTTCTTGCATAAGTTTCAAAGCTGCAGTTTCGGCAACGACGTGCTCGATTTCATCAGCAGACAAAGATGACTTCTTGGCGGATAATTTCATCTTTTCTTCGTTTGTTTCTCTTTCGCCTTGCGCTTGGTCCGGTTTCAATTCAACTGTAACGCGGTGCGTGTTTTCTAAAAACATTCTTCTCATGAGCGGTCTGAAAACATCCTCAGAAGAAGCAATTCTCGATTTCAAGTGTTTCAACGGTTCCTCGTATCGTAATGGTTCGAAAGGATCGCCTTCGTATAACCACGCCGAAAGAGAGCGCAACATCATCGATAATCCTCGAGGAAAACGTCCAGTGTTGTTTTCGCGAAGAGAGAACTCGATGGAGTTGATAGAGGCTTCGATAGCATCGTCACTGAATCCTTCCTTTGCAATCTTCTCCATAGTGTCGTAAATTAATTTCTCAACTTCTGGAATATCCGCTTCTTCCACGCCTTTCATGCCAATCGCGAATGACGGTTGCTTTAATTCGTCTTCCAAACCGAATCCGACGATTGCTTCACCTAAACCGGACTCTTCTAACGCAAGTCTTAATGGCGAAGCAGCCGAGCCTAGCAACAAGTTGTCTAGAAAACCTACGGCTAACGCAGTTTCTTGATCAAACGGTTTATCGTTCAATAACCAATTAATTTGAACAAAACATTTTTGCGCTTCCTCATCTTCACCGGCGGCGTAAGTTTTCACCACTCGCTTCGGTTCTTTGAAGAAAGATTGCGAGGCGATGGATGAATCGACAGCTTTCGGGTCAAATTCGTCTAAAAACCCATTCAGAATCTTCAAACGTTCCTCGACGTTGTCGTCGCCGTAGAACCAGAGACGCGCGTTTGATGGGTGATAGAATTTTCCGTGGAAGTCTTTAAACTCTGCAAAAGTCAAGTCTGGAATGACTTCTGGCGAACCACCAGAATCTACGCCGTACGTATTATCTGGGAACAAAGCTTGCTGACACTCTCTGGCGAGGACAGAGTCTGGAGAAGAGTAAACGCCTTTCATTTCGTTAAATACGACTCCTTTGAACGTCAAATCTTCATCTTTGTCGTTCAATTCGTAATGCCAACCTTCTTGCTCAAACGTTCGTTCGTTTTCAATGCATTTCGGGTGAAACACTGCATCTAAATAGACATCAACGAGGTTATAGAAATCGGCGAGATTACATGAAGCCACTGGATAGCACGTTCGATCAGGGTAAGTCATTGCGTTCAAAAAAGTGTTCAAACTCCCTTTAATCAATTCAACAAAAGGTTCTTTGATTGGATATTTTCTACTGCCGCAGAGAACGGAGTGTTCGAGGATGTGCGGAATACCAGTTGAGTTTTGCGGTGGCGTACGGAACGTCACCCCAAAAGATTTGTTCTCATCGTCGCTCGAGAGCGACATGAGCTCCGCCCCAGTTTTCTTATGTCTGAATAAGAACCCTTTGGCGTTATATTCTGGAACAAACTCTTCTTTCACGAGTTCAAAACCGTGTAAATTCTTCGGTGCGGTCATTGATGCCATTGATGGAGATGTGGCATTATCTGCCGGAGAAGCAATTGCGCCGACGGTTTTTATATTATTCGCTTGATTCGTGATGAACCTGCCTCTGTTGTTGGAGACGATGCGGCGACGATGAACTGGTGCAACTTTACTGAATCCACTATTATTACTATTACTACTGCTAACATTATTAAGTGCTTTTTTCACATTATTACTATTATTATTATTATTATAATGCATAGTAGCAGCAGCAGTAGCAGTAGTAGTAAACATTTTTCTACTCAATACAGAAGAAGAAGAAGACGATGACGTTTGCTGAACGTGAGTTTTGAAGAAGAAGAGATCTTTCAAAGAAAGCAAAGAAGGGGAGGAGGAAGAGATCTGTTTAAGTGACAGCTTCGTTCGCAAAGAGCGAGTGTTGTGGATTATTGACGTCGTCTTTACAGACTTATTAGTAGTGCGATTCGTTAGTGCGCGTGTGATGATAAGTGAATATGATATTGATACTAATAATGATGTTATTATTTTTTATTCTCGCGTTTTCGCCTCTTCCTATTTCTGCTCTCTGCTGTTCTGTCGCGTTCTCTTCTTCTCCATCAGTCCATCAGTCCATCCTCCTCTTCTCCTCTTCTATCTTCTTTGTCTGCTGTCTACTGCTGCTGTTTGAGGCAAAAAATTCCTCCATCTCACGATAATAATATCAATAATAATAATAATAATAAAGAAATGAGTAGTAGAACTAAAAGAACTAGTGATAACAATGATGATGATGATGATGATGATTTCGCACTAGTAGGGTACCGCCCAAGCCCAACAATAATAATGAGTAGGAGAAAACAAACACAACAAAATAAGAACAAGCAGCCATTACTGAACGATAATAATAATAATACGAATAATAAAAATGGGAAAGGAATACAGGTCATTCTTCAAGCACCATCGATGGATGATGACTTCGATCTCGAATTGTTAAAATTCAACAAATTATCAGTCAGTACAATGACTGAAATGGATGAAGATGCTGACGATGATGATGAAAATGACGATAATAATAATAATAAACAAACACAGAAAACGAGTAATAAGATGATTGAATCAAAACTAGCAGTAGAGAACGCGAAAGACGAAGAAGAAGAATACGCTCGTTTGCGTAAACAACGCGTACAACTCGCGGCGCAACAACGCATGCAACGAATAGAAGAAGAGTTGCGTTTGACGTTAATCGAAGAGAAGTCATCACACGATAGAGCGATGATAAAAATAAACGCGTATCAAGAAGCGCTCACTCAACGAGACACGGATGATGCTAATGTATTGATTAAAGCAACTGAAGTGCGATTAATGAGTGCTGAGAAGGAGCGGAAACAAAATTTAGAAAACATTTCACAAATCGTTGAAGATGCCAAGACGGAGGCGCAAAAGCAGCGCGAGGAGAAGGATAAATTGAAAAAGATTGAAACAGAACAGAAATTCGAACAAGAAAAGCGCGAAATAGAGCTCAGAAAACAAAAGGAAAAAATTAAAGAAGAAGAAGAAGCGAAAGCGTTAGCTGAGGCAAAATTGAGAGAAGCTGAGAAAGTCCCGGCGGTATACGTCACGTCTGAAGCTTTAGAGGCTGAGAAGAAATCACTCGAAGTTCTTCATTATGCGAGAGAGAGAATAGCAGCGTATTCTGCCGCTGCGGATATGAAAAGAGAACGGCGAACGATTATCCAGCGTTTGACCGTACACGTACAACAAATCGCATGTACGAAAGACCAGGTTTTGAAGAAAGCGAACGATATAATTTCAGAGTTCTTAACGCCTGCGACGCCGGATCATATTCGCACGTATGCTATGATTACGCTATCGAAGAAGATTTTAGCGCAATGCGATGTTCAAGTTGCAAAGTTGAATCGCTACGCATTTGCATTAGCGGAAGTGTTGGCGAGATGTGCTGCGCATGTTCCAGAGTTGGGAGAAATTTTCGTCGCTTTACTTCGAGATGTTTGCCCTTTAGCCGTGCCGAAGTATTATCCCTTTTTGAAGAGTAAATATGAAGACGAAAAAGAGTATTTTAAGATTTGTGGATACGCTCCGAGCGAAGATGACCCAAACGCGTTTGAAAGTTCAGAGTCATACGTCAATCGCATTTCTGGGTACATGCTCTTATACGGAGCGTACGTCCAAGTTTCACGAGCGATTGTTCAAAATCATCCGCACGGTATCGACCAAGCTTGGATGTGGTTCGCTCGTCTATTGAATAAGTGCCCACCAAACAGGCAAACCGCTGTTGCTTTAGAAAGTTTCCTAAAGCACTGCGGTTATGAGTTTGTGAGAATGTATAAAAGTCAAGGTGTGAAGCTCTTATTAGTAATCGCTCAACAATGGATTCCAAAGCTAGAAAACTCTCGAGACGCAGACGCCGTTCCAGTGATTTCTCGCCTGCGCACGTACTTAAACGAGCGTAAATTTGAAATCGTCCCAGAAGGTTCGAGTATGCCTAAGACCGATACATCGTCTACGACGTTTTAGTATGTATATATATATTATTATTATTGCTAGTATAGTAGTCATATTTTAGATTAGTTTATTTATGTACAGCACCTGGTAAACGTTGTGTACTACTGTATGTCTTTTTCGTTTGTGTGCCCCATCACGTGTGCTGGTTTTAAGAAATCGTGGAAAATGAATTATATGTAAAGATCGAAGAAATTCTTCACTTCTCTCTCTTCTCTCTCTCTCCCAACACAGGCAACAGCACAGCCCTCTCTCTTGATAATAATAATAATAATAATCATAAATAATAATAATGTCGGACCCTATTGCTTCGGGAGCGATAGGGGAAACAACAACAACAAAATTACTGGATGATGATGTCCGTACTACTGTTACAGATGATGCTATTGAAATCGATTTAGTTCATCGCGATAAAGTAGTCGAAGATGATCAAATCGTTGCCATCGAAGAGAAGGAGAAAGAATTGTTGATCGAGAAGAATGAAGAAGAAGAATTAATGAACGATAATAACAATAATAATCCTGACGACGATGACGACGACGACGATGATAATAATAATAATAATGATTCTGATGATTCTGATGGTGATCAAGTCAATCGAACAAGAAGGCGAAAGCGTCGAGCGCTCGAGCTCGATGAGGATGATTATGACTTATTAGAAGACAACAAAGTCACTGGGTTCAAGAGAAAGGAGAAGAAGAAACGTTTGTTGAAGAAATCATCGACGACTATTCAAGAAGAAGAAGAAGAAGAAGAAAAAGTTAATGAAGAAGACGATGGTGATGATGTAGTAAAAGATAAAAAAGATAAAAAAACAAAAGATGACGAAGAAGAAGAAGAAGAAGAAGAAGATGTTCCAACGACGAAAGTTAATGAACCTACCAAGAAGGCGACGACGAATAAAAAACCTCGAAGTTATGACTCGGACGACGATGTAGATTCAGAGGAAGAGATGGCTGATTTCATCGTTCGCGATGAAGGTGAAGAGCGCGAGACAGAGGAAGAACGCACGCGAAGGAAAGCATATAATCGAGTGCAACGCGAGAGAGGTGGAGCGAGATACGACCAAGTGCGCGAAGCTCAAGATATTTTCGGTGATATTTCAGACTTGCAGAAGATTTTTGCGAACAGGAAGCGTCCTGGAGATGACGGCTACTTGGGAGGTGACGCAGAGATTGAAAAAGAAGAAGAAGAAGGAGAAGAGAGTCAAAGTGAATACGAAACCGACCCGGACGATGTCGATGACTTCATTGACGACGACGACGACGAGGAAGGCGGAGAAAGGCAACCTCGGGAAAAGAAGTTGCGTAGAGTTCAAAAGTTCAAAAAGCGAGGCGTTCCGAGCGGCAAGAATTGGGCCGAACACGCGTTTGAACCGTCAGTAATTCAAGCGCAAATGCTTACTGCGTCTGATGATGAAATAAGGAACGCTGATTGGCCGGAAAGACTTCAAGTCGAAAATGTAAAAGTGCCAAACTTGAACTCGCCGAGAGATTTCAAGAGTGAAGCCGAGTGGATTTACAATCGCATCATGGGAGTTGGTTCAGTTCGAGATTTGCCAACTGAAGCTGGTGAATTGCTATTGCGTGGTGTAATGGATTACGAGTCCGAGGATCTCATCAACGCTCGTATGTATCGTTTAGAGAATGAGTGGAAAGGGCAGTTGCCAGACACGGAGAGGCAAAACGTTTTGACGTGCATCGAATGGTTCTTGAAAATGGTTCGTCTGCAAGGTTATGAATTGGAACATATTGCAACGAACATGCGGGATGATGTGCATCCGTTAATGCGCGGTAAGCCAGAAGAAGCTCGACCACCGCTCGTAGGTGATCAAGTCATCATTCAAAGAAAAGCTCGAACGTTTGATATCTTACAAGCGGTGTACGATTGGGATATTTCTTACGTGAAATTGCAAAACAGAAAAGAAAGAGTGGCTGAAACGTTGAACAAAGAAATAGAAACTAACATTACTGACGAAGAGTTAACAGATGTATTGATGCGATTGCACAAAATAGTTTCGAGCGCGAGGCAAGATGAAACCGTTCAAGACGTGGAGGCGAGATTACAACTTTTGTTGAAAGATGGCGGAGTGGCTGCATTTGATGCCAACACTACTGGAGGAACTCGTCGCCCAAAGAGACGAACAGATTACGACGAACACAAGAGTAAAGGTGTGCTCGATTTGTTCAAGCTTGCTTCACCTACTCCGGAGACAGTCGCAATGTCATTGAATACTATACACGCTTGGAGAGACGCTGAAGGCGCATACGACGTTGATTATGACACGACGACTGAAATTTTGCCAGACGCA
>Ga0302126_10002086_pt1 | contig 11614 bp, 9 predicted proteins | sample CB4_20m_MG_FD_203108 | JGI IMG/M metagenome (GOLD analysis project Ga0302126, IMG submission 203108) | Marine microbial communities from Western Arctic Ocean, Canada - CB4_20m | ecosystem: Environmental > Aquatic > Marine > Oceanic | place: Canada: Western Arctic Ocean | collected 2017-09-24 | reverse complement strand
TTTCAAAGCGTCGACCGTAGGCTCGTCTAACCTGAAACACCCAAATCCACCTAATCCATCCTCCCCTTGAGCGTGCGCGTGATGAGCTTGTCTTTCGAAATGACGTGCACCACCCCTCCCCAGCCTGAAAGGCAATCACGGTTTACTCCGGCTAACAAACACTGCGCGATGACTTCGAAAAGCTCTTCCGGCTCTAAATTCTCCTTGTACATGGATTCGCACACCCCGAACAGCGATTCTTCGTTGTTTCCGCACACCACGAAGTTGGTGGTGGGCGCCATGGCGCCAATCAGATCCATGCCGGTAATGAACGGCTCGCCCGTGACCGGGTCCAGCCCCGCCACCACCGGCTCCGCGTAGTACGGCCCGAACCGCTTTTCGTACAAAACGTTCGACACGACGTGCGCGAAGGTTTCGGGTTTCATGTTACGCCCTTCCCGAAGCTTGTACAGGTTGTGCCTGCGGGTGGGACGGAAAAAGGTCAGCCTGGAGAGTCGGGAGTATGGGCGAACTGTATGGGCAAACAGGGCAGTTGTGTTGTGCACAATCCGCAAAACAGTCAGAGAGTGGGATTGGGAAAGGTCGGGTAGTGGGTAGTACTTGCTGACTGCACTCCATACGTGGCATCAAACAGCGTCTGAATTTGGGAAAGCCCAACACAAACGCACCGGAACTTGAACTTTTGCGCAAGCGTCATTTGATCCGTCGCAAGCCCCGAAAGACCGACGTACAGGTGGTCGTGTATTTTGTGGATCTTCTTCATGTCCACCGCGGTGGTTTGTTGCTGGTTTATGCCGAACCTCAGGTCCGACGCGATCGCGACGCAGTTCTTGCCGACCATCGCTGTTGGTTGGGTGGGTTGAAAATTGATCAGAGTAGACGAGATGACCAAATGAAAGGTTTTGATCGAGGGGCAACACATCAGGACGACGGAGTTGGAGATGATGGGAGGAACGCGGTCAGCGATGGGCGGAGCGTGGTGGTGTGGACCGAGCGTGTGTTTGTGCGGTCGACGAGTTGTGTGTGTGCGAGTTGTCGCGCGCGTCGCACGTCGACAAAATCCGGCGCCACGAAAGACAGTGGGCAGATCCGGGACGCGACCATCGCGTCAGATCTGCTGCCCAACAGGGGCGTCTTCATTCCGTCGCGTCAGATCCGCTTCGCCTCGACGCTTGAGTCGACAAAAGAAAACCGCTCTTCCCTTCGGATCGAACCGGGGGTTCGTCTATCGTAAGAACCAACACGTACCGATGATGGCCGCGCCGTTGTACGACATGATGGACATGGCGAGGAGCGGGTTCTGCGGGGCACCCCGTGCAGGTCGACTCTGTGCTTGAAAAGCAAGTCGTCGTCTCGTCGTCGAAAATGGAAATGGACAGCACTTTTTTCTTTAAACATCCGAGCGGTTTTTTAATTCACGGCTCGCCATTTCCGTGGCGGCCGCGAAGCACCTGCCACACCCACGCGCGCCCGGACGCACGCGGTGTCCGGTTCCGCGACTGTGTCTGGGCGTTTTTGACGCCGAGGGCGCGGGAACACGGGTGGCACGCGCGTACCAAGATTGACGAAGGCCTGGTGCTGCGACAGGGACGAACTCGGGTGGCCGACCGACCCGCCGACAAACCACTCCGGGTTTCTAGGTCTCATCCGAAGGGATCGGGGTTTTTTGTCGATCCGCTACGGGACCGCGCAGGACGCGACGCGGTGCTCCGACGCACGCAAGGGGCCCGCGTACCAAAAACATGGTCCTGTACGACTTCCTCGTGATCGTCAAGTCCTCGGTGCCTAAGTCACAGGTTGGGGATATTCTACGCCGAGCGGGCACGAAGGTTCTCAACGCGGGAGGAGTGATCACCGATGTCACATCCTACGGCGTCCGGAGTTTAGCCTACGAGTTCAGCTCGCCGGGCGAAAAACACTTCGAAGCGCACCAAGTACAACTCACGTTCAACGTAACCCCTACCGTGCTTGGCGAGCTGAAGCACGACATGCGAACCGACGAGCGGGTGTTACGCTGGATCGCGGTGAAGACAGCGGCGTTGAAGCCCTTGAAGAACTACCCGGCGCGGGACCCGCGGAACCCGCTCAATGCGAGCGCCATGGCGAAACATTGAGGGGTGGAGGTTGGAGTTTGTATTTGATGGATGGATGGATGCGTCGATTGGATTTTGCATCACCCCAGGTACGTGTCTAAATGCCCACACAAACCCCTAAGCCCGTCCCGTCCCCAAACCCGTGAAACCCGAAGAGAAACCCATGCGAGTGACGAGCAACTGTTATCCCTGGCTGAGCGCGCTGTGGCCAGCGCGTCGTGTTGATTAACTTTTTCCTACGCATGGGCGGTTTTTGAACCGGGACGTTTTGTTTTTTCAATCGCGAGCGCGAGACTAAAGATCGGTGTTGCACTAAACAGTCGGAAGACTCGGACTACGACTCAGTGGGAAGAAACACTCCGAAAGACCCGAATCCGCAAAAGCGAGGGATGACCGTATACTGCCAGACGCCGCCGAACCTTGGTCGGCTCGGCGGCAATCGCGTGTTGATTCACAAGTATTAGCTCTAACTGACGCTTTTTCGAGAGGTTCGGGTTTGGTTTTTCTTTCGCCTTTTTTGATTTTTTCGCGCGTATTTCTTTTCCCGTTCACTCGCAAACACCCCGCGCCTCAGCCCCCGTCTCTCTCCCCGTAACCCCCACGCGCTAATGAGGAACGCATTAGCGGATTTCTCCAAGAGCAATCGGTGCCGATACCCATTCCTTTGTTACACACACTCTGAAGCGTCGTGTTTTCGGTGGCGGGGCGAGACGCGGCGGGCGGCTGTTTTGGTTTTTGTTTTTGTCACTGCAAAGAAGTTTCTTCCAAGGTATGTTTCGTGAAAAGCGCACTGACACTTTCCTTTGGTCCGTGTTCCGTTAGTCCTCAGGCGCCGTCAACGGAGGTGGGCTCGTTGTATTTTTAGTCCGGGCGGTTTGCTCGAAAGGTGCGTGGCGTTTGTTAAACGCGCCAGATTTCTTTTCTCTCGAAAAGCGCGCCGCTCGCGCGAAAAACCGGTCCGCGACGTCGTGGATGAAGACATACACAAATTCGGATTCCCTCAGATTGAAAACGTGATTGAGAAGACTGTGAAAGAAACCGACACGCGACGCGGCCCGCGAGACGTACGCGCGCGCTTTTGGTTTTCGCGCAAAGCCTCCTTTCGTTTTTTATTTCGGGACCCGCGAAAACGCAAAAACAAAAAAAAACAGTAAAACAATCGCCGGTGATGCTACTACAGAAGGGCGTTTCTCAGAAACACCATTCGCAGTGCCCGAACTTCAGAGTTAACCTGCCAGATTCGTCTGGATGCCCAGTTGAGAACTAATGCAGGTTTATCTTCCTTGGATGTCTGAGGCGACTGTTACATTTTTTTTTGTTTTTGATTTTCTCCGATTGGTTTTTGTTCACTCCACGACCAACCCGACTGACGCCTCTTTTCATCTCCGTCACAGACGAACCCTCGCGGTTCCCAGACGCACGCGAAAACGAAAACGACGTTTACTTAGACACTTATTGTAATAGCACGTAGACTGTTGTACGTTTTTTTGACGCTCCTTCGGATCTCGTGTTCCGTGATCATTGGCTAATTCTATTCACGCGCGCTGAGCCTTACACTCCGCGCAGTTTTTTTTCACCTTGCCGTGAGGGCACGGGGTGCACGCCACGCAGCCGTATTTCAGCTTCCCGTGGGGACACTTGTTGCACTCCTTGCAGCTGCTTTTCTGCCTGCCGTGAGGACAGGGGTTGCACTCCGTGCAGCTCCTTTTCACCTTACCGTGGGGGCAGGGGGTGCACACCGCGCAGCTGCGTTTCAGCTTGCCGTGAGGGCAGGGGCTGCACTGCAAGCAGTCATTTTTCAGCTTGCCGTGGGGGCAGGGGTTACACTCCGCGCAGCTGTCTTTACGCTTGCCGTGAAGGCAGGGGATGCACGCCACGCAATTGCGTTTCAACTTGCCGTGGGGGCACCCGATGCACGTTGGGCAGTCGTGTTTCACCTTGCCATGAGGGCAGGGGTTGCACTCCGCGCACATGTGTTTCCGCTTGCCATGGGGACACCCAATGCACTCTGCGCAGTCGTATTTCACCTTGCCATGAGGGCAGGGGTTGCACTCCGCGCACATGTGTTTCCGCTTGCCGTGGGGACACCCAATGCACTCTGCGCAGTCGTATTTCACCTTGCCATGAGGGCAGGGGTTGCACTCCGCGCACATGTGTTTCCGCTTGCCGTGGGGACACCCAATGCACTCCGCGCACATGTATTTCACCTTGCCGTGAGGGCACGGCGTGCACTCCGCACAGTAGCGTTTCTCCTTCCCGTGCGAGCACCGTTTCCTGCTCATGCCGTGCCGCTTTAGAATCCTCAACGCAAACCCCCGCGGCGACTCTCACGTCATGCCAACCGTGTCGCGGGTTGTGAGGCATCCGGGGAGATGTTTTCGTGCTTCGGACATCGTTTCTTGGAAATATTTTTTTCGTCCACGCAAAATTCCGATGACGTCATCGCCAACCACGTCACTGTCAGGACGCGCCCTCGCCCACCCACCCGCATCCAAGCGTACGACTCGCCTTCCTTCCCGCGATGCTCGCGCGTGCGATGCTGCGCATCTCATCCTCCCCTGTTGGTGTGTCTGCCCCGGTCGGGCGCGGCGTGTTCCGAGGACCCACGTCGTCGTCGCCCAGTGTCGGCACCCGTTCCAACGACGCGCCGAAGCAGAAGCTGACGTCATTCAGCACCCAGGTCTTCGGCGCGCGGCGACGGTGTTTGCACACCTCACTCTACGCGATGATATCCGCGGACACCGCACCCACGGAGGTAACACCTCAGCCCAAGCACGTCTCGCTGGTGCAAGGCGCGAGCCGAGGCATCGGGTTCGAGATGGTGCGTCAACTTCTGGAGATGCCGGATGCCGGGTTGCCCGGCCGCCCGAACGCGGCGAACGGACACGTCGTGGCGACGTGTCGTGACCCGGCGGGCTCGTTGGCGCTCACCGAGTTGTTAAAGAAACACCCGACCCGCTTGTCAGTAGTGAAGCTTGATGTGGAAAAAACGGAAACCATCGCCGCCGCCGCCGAATTCGTGAAAAAAAAATTGGGCCGCGTGGACGTGCTTTGCCAAACTGCCGCGGTGCTCCACGTGAAATCTGGGTCGTTCTCCATGGCCCCTGAAACCAGCATCGCCCGGCTGGACGAGCACGCCATGATGAAAGCGTACCGAGTCAACGCCATGGGGCCCACTTTAGTCGCCAAGCACTTCGCGGATCTGCTCACGAACGGCACGAAGTTGAGCTTGGCGGGTAGCGAAGAGGGCAGCGGCGACGGCGAAACAAAAAACACAGGCAAGCACGCCATCGTGGCCAACCTAAGCGCCCGCGTCTCGTCCCTCGGAGACAACAAGCTCGGGGGTTGGCACTCGTACCGGGCGTCGAAATCCGCGCTGAACCAGCTCACGGTGAATTGCGCGATTGAGTTCGCACGGAAGAAGTTTCCGGTGACGTTTATTCTGCTGCACCCGGGAACCGTGGACACGGCGTTGAGCGAGCCGTTTAAAAAAAACGTCCCTCCTGAAAACCTTTTCTCGGCGGAACGCGCGGCGTCGCAGTTGCTTAAAATAATAGGCGAAAAAACGCAAGAACACACCGGGACGTTCGTGGACTGGGCGGACACGGAGGTTAGGTGGTGATCGGAAGTTATTCGCGGGGTTATTTTACACATCAAACAACCTAGCGAGCTAGAACTAGGCTATTCTTTTGTAAACAAAAACTACCGCAACCTTACTCTTCGACACTAACTATAATAGTTTCGTCCGCTACGATCCGCGTGGCAGGCGTCGCGTCGCGCGTCCGCTTCCTTTTCTCGTTTTCCACCTCGATCTTTTCATTCTCACGAGACAAGAAGGCTTCACACTTCCCAACGAAACACGGGTGCGGCAACGAAACCGCCCCGTCGAAGTCGACCCACTTCACGCCGTCGTGGTACCACCCGGGGGGGACTTTTTCGGTTTCGTCGTTTTGCGCCAAAGCTTCCAAACGGTTCTGTTCCTGCAAAGAAAGAGATTCCATCGTTCGCGACACTAGCGATTTCGGGCCGGAATCGCAACACACACCAGGCAAAACGCTCATGTCGATTGCGGACACGCGAACGCCAAATATGAGTACCTCAACCGAGTCGATAAATAATTCCGGCGTTGGGGTTTCGATTTCGGTTTCGAAGCCGTTGAACGGGTATGCCGTGAAGGCGTTGAAGGAGAACGTTTTGGTTTTTTCAGACGCGTTAGCGTTCGCGTTCGCGTCCGCGTTCGCATTCGCGTTCGCATTAGCATTCGCATTCGCATTCGCATTTACATTCGCATTCACATTCACATTCGCATTCGCATTCGCATTAGCATTCGCATTCGCATTCGCATTCGCGTTCGCATTCGCGTTCGCGTTCGCATTCGCAGTCGCATTAGCAGCATCGTCGTCAGCCACACGTACCACACGAACCAGCGCGTGATCCACCCTCCACATCGCTTGATTCGAAATCAAATCAATTTCACGGAACCGAACGAGTTGTCGCTCCAGCCGGGAGGTGGGTGATAAACCTTTCAACGTCTCCGCGCTCGGCGCCGGCGGCTTGCGGGATTGCTTGAACAACTCTTTTGTGAAGTTGAAAACGGAACTCAACTTCAACCGGCCGGTCACCGCGATTCGTCGTCCGGTCAAAGGAACCGGTGGGGTTGACCGATGAACAGACTCGTGATGCGTACTACCGACCGATTGACCCATCCCACCGACCGACTGACCCGTCGACCGAGGTGTCACCCCTTCTTCCTCAAAAAGAAAAGGCACGCACGCCGTGGGGTCGCGGCGCAAGCGACTTCTTGACGTGATAACGTCAACTTCTTTTTTGGAAGTTTCCCTCGCCAGCGCGAGCTTGACCCACGCCACGCAATCGTCGTGGCGCTCACTGTTGGTTTCAGCATCCGGGTCTTTTGTGTCCGTGGCGGCGGTATTTGCGGTATTGAGCAACCCGTGCCCGTCCACGAACCCACTGACCGTGCTACCGTGTTCCGTGGTTCCGGTGGGAAGCACGACCACGACGTGCGCGCCGCGTAAACGCAAAATCGCGTCGGCGTCAATTCGCCGCTCGGCTTGGGCGAAAAAACCGGACGCGGCGACGCAGGCGGTGACGTTTCGCAACGCAAAGGTATACTTGTTTGCGTGCATCACATTTTCGTTGGTGGGTAATTGCCCATAGCTACGAAGCGCTTCTGTCAGTATCCGCGACACCTCAGCCGCGCCGCAGTACGTGCGCACCACGAAAACAACCACGCAAGGTACGGACTGCGTCAATAACCGTTTTTCAACCTGCGAAGACACCGACCTCAAAGTTTCGTGAAACGCGGCTTTGTCGAGACGAAAGCCCGCTCCGTACACACCAAAAGGAACGGACGCTTCCACCCAGTTCGCGGCGTACGGCGCGCCAATCATGAGGGACTCGAACACCACGGCTTGGCACCCATCCGGGGCGCCCGTGAGCAAAACGCACGGGACCGTGGCCGGTTTAGTTTTAGCGTCGAGCGATTCGTTTTCTGCAGAAACGTCGAGTGACGCTATATCCAGACGCGTTTCGGAGTCTTCAGCGAAGTGCTCTCCTTGCTGCACCAAGGGCTCCGTGGATGCGAATTTCGAGGCGCTCACCACCGCGAGTGAATTCGTCATTGAAGAACTCGTTCCGCCGGCTCTTGGAACGCCAAACCCAAACCCGAATTGCAAAGCGCTCGGCGCGCCGGCGTCGTTGGCGCTAACGATCGCGCGGCGCGTGACGTCCGCGATGCCGTTTCGAGAAAGAGGCTGTGTCTTCGTCGTGACTAATTGCGCCGTACATGTTTCCCCGTCAACCCTTGTGTTCCACAACCCTTTCCACCGCGGAAGGACTTGTCTCCAAAAAACCCTTCGCGACTTTTCTGTGACTGCCGCGAGGGAAAAACAAATCGCCTCGAGTGGAATGTTTTTGGAGGTACCAGAGATTAAGGAAGCCTCGTATCCGCTTCGTAAACGACACACCACTACAGTTCCCGAGGTGGTTTCCTCGTTGTTCTTTTCCATTTTATCGTAAACGTCCACCCCGACGACGTCCTCGCCGAACCTCAAAAGCACCAGAGCAACGTTTTTCGCAGTGAACACTAAACCGCCCTCGAACAGAAACCACTTGCCAGAGACGACTCCGTTTTGAGGTAAAACCGTTTCGCGAAACGCTTCCAGTGCGGTCGAATCGTCCGACTGGGGGTCCGTTTGGGTAAACACGGGAAACGCCAAAACCTGGTCGGCCTCTTTTTGGGACCGAACCGAGAGCAACGACCCGAGCGACTTTTTCGCGCTTTGGTCAACCGTAAACCGATACGTCCCCGCGGTCGTGTCTTCGTCGGAATCGTCGTCTTTCTCTTTGGCAACACGTCCTATTGCATCCTCATCGCTGCTCGTCTCCAGGTCACTGGCCAGCTCGTGGTCCATGAAAAAGTCGTTCTCGGTTTCGTCGTTCGTTTCTTTATCAACCAGGGGGTTTTCAAACGAACCGGGCGCTTTTTCAAGCGTCACGTTTTTCAAGGGTAGCGCGCTTCCCGTTTCCGCGGCGCGTTTACCCGATTCCGATTCCGTCGCCAGTGACTTGTTAGTCACGTACTTAAACCGTCGTTCACTTTTCACGTCCCGAAGAAACCGAACGAAACTTTCGTTCATCCACTCACAAACCGCTTCTTCGGAACCGCTCGGGTAACGGTTCGAAGTCGCGACGGACTCGGTCACGTTGAGCGGTTCTTTCCCGAAACCGCGCGGCGCGAAGCAATCGCCGTGTTTAATGGGGGGGTGACGCGTTGTTTCTTTGTCAGTGGTCTCGTCCACCGTAAGTGACGCCTTGACGTACACCAAGGCCGAGCCGATTTGCGCGATGTCTCGTAATGACGTTGACCCTGTTTCGTATGGGTAATTAGTCGGATCCAGTAAATCAACAGTCTCCCTCGAATTCGACGTCGACGTTACGTCCAAAAGAAGTCGCGAAGAGTAAACATCCGCCAAACCTTCCCCCAACCCGGCTCGCGTCGCGGCGTACACAAACGCGGCGCGAGCCGCTATCAAAACCGTTTCAGTCGTAACGGCTTTCTCGTCTTTCGTAACGTCTTTCGTAACATCTTTATAAGTACCTGGACCACCCAGCAGCAAACCCGCCACAACCCGTGTCGCGGCGACGACCCCCGCGTGCGCCGCGAAAAGCGTCGTCGCGATGTTGGGTTCGGTTTCCGTTTTTTCGTTTTCGGTTATATTTTTTTCGGATTCCTTCCACGTATCGACGAACCCGTTCGCCTTCGCCCGGCCGTTTGTAAAAAAGAACGTCCGCGCGCACCGCACCCCCGGCGATTTCGGGTGGCAAGCTTCTATTGTGCCGTGACCGGTGGCCATACGAATTTCAGGCGCATCTTTTTTCGTGTCCACCGGCTTCACTCCAAATGCGGCGCGATGCGAGCCGTAGTCGAAGAAATCGAAAAGAGGCGCGTACCAAGACTCTTCGGGTGATTGAATCGATTCCGATTCTGTTGTCAGTGATTTGTTAGTCACGGACTCGAACCCCTCCGATTGCGTCGCCGTGGTCGGTGGCTTGTTAGTCACGGACCCGTGCTGCTCAACAAACGTTTCCCGCTTCGCGGACGAAACCTCCCCGAGCGAATCAATCGCTTCGTTGTAGTGCCTCGTGAACTGCGCGACGGGGTTGCGAATTTCCCAGTGTAAACTAGCTCGGTCCAGACGGTTGTAGCATTTCCTTTTCAGCACTTCACCAATCTCAAAAACCGAAAAGCTCATGGTGAAGAACCCGCCGCGGCCGATACCTTCCAAGCCGTACGCCTGCACCAACGGCCAGGATTCCATTTCACGGCTGGCGTTAGCGTTTCGCGCGGGCCGCGCCTTCGGGGTTTCGTCAAATGAATCATCATCCTTTGCATCATTATCCTTTGAATCATCATCAGTCGAATCATCGTACGCCTGGACCAGCGAAAGCGCAACCGTCTTGACCCCGGTGAAGGTCTCCACGAAACTCTCGAGCTTGAAATCCTGCGCGGTGTCTTCGTCTTCGTCGGAGGAACTTTCGTCTGATTCGGAGTCATCCGATGTACGTCGTTCGTCGTCGTCATCGTTCTCCTCGTTCTCCTCGTCTTCTTCGGAACCATCCCTAATGCCCTCCACACGCCTCATTCGCCGCCGGACCTCCACCGCCCTCTTCGCCTCAACTCTCGCCTCCAAATCCCTCTGCGCCGCGGCGACTCGTTTCGGGGGCAGGGCGCGAATGGTGACGCTCGAGTTGGTGTTCCCCGCCCACACCGCCGCGAACTGCCGGACGAGTTCGTACGCCTCCGGGCCGACGTGCACGTCCACTGAGCTTGGGGTTATCCAAAGCACCACGTCTTCCAGCCATGCATAAGCGAGGCTTTGCTTTTCAAGGAGCTCGTACCCGTGCACCCCACCGAACAGGTAGTTCAACCCGTGGATCGATCCGAGGTTGTTTTTCCCATCCACGCCTCCCACGAAAAGAACCCCATCCACTGCAGCAGTCCCGGAAAGCTCACCAACCACACTTTGTAACCGTCGCAGCCGGGTACACGAGTCGTGGGGGGTGAAACCCCTGGAAGAAGGGGTCGGCACGGACGTGGAGGCCATGACGACGAAGAAACCACACGCGCCCACCCGCGCCTCTCGGTGTAGAGGCAGATCGCAAGTATCTATGTCGGGAGACATGACGAAACCAAAGTGTGCCTACAAACAGAGGTAGTAGTTTGCGGACTACCTCTGCTACAAATAACAACATCTACTCCCTCAAATTCGCCCATCCCACTTCGGAGGCAGCGCCAGTGTCAGCGCCGCGGGCGTCTCCCTTACCCACCGGCCGTTTTTCCGAACCATCACCGGCCGCGTCCCATTCGCCTGTTCCGTCTCCTTGCGCTTTTGCGCGGCGTTGAAACCGAGTTTGACTTTTTTCGTCCACAGCACGAACTGGTACGAAAAATACAACTTGGCGCCGAACGACACCGGTTTCACCCCCGCGCGTACCACCAGGCTCTCCGCGAGGGACACGGTGAGGCGTCGCGGTTGCGCGTTCCTTACCAACGGCACCTTCTTCAGCCAACTCATCTTGGCGAGCTTGGTATCCGAGAACACCAGGGCTTTGTGGAAAGCACCCGCGACTTTTTCCGCGGCGGGTAACTTTGCAAATGGTTTGCAAACTGTCACCGACGGTTGGATCCCATAACACGCCCCCCATACCCCGCCCGCCCACGCCACGGAAATCACCTCGTGGAACACGAACGCGACCGGGAAATCGGCGGGCGTGAGGCCTTGCTCGAGGAAGTAGTCCTTTAGACGACCCATCGTGCGCAGGCGGTGCGCGGGAGGTCTGATCGAATTCGGTGAGGCAAGGATGAGAACGACAAAAAATCTTTTGCAGCAAAAACTTTTTCACTCCCTCCCAGACAGCAGCGAGTCTCCCGCCAGACGCGCGATGCGCGGTCTCCGCGCGTACGGCGCGACATGGCTGGCGCTATTGGTGCTTGTCGC
>Ga0302126_10002083_pt1 | contig 11627 bp, 10 predicted proteins | sample CB4_20m_MG_FD_203108 | JGI IMG/M metagenome (GOLD analysis project Ga0302126, IMG submission 203108) | Marine microbial communities from Western Arctic Ocean, Canada - CB4_20m | ecosystem: Environmental > Aquatic > Marine > Oceanic | place: Canada: Western Arctic Ocean | collected 2017-09-24 | reverse complement strand
CTGGCGGAAAAGTAATAATGGAATCGTCAACTATTGCGCAGAATCCGAGAAATAACGCAAGCGCTGATAATTTAGCTGCAATGAATGCTGGCGCTATGGCCGCCGCGGCAATGAATTTTTCAAAGCATAACTCTGGTAGTATTAGTAATTTTCTCATGTCCGCCGGACCGAGTAATTTGAATTTGGCAGACGGCGATAACGGTATGCTTCGAATTCCATCGATGCCTCGTTTTGGCTCCTCTGGCGATTTAATGAAAAGAATCGCGTCTACTGAAGATTTGACCAACGCAGCTGCAGGTGGCGGTAATACTAATATCTCTGGAAAAGAAGGCATACAGACAGGGCGCGGTTTCGTCCCATTTCGACCGACTTCGAGTTATCAAAACTTACTCGAAGCTGCTAGACTTGCGGAAGAAAGTGCGGCAAGTAAGAAGAAATCAGCCGCAAGTGGCGGTGGTAGAAAAAAGAAGTAATGTAATAGTTTTTTTATGATCGCAACTTCCGCGTTTTGAGTGGTGTCGATGAAACGCGTGTCCTTTTATAGGTCCGAAAGGTATGTAAATTTGTTTTGCTGTAATTGTAATCTTCAGAAGAATCATTTATGCTTGTTGCGCTGTACTAGCTAACGATGCGTCAATCACCTTCCTTTCCCCCTTCTCATAGAACTTACAATAATAGAATACTAAACCATTATCATCATTTTCAATTAAGTAGCAGTAAAAGAGACGAAATCTCTTCCCTCGATAAGCTCTTAAACGTTAAAACTTCTTCCGATGAATTTGAAGAAAATATCCAAGGTGAGGATATCAACGAAAATAATAATAAACAAAAAGAAGTACGAGTATACAGGGAAATAACAGTTGAATTATCTACAGATGAGGGAGCGGATTTATCGATTAGAGTTCAATCGGCGTCGAGTAGAGTTATCTGTAGGACTAGAAGAACACCTTTAGGAATTGTTATTGAACCAACTTCTCGAGGAGTTGAAGTCGTTGAAGTGACTGATATCGAGAGCGCGTTAAAAAAGGGCGATGTCATTAGAGCTGTATCTGCAATGGTTCCAACGATGAAGTACCCGAAAAATAACATTCTCATGGGCGGGGTTGGACGGCCTGGGTTTGATAGAAAGATATTTACAATTAGAAGCGCGATGGAAATACGCGAGCAAATTTTAGAGGAAGACGACGATATAGAAGCAATCGATAAAGTGATTTCGAACGAGTTTGAAACATGCTTGAAAGCGATTCAGTCAAACGCGAGAGCTGGTGATTATGAAGTAGTTGTAGTTGTAGAGCGAATATTGACTTAATTAAATTAATTGTTGAAACCCAAAACCATCGATGCTAATCGTAAATCGTTTATGGACTCGCTATCGATACCGCACCCGCCATGTTTCGGTCGCATGTTTCGAAACTTTGCAAGTTTTTCCCAGAAGTCGCTCTTACCGACGCCAGCGACGGTTGCATCGAAAACTTCTCTATCATCAACTAACGCTAATAGCATTCGCGTGCTACCGAAAGCTTCAGAGTTCAACTCGAACTTTTCGGTTTCAATGGAATCTAAACTAGCGACGTCTTTTTCGAGAGAACGCATGATATCTTCGATTAAATCGGGCGAACATCTTAATCCGAGCATTCTTAACGCGATTGCTAATCTCAACCCCGGGCTTTCGACGCTTGAAATACTTTTACACTCCAACATCTCGGCAACTTTCGCTTCGACTTCGCTCGCTCCAAAAACATCTTTATAACACTTTTTAATCCCTTCAAAGTGATCGGCACCGACAACGCAAACGATCGAATTCTCTTTTGCATCAGCGCCTAAATCACTCAAACATTTACGTATGCTCGTGGTCATTATTTGATCTCGCTCGTCGATGATATACTTTTGAAACGCGTCTGTAGTCGTAGCGCTAGTATTCAAAATCGTTCCATCGTCCAATCCGATTCTTAATTTATCCCCATCAGGCATTAACAATCGATAATTTCTCTCTGATTGTTTACTAAACGCCTCGTCTAACTGGACTAAACTCGGTTCAGTAACTAATCTCCCATACGTCGCCTTCTTCGGCCTATCCGCGAATACAACCTTCGCGTCGACGTACATCGCGGCCGCGTAAACCATCGGCTCCGCTGGTAACTGTTCGCGCATGCTCATCCAAAAATCCCCTTTCAAAGGATCTCTCTCTACTTCGCTCTTCAAATTCCCAGCAAGCCTCGTCACGAACGTCAAAGCTTCGTCGAGTCCTGGATCGATCATCATTTGCGTCACGCCTTGCTCGAACGTACACGTGTTCATATATTTTTCCCCGTGTTGTTTACTCACCGCGGTTTCGCATAAAACGTATTTCGGTCTGTTTTTGATTATGAACTCCGCGGCTTCGTATTCTTTTTGCGTGTGCGAGATGCCGAACAAAGCTACTTTTTCGTCCAGTCTGTGTGCCTTCGATTGCGATCGTTGTTCTTCTCGAGAAGAAGAAGAAGAAGAAGAAGAAGAAGAAGAAGAAGACGTTTTTTGGTTCTTCGGCCTCTTCTGATTATGATTAGGATGAGTGAGACGAGAGCAGTCTCGTTTTGGGCCATATTTCGTCGATTGCGACGTCGAACAGGACCGTGCGTGGCCAATGCGCGCGCTAGTTAAGCTCGATACGAACATTTTATGAATATTATGACACTCTTTATCGAGCGCGCGTGTTTTTAAGACGAATTCCAAGGACGAATTGATTTAGATTCGATTTATGGGGGCCTGCATGGGAGTTTTCATTGAAACCAGGCGAACTTCTGTCGCCGACGTCGTACTGAACGATAACTATCGATATAGACATATATAGATATATAGATATATACGTATACTACAGAACGCTACTGAAACGGACATTTTCTTTGACAAACTCGTCGGTCTCGCTCTCTCTCTGTCTCTGACTCGAACGTTCGCTCGGCTAGCGTTGACCGCTTCTTCACTCCGCGCGACCCCTTCTCTTGCGATCTTCGGCGTACCATACTGGTACTTTCACGTGACTCGTCGTCGTAAACGTCTTCCCGGCTTCACCGCCAATCATCTCAGTATCTTTCGGAACTTGATTTCCTTTCTGCGCAATACTCTTCTTCGCTCGTTCGAGATCTTTTTTCAGTTCTTCCTCGTTCTCTTTCCTGTTCTTGCTCTGCCGCTCTCGAATTCGTTTACTTTTCTTATTCGTTTGCCTTTTGTTTCTCGGAATCGATGACGATTGTACAGTCGGTCTATTTGGTACACTAAACGCTCGCTTATTACTACTACTGCTGCTACTTTTATTATCATTCTTATTCTTCTTCGCTTTATCGTTATCGTTCTTATTCTTATCGTTACGATACCATTTCGCGCATAAGAAACATCCAATGGCGACCACGACGCAGAGGACGGTGTTAGTATCGGTCTTGGACAATGCGTCCATTGCTCCTTTTTTTCTCGAAGAGTGCTCAAACGCGTACGGTTTAGTACTACGACTACTACTACCTACGCTATCGTCCTTCGTTCGTTCGTTCACTTTGCTTCGCCAGGCGAACATCGTCGTCGTCATTTTTTATCACGCGCGTTTCAATTGACTCATCGGTATAATCACTTACGAGTATAAAACTTCAAATCTTCTTCCTGTGGTAAGTATATATATACTGATATATATATATACTGATATAATTACATAGTATAAGTAATTAAAAAAGAAGAGCATAAATAACGAAAGAATGAACGATAAGGGCGGTTTCAGGGCCGTACGATTGAACGATTCGTTCGAAGAAGAAGTAGAAGAAGAAGAGGAAGAAGAAGAAGAAGAAGAAGATGATGTCGAGAGAACACCGACGACTTCTTTTGTAGCGCGAGAGGAACGAACGAGGAGGAATAAATATCAAACCCCGAATAATAATGAAACGTACGAGACGCCGATGACTAGTTTTAAAGCAAACGATATTAATACGAATAGTAATGCCATGAAAACATCAGAAGTAGGATTTGCACGAAGTACGGAGTCCTCTCCATCAGGTCTAGAAAGCCGCGATAAGGTCTCGAATTTACCAGAAACACCGAAAAGGCATTATTTCGACGATGGCGAGTATAGAACGGATCATCAACATCATCACAATCGATCTATGTCCGCGACATCCATGGATGGCCTCATAAATCGACTCGATGAAGAGAGTTTAGAGGTTGGGGAGACGACGAATGTAAGGTTTGATGATTATCGAGGCGCGTTCGTTGGAAGGCCGAAGAGGAGTGCGTTAGATCGAGTTTTAGACGTGCAATGGTGTTTTGGGGAGACTAGGAAGCAACGAAAGAACTTTTTGTCCTGCATGTTAGTACTGGCAGTGATTACGTTCATGGCAGTTCCATTGAGACATTGGAAATAGTAGATCTTTAGCGCTCGCGTGTATGTTTATTTATATGTGTTAATATTGTACAACGAAGTTATTCATTAATTAGAAATTATTGAAACCGAAGCCTGGACCTAGATCGGGTGGCCCGATATAATCTCTTCTCGCACCGCGTCCAGGATCTAATGGATGATTTGGGAATCCTCTACCAATACTAAACGGGTCTTCAATATTCGGCGGGTACCTTGTGTTACCTCGAAACTCTTCTCTCGCCGACCGCGCGTGTTCTCGTTCTCGTTCTCTTCGTTCGTACTCTTCGCATTTCTTACACGTTCCTTCTTTCTCTTCTTCTTTTCCTCCACCTCGTGATACGACTGTTAAGATCCCTGCTGCTTCGAACAATTCAAGTATGTCCCCAGCTAACTTAACACTCGCGTCGGTTATAAAACTCTTCCTTTTTTCTTGTTCTGGAAGGTTCTTCACTAGTATAGTTTTAATGACTTCATCGTTTTCGTTCTTCAAATCGTTGGTCGAGAAAACGACGTTCAGGGCTCTGACACCGATCGGAATCGCTCTCACGACCATCTCTTGACGACTTTCATTGACATCTTTTTCGCCTATTTTCCTATACTTACTCTCCCAATCGTAAGTTGTCTCTCGTCCAACGCAGGTGGTTAACTCTGACGACGAAGCCTGCGTCCACGCTGAAGCGAGTAATATCGCGCGTATGATCAGTCCAGCCTCTGCGAACATATATTTCCCATCACTATCATCTTGTGCGTTCAAGTGATCGTTCGCGAGAGCGTGTGCGATCGCGATCACTGCTTCGCGTTTTGGTAAACACATTCGAAATCAGAGCTCTGTCGTGCTTTCGAATGGAGAAAATTCCAGAGACGACGACCATTAAACGTCCTTACGATGCAGTTTCAACGTTTAAGTAGTCTTATTATTTCTTATATATATATATAGTAGTATAAATTATTACATGCGTGTTCCCGTGTGTGTGTGTGTGCGTGTGTTGTGTGTGCGCGTGAGCGTGTGCGCCAACCTATTTCTTCAATCGCGCGCAGCGCGGTTTAGATACTAGTCAAGTACTTCTTTCAGTCTTCATTTCCTTCAAGTTTTCTCAATCATAACCTATTTCTTATAAATTATTCACCGCGTGTTCGCGTCTTTGTGTGCGTCCTAATTCTTCATTCGCGCGAGCGATACTAATCAGTCAAAGTCTATTTCTTCTTCTTCCCTATACTCGATGATGTCTTCTCATTTCCTTCTCGTTTTCTCGATCATGACCTCTCTTTGGTTCTCTTTGAATCCCATTAACCTACCGGCGGAGTTCTCTATACCGATCGCTACACCACACATCAAACCGCACAAAGTGGCCACTAACGCGGTCGGTTTACGCATGCATATCTTACTCGTATTCGTCTTCGCGCCTGCCCATAAACCGAATGGATACGCTAAAATCGGGAACGCGATCACTTGTGCGCAGTCGAACGCAGTGAAGTTCGAGATCGTTTGCCTAATCGTCGGCGCGTGCGTGATCACTGGGTGCTCTGGTATGTCCGATATTACTCCCATTATATATTATTATAATGATAATAATAATACTTTATCTCTCTATCGATGATGGTGATGATTGATGATGATTTCCAAATACTAAAAATGGGGAAATAATAATAACGTGTTTTTCCCTACTGTTTTTGCCCTACTGTTTTTGCCCTACTGTTTTTGCCCTACTGTTTTTGCCCTGTTTTTTGCCCTACTGTTTTTGCCCTACTGTTTTTTTGATTTCCTGCTGCCACAACACAAATTTCAATCGCAAGTAGAGAGAAATAATAATAAATCTACTCGCGCGCGAAAGAAAATAAATGCCGTTCGGCGCGAGCGATGCGTCGTCGCCGCAAAGGTTCAACGAAGAGCTCGATGAACAAAACACGAAGAAGAAGAAGAAGAAGAAGAACTCGATCGCGTTCAAAACGAACGCAGAAGATATAACGACTGCTGCTGCTGCTGAGAGCAGTACTGAACCAGTTGAACCAGTGAAAACGAACGCGGATAGTTTGAATAAGAGGAATGATTTAGAAAATGATGACGACGACGATAGCGATAGTGATAATAATAATAATAAGAAGAAGTCTCGAGGGCATTTTACGTCAGAGACGACGAAGATGCTATTAGCCGGCGGCGTCGCCGGTGCGTTTAGTAAGAGCTGTACTGCCCCACTCGCGAGATTGACGATTTTGAAACAGTTGGAAGGATCGAACGCGGTGCCGGGGTGGACGAACTCGCAAGCGGCGAAACAAGATCTAGGAATAATTAAGAGCTTGAGGCATATCGTGCAAACTGAAGGCGTGAAAGCTTTGTGGAAAGGGAACGGGGTAACGATCGCGCATAGATTACCGTATTCGGCGATTAACTTTTATACGTACGAGAATACTTTAGATTTTCTCGAGAACGAAGTCGAGAGTAGATTTAAGGTTAAGGATTATCAAGCGTGGGAGGTGACGAAAAGGTTAGCCGCTGGTGCGTTTGCTGGATGCTTTTCGTGTACTTTAGTATATCCATTAGATTTAGTGCGAACGAGGTTAGCCGCGCAAGTATCGCTTTCGACGGCGCCACAAGAAGCAGCGTCGTCATCATTTAATAGCGCTGTCGCTGGAAGTAACAAAGTTGTATCTCAACAACAACAACAACAGCACGTTCAATCACCGCCGCATTATAAAGGCATAGTTAGATCAATGAAAACAATCGTAAGTGAGGAAGGAGTGAGAGGATTATATCGTGGTTTACCGCCGACGTTAGTTGGAGTCGGCCCAAACTTGGCGATTAATTTTGCAGCGTACGAAACTTTGAGAAATTATTTTGGAAATAACACCGGTGATTTTGGGAAGGATAATCCTATGTTGATCAGTTTAGCGTGTGGTTCTACGTCGGCAGTCGTTTCGGCATCGGCGACGTTTCCTTTGGATCTTGTCAGACGAAGAATGCAAATGCGGGACGCTACGAGAGGCGATACGTTTCTCGGAGTTCTCAAACGCGTTATAAAAAAAGAAGGCTTTACCGGTTTATATAGAGGAATTTATCCAGAGTTTGCAAAAGTCGTTCCTGGCGTATCCATTACGTATGCAACGTACGAACTCTTGAAACGATTAGCTGGCGTAGACACTGGACGAATGTAGAGTATAGGTTTAGAATTATTAATGTTGCGTAGTATCTATATTTATTATTGTTATATAGTGATTGTTGTGAAATATATCGTCTCTCCGTCGTCTCTCACATTTTTTATATGTTATACTTTTTGGTAGTACAGGGTATAGTTTCATTGATTGTATATCGATCGTTGTATGTTCTTTGTATTCGCACGTCCGTTCTTTTTCAAATATTACAGAACATCAAGTTGTAATAAGGAGGTTCTGGTGCAAATCGGGCGATAATTTCGAACAAGACGTCGCGCGGGATATCGTTCAAAGTCGTTGTAGATGTCTCCTTGACGTCTTTGTCTTTGTCGTCATCATCAGCCTTCGCACGAACAGATTTCTCCTCAGACGAACGCATCCACACCTTCAACGTCTCTCTCAATGCTGCTTGAAACGCTTTTGATTGGAAGCATTCCATCGCGTTCGTTTTTGGCGTCCAAGTCGCACAATTTCTCGCTTCAACGATTGAGTAGACAACTCTCTCGTTTGTCGTTCGTTCAAGAGCGAAGTGCGGTACTGGCGCCATGTCCCCGTCCTCATCCGACACATCTAACGTTTCCAACGGTGGGTAGAAAATCGGCGAATCGTTCACGACCAAGCGAACATCGACGTCAGTACTCGCTCGTTTATTCCTCGTTCGCGCCTCTCTTTCAACCGCTTCTTCTTCTTCTCCGTCTTCGTCGTCGTCTTCGTCGTCCTCGTTCCTCGCCGTTTTGAAGCACCACGGGTGCGTCAGATACGTTTGCTGTAAATGCCTTTGTCCAGGTTTTAACATCTTATATGGCTGATGTTTCCCTTCGTAATCGATCCAGAACATCCTGACGTTCTCCTGCATCCTAAACAGATAGCGAGAGTAATCGTATTTTAGTATATGCGCGAAAATATGTTTTGATAAGTCACATCAAAAAAGCGAGAGAGAAAAAAACGGACATCACTCTACTGACGAAACATAAAACGCACTCGTTCGAGAACAACACGTGCGCGCTCCTTTCGCTTCTCCAGCTCTTGATCCCTCGCTCGAGCACTCTATCGCTCGTATCTATCGATAACGGGTCGATCTCGCGCGGTTTCATCCATCTCAAGCGATCTAACTCATCGCTCGTTCTCTTCTTCCTGTTTTCGTTCCTTTCTCTCGAAAGCGCAGTTCTTGTTGTTGTTCTTCTTCTTCTTCGTTCTCGGCTCAGCAGGAAACGGTTCAGTAGGCTCTGTTTTAAGTGCTCGAAAGGGCTAAATAGGAACACTGTCAAGAGAGCGAATATGTAATCGCGCATCAGAGCTGGAGCAAGTTCGTTCTTGTATCAGTTTTGATTCGCGCGAATAGTAGTGCGCGTCAGTTTTATGTCGTTTTTTGTCTTTTTGCTTTTTGCAGTAGTGTGTTTTGTGGGAAGGAGAAAATGTCAATTTTAGTACGTTTGAAGCGCATTTTTTTCATTCGCGATCATCGATCGTGCGCGCGCTCGCGAATATACGCGTACTGCAGTTTTTATGTCCCGTTGTTGTGCTGCTGCTTTGTTGTCTGTGTGTGTGTTTGTGAGGAGGGGGAAATGTCGATTTTAGTACGTTTGAAAAGTGCCGCGTTATTTTTCGTTCGCGTTCTATAGTATTATATATGCTTAAGTGTACTGTTTCAAGAGTTTCCTCGTCCTCAGTCGCCAATGGCTTCGAGCGCTCCAAGTATGGTTTAATTCTCCTTTCGATCGTTCGAACTCGTCTTCGGTTAAGACGACGCCGGCGGTCCAATCGACTTTCTCGGGCGCCGTCGGATGCGTCGCGCGATAGTGTTCAGAATACTCGCCCTTCATGTTCACGTGTACGTGCACTGGATCGTGTTGATATTTTAACCAACAATCTTGAAACATGAACGACCCAGCCGCCGGGGCGAAACATCCGCGTTCGATCGGACAAAACACCCAAACGTTACACGGGTAATAATTCGGCGGTTTCGGCGCGTACCTCTTGCACGATTCGCAACACGCCGCGGCGTCCGGTTGCTTATTCTGATTCCCCCAAACGTTCGCGTAGCCGTCGTAATCAGTATTTGCGCTCGTGAAACAGTTCCCATGTTTCTTCTCGCGCATCCTTTTCTTATTCTGCTCTAGCTCGTGTTCGAATAACCACTTCATTTGTGGCCCGCAGCAGTTCTCGTTCCCGACAGCCTTAAGCGCTTGCTCGGCCTTCTCCTTAGGGAATCCAGCCTGTATTAACCCGTTCACGTTCTTCTCTTCTGGGTCATAGGTCTTCTTCACTATTGCGGTCGAGCCAGAGTTCGATCGTAAGATCGAGACGATCGGATTATTCGCGAACGCACTGTTTGCGCCCATCAGTTCTGCGAATAACAACGGTGTTGAGAACACAATCATCAATTGCAGTGATCCAAACATCATCACATGCGTAGTACGTAGTAGTGATAGGAATAGATCGGTTTCACCGCTAGGACTTGTTAAGTCGCCAACGCGCTCTCAATCTCTCGTCACAGCAAACGCATACAGAACAGTGATAGAGCGTAGTAGTGAGCAGGGGGAAAGGTGTTCGTGGAGAAAAATCATAATCCTGCTTATTAGTATAGACCATCAGTGTTCTTTTTTACCTTTTTCCAAAACGAATTCCGTGCCGCGGAGCACATCAGGATTCCTCGTTTTGCTTCATTTTCAAAAACAATAAAGAGGGCGAGAGAGAGAGAGTTGATAATAATTAATACAAAGAGAGATTGAGAGATTGAGAGAGAGTACTGTCTTCGCTTGTTGCTCCTGATTAGTTTGTTTTCTTTTGATACACAGAGTCATCGAGAGAGATCGAGAGAGATCGAGAGAGGATCACATGGCATCGAAGTATGGGACATCGAAAGAAGAAGAGGAACAGAAAGAAGAGGAGAAGAAACATAATCATCGTAAACATAATCACGTGGATGATTGGAACGTGCCTGGGGGAAAGCCAGATCCAGGGCGGATGGCTATGTATAACGATTACGTGAGAGAACACCCATTAATGGTCATGTTACTTACTTTACTGATTATCGTCATTGCCGGTATTTGCGAATGTTTGAGAGATTCGTGGTCCGCGTTACCGTATTACGGCGAAGCGGTCGCGCTCGAGGCGGTGTTAAGTTTAGATAACATCGTCGTTTTTCACCAAATCTTTGAAGGGTTTAACGTCCCAAGTTCGAGAAGGCCTTCGATTTTGTTAATCGGGACGCCAATCATGATCTTAGTTCGAATGTTATTGTTCTTCTTTTTGAGATACGAATTGTCAAAGTTTTGGCCGGCGTTCATTGCAATTGGTTTGTACTTAGCGTATCAAGGATGGCAGACTATGATGGAGGATGATGATGATGATGATGGAGAGGAGGACGAGTCAGCGACTGGGGTGATTAATTTTATAAATAAATGTTGTCAAGGGATCATGACAAAGACGTATCACGGAAGCGCTTTAGTAGTGAAAGAGGAAACAAAGGAAAGTGGAATTAGTAAGACGGTTTTAACGCCAGTATTTGCGTGTTTATTGGCAATCGAGGCGTGCGACGTTATTTTCTGCGTCGACGGTGTGGCTACAATTTATCAACTCGATAGTTACAAGTTATGGGCGGCCATCTTAGGCGACATCACTTCCGCGTTATTCGTGAGATCGTGCTATCCAGTCGTCGGGAACGCCGTGAACATTTTCCCAGATGTTAAATATTCCGTCGGTATTACTTTAATCGCGGTCGGGGTCGATATGATTCTAGACGCGTTCCATCTGGACTTGCCCGCTTGGACTTTAGGTGCTTTAATGCCGACTTTGTTCGTAATCGGCATCGCGAGTTCGATCATCAGAGGCGGCGGCACTACTGAAGATTTATCTCGAATCTTTGGCGGTAACGTCATGGAAAAACCAAAACAAGAGGAGGAACAGAAGGAAACCGAAGAGAAGTAGAGAAAAGAAAGGAGAATGAGAAGAGAGAGAGATTTAATTTAATTTAATTTAGCCCGCGATTTTATTATTATTTGGAGAGTTGTGTTTTTACGTACTATATTATTATCATTCACTAATCTCACAACGTTGAGAATTATTAATGTCGTCGATCGCCCCGTTGGAGCCCTTGACACGA
>Ga0302126_10002078_pt1 | contig 11641 bp, 11 predicted proteins | sample CB4_20m_MG_FD_203108 | JGI IMG/M metagenome (GOLD analysis project Ga0302126, IMG submission 203108) | Marine microbial communities from Western Arctic Ocean, Canada - CB4_20m | ecosystem: Environmental > Aquatic > Marine > Oceanic | place: Canada: Western Arctic Ocean | collected 2017-09-24 | reverse complement strand
TTCGAAGAGATCAATAACGCGCACGATAGTACCGATATAACGACTTCGTTACGTCCCATTTTTTTCTCTTTATTTATTATTATCCTCTTTGATAATAATAGTGTTTATATTATGTTTACTCTTCTCTGTCTCTCTCTTTGATCACTACGGAACAGAGCGCGTTTTTTGACATCTTCTGTTCTGTACAGCGGATTTTTGTGAAAAAAATATTTAGGGTGTTGGAAATTTAGGGATTAGGGTGTTGGAAATTTAGGGTGTCTGTACTTTTAATGCCAACCACAAAAAACTCGTGATTAGCAGAAAGCATTTTATTATCACTTCAAAGCCTATCTGCTTAAGATGAGCACTGCGGTTACTATGATGACAGGCAAACACTGCGTCGATATCAAAACGAGTAATTTCACGAGCAGCGGAAGAAGTTGTGCTAGCAGTAGTTATAGTAATGGGACCGTGATGATGCGAACGTATGGCAAAGCACGGGGAAGACGGCAGAGGCATGCGGCAACGTCGTCATCGTCCGAAGAAGGCTCTGCGACTAAGGAAGAAGAGAAAGAAGATGATTTTGAGCAAAAACTTGGACAGTTGAGAGGGAAACGATCTAAAAGATCGAACGATGGTAATGTTTCCATGGTCACTGGGTTACCTTTGAATACACAACAAAAGAGTGCGACGAAGTCGTCGTCGAGTAAAATGCCCGGTGTGAGAGATTTCATGTCAGATTTCACTGAAGAACCAAAGACGAAGGAGTGGGGAGTGGAGAAGATTTTCTATGAAGGACCGCCGGCGAGAGGGGAAGTCGTCGCGAACGTATTAATGTCTTGGACTCTAGTATGGTTACCGTTAACCATTCAGGCTATGGGGCGAGCGTTATGGTCGTCGTATAAGATTACCGATAAACGCGTAACAGTCATTTCGAATTCGCCTTTGAGGAAAGAGCGAACGGACGTGCCGATGGATCAAATTAAGGATTGTATTTCTATCGGCCGTGGTATTGGGGCGTGGGGTGATATGGTCATTACGTTGAGGAACAATGAAAAGATCGAATTAAGATCGTTGCCAGATTTTAAAACGATCGAGAAAGAGATTAAGGAAAGAATGTTTAAGGAGAAGATAATTGAGTTTTAGTACCTGTACAATGTATTATTCATTTCTTCACCATCATCATCATCATCATTTTCATCATTTTCATAATTTTCATAATTTTCACACATATTCAACCAATAGAGAGTATCCATCATCGTCATTTTTCTGCGCATAATCATCGTGTATAGTTTTAAAAACTTCTAGCGGGACTTCCTGATTTGACCATTCTAAATCGTAATTTTGCTGTGAATTAAGTGTGATATGTTTTAAACGCAGTACTGCACGCGTTGCGGCACTAGCAGAGTCGTCTTCGTCTAAATCTTCCTTGAAATCTTCGTCGTCATCATCTGGAAACAAATCTTTTGGCAAATCTCTCGCGCACCTCGGTCTCTTGTCCTTCTCCCAAAAGTTCACTAACAAAGTCACTCGTTGGTATAAGCACCCGTTTTCGTCATATAACGGACCTTTACATACCCCGTGCACTAAATCGCCCCTGAACGCTAAAACTCTGTTCACCTTTGGCGAAACCACCGCGCGTTTCGTCGACTTTAACGAATCGTCAAAAACTACCGTCGCGCCGCCTAAATCGGTTGCATAGAAAACAGTCGATACGAGTGGATGATTCTTCACGAACTCGCCAGCATTTTCATCGAACCGAGGCTGATCGCAATCCGTGTGATACGCCTTTGGTAACTCATCAGAGCAAACGTCTTGTATCCAAAATTCACACCCCGCGAATGACTCGTCAGTCTTCTTCTTCACCAAAGCACATCTATTCGCTAACGTCGCGCAATACCTCTCAATCGCATTCGCGGGATCATCCAAAGCTTTTTTCTCTATCCAAAATGTCCCGGACACGAAACTACTACTGCTACTACTATCATCATCATCATCATCATCATCATCATCGCTCTTCTTTTGAAACAACTCTCCACTATCAGTGTAACGAACGAACGAATTAATGAATTCATTCAACTTCTCATGGAAACTTCCTCTTCCTCGCGTTCTCCTTCGCGCGCGCAGAAAATCATCGCAAACCGATACATCAGACTCCTCGAACGAAGAAGAAGAAGAAGAAGGTCGCATCCGTTCGTTCATCATCGCAGATTTATATACAGCACAATACGTCGATTAGAATCCTTACACCGTGTGCACTCGTTTTTGAAAACGCCATTCGCGCACAAAAACGTTGGTTACCCACGAATGATTTTTTGAGACCTCAACGACGACGACGGCGCTCTCTCACTCTCTCACTCTCTCACTCTCTCACTCTCTCTTTCTCTCTCTTCTCTTTGCTATTCAAAACATTGTTCTCGTTTTAAGTCGTAACGAAGTCGAAAATGGAAAAAAATGAGAAGAAAAGAAAAAAGAGGGGAAAAAAGTCTCACAAAACCCTAAACCAGAAGAAATCCCCACTAAGAGAAGAAGAAGAAGAAGAAGAAGAAGAAGAAGAAGAAGAAGACTATACTGCATACGACGCAAGAAAAAACACACGCAAACACACACACACACACACTATATATATATAGAGAGAGAGAGAGAGAGATTATGGTACCAGAACTGTAAATAGTGTATTATATATATATACGCGTTCGCTTTGATCTCCCTCTTCTTCGTCTTCCTCCTAATTTGAACATTGAAATCGTCGGCCTCGCTCGCAGACACAGAGAGTGAGAGTAAGAGCGAGAGAGCGAGAGTTTTAGAAGAATTAATTACAGACAACTTCTAGCAGAAGCTAGGAGTATCTTTTAGCGAATCTAACCCCTGGTATATTCAGAGAGCGGGTCGTGATGAAGAACAGGCAAGCTGCGACGAAAGAAGAGCGAGCGCTCGAGAGTAAGTACGAGCTCTTAAGGAAGAAGAAGGAACTGCGAAAAGCGAAACGATTGGTGAAAGAGGCCGAGGAAAACTTTGAAGCGAACGAGAACGAAGAGCAGAAGAAGAAGAAGAAGAAGAAGAGAGAACGCGATGATGACGATGATGATTTAGAGGATGGTGATTTAGATGATGTGAAGAAGAAGCGTTCGGAAATCGAGATTCCTGAAATTGACGTGCGCGAGTGTGCCGCTTCCGTGCGTACGATTGAGTGCGAGACTGGTTTGAGGAACAGGGAGGCGCAGACGACGCGGACGATGAAGAGGCCTGGACACGCGCAGAAGAACGCGGTGGAAGAAAAGGATAACGGTTGCGGTGATGGAAATGTCGAGGATGATGAGACGAAGGAAGTGCGCGATGAAGACGACGTACATCGGTTGCCGGATGAAACGAAACCGGTCGTCGCCGCCGTCGCGGAAGAAGTAGTAGTAGTAGTCGTAGAAAAAGAGAAACGAGGAGAAGAAGAGAGTAATAGACCCGTCGCGGTGGAAGAAAAGCCAGCGGCAGCGTTAGGGGGAGGAATAATGAAGATTAAGATGAAAAAGTCCTCGATTAGTAGTAATAAAAAGAAAAGTGCTGATGCGAATAGTAATAAAGGGAATTTGAATTCTACTGCTACCGAAGGCGCGAAAGAAGATGACGCGGTCGCGCGAGCGATTGCAAAAGCGAAAGCGGTCATGCAGAAAGAAAACGAAAAACGCGATAAGGAAATAGAAGAAGAGAAGAAGAAGCAATTAGAAAGAGAGGAAAATGAAAAGAAGGCGTTGGAAGCGAACGCCGCGGCGGTTCCGAAGATCGTCGTGCCAAAGTTTGGGAAAAAACGCGAGCTCGACCCAGAGTGGTTAAAAACTGAAAACGATAGATACGAACGAGAGCAAAAAGAGAGAGAGGAGAAAGAGCGCGTTGCAAAAGAAGAGGCGTTAAAGCCAAAGAAGAGGCAAAAGCGACCAAATCTCGCTCCGAAAAACGCACCACCACTAGCTTCTATTCTCATCAAAACTAAAAACACCGTCGTTGCGGGAAGTCTCGATGGTGAAACGGATTTTATGGACACGGAGGCTGGCCAAATGGGCGAACTAGACGACGAAACCGCGAGAGCTTTAGGAATTAGAAACGTGCGAGAAAAAGAAGCAGAATTGGAAAGAAAAAACGAAGAAGACAACGACGAAGAGAAAGAAGTATTCGGTCGAGAAGTATTCGTCGGGGGAATCCCGGCGGAAGCCACTGAAACCGACGTCGCAGACGCGTTCAATAGATTCGGTAAAGTCCGCGAAGTCCGCTTATTCGACTCTCAGACGTACGGATTCGTTAAATTTTACAACCCAAAATCAGCCGAGCTCGCGATAAAACCCTACGAAGGCCGCGATGGCGCCAGTACAGTCGCCGTCGACGACCCGGTAATGATTTTGAACGCGCCCGTAACCATCGTCGAATACGCCGCGTCCGGGAAAGAGCTCGTGAGACAAAAAGCGTTTGAGATCGCGCAAAAATTGAAAGAAAACGGTGAAGAAATCGAAGCCGCGATTAAACCCGCTCTCAATCGCGAAGTCATGCAATACGAACAAATTTAGAGCACTCTTTTTAAAGTGTACGTAAAGATTTCTTTCAAGTATACGTTTTTTATCGCACCACTAAAAAAGCTACTATTATCTTAACAGCTCTTAAACTTCTTTCTCTACTGCTTCGAATTCGTTTTGCGTACCATATATGTACCGCGAGTAAAAGTAGAACGCGCGTGCTCACAAATTTAACATTTGTTGAGATAGCTTCTAATTTCTCAGTTTCTGTTGTAAGTCAAAAACGAGCAGGTCGAGCACACGGTCCATTTATAGGAGAATGAAAACAAAAACGAAAGACTGTTCATTGACGTAACATATAAAACTCGCACGCGCGCGATTTGATCCCATCCGATCGAATGGACAGAGACGAAGACGTCGTCGATGACGTTTCGCTCTTAATCATCGTCCTCGAAACGAACTCTCGAGTTTGGTTCCCTGTTGCCGCATCGGCGGAAGCGGAATTTGGGGAAGAATTGGAAGAAGAAGGGTTGGAAAGAAACCAGCTTTGTAGATTCGAGGATTGCGTGAGAGCTTTATCGACATTCGCGAGTGCGTATTTAGCCTTGAACAGGGCGAATAGGATCTCGGTCATAGCCGCGCACGAACAAAGGAAGTGCGAGTTTTTGTACCGTTCGCACTTAGAAGGCGATTTCGATAGCTCTTCAAAGCAGGCAGATGGGGGTTCAGGAAGGCCTAGCGCAGTAGCGAGATTGTTCGTAGGAGATGACGAGATCGACGAGATCGGGACAATGACTATGGATGCGGATGCGGATGCGATGGATATTTCGAGGGGGTTAGAGCCGTTACAAACGAGTTTTAGGAAGACGTTTTTCGAGGCGTTGAGAGAGTTAGGAGGAGGAGGGGGTAACGATCGCGATGGGACGACGAGGACGACGAAGAAGAAGAAAACGAAAACAAACGAAGACGACAGTAATAATAACAATCGAGAAGAAGTAGAAGTAGAAACTGGTATAGAAAATGATTCAAATCAGTCATCGTCGCCAATAGCGGGCGCGATATCGCTCGCGTTGACGTATGCGAACCGCGTCGAGCGCGACCCCGGTTTGCGCGGCAGAGTCAAATCTCGAATCCTCGTCTGTCAAGCTTCTGAAGACGATTCCGAACAATACGTTCCAATGATGAACGCAATGTTCGCCGCGCAATCCGCAAACATCCTCATCGATTGTCTCTCATTAAACGAACGCGACTCTTCGTTTTTACAACAAGCCGCTTTCGTTTCAGGCGGAGTCTACGCTAAACCTGAAAAGTCCGAACATCTGCTCCAACGCCTATTAATGTCCTTCCTCCCCGATCGATACGCGAGGCGCTTTCTACGCCCCCCACGCGCCGGATCAATAGATTTCCGTAGCTCCTGCTTTTGTCACGGCAATAGAATCAGTAAAGGCTTCGTTTGCTCGGTCTGTCTCTCGGTGTTCTGCGAATCGAGCGCGAGCTGTTTAACTTGCAACGCGCAGTTCGCTTAAAAATTGTACGCCGAACGGAACGAAACGCACGACGAACGCACGACGAACACGATGACGATGCGCCACTCATATAACTCGTATCCACTCATAGCACTAGCACTAGCGCAGTAGTACTACTGCACTTAAAAAATAATAGTAACAATAGAAGTAATGCGGCAGAGCGAAGCCTTTGACGGTTCTTCAATTTCAACGCGTCGTGTTATTCTCACGTTTTACACGCCATCAGCAGCAGAGGTCTAAAAAAAGATAGAAAAAGATTCTCTCCCTTTCACGTTTAATAAAGTTCAAATTAGGAAAATCTTTTCGATAAAATGGAACAATTTCCAAAACAGACAAAAATCGGAACAATTTTTTAATCCGTATACATAAACGAACGATTAAGAGTACGGGATACCAGTGCGTGCGTGCGTGCGTGCGTGCGTGCGTGTGTGTGTGTTGGTCGTTGGTAGTACGGCAGTCGTAGAATATAAGGCATCGTTAGCGAATCGCGCGGAAATGTTATCTGCGCAGAAGATGACGACGATGAAGATGTCAACCGTAACGACTTCTTTTAAGGGAAGGACGAGGATGATGATTAAGCGCAGGAGTTCATCGCGACTACACGCGATGACACCCATGAAACAACAACAACACCAACAACAACAACAGAACGAAGTGAACGTGAATTCGTACGTGATGATAAACGAGTTAGAGACGGAAGATTTCGAGGTTCCATTTCCAATTGGAAACGCGGAGGATTTGCAAAATAAGAGAGTGTTAGTGTTAGACGTCGCGATGAGGACGACGAATATCGTGAGTTGGCAGAAAGCGTTGATTTTAGCGATGTTCGATAAAGTCGATGTGCTCGAGTATTACGAGATGATGGTTGCATCGGCGTATAGAGCGTTTTATGTTCCAGCGGTCGTGAAGACGAGAGTGTACGATAAAAATTCTGGAGCGATTAGTTTATCGAGGAAGAACTTGTTAATTCGCGATAAGTATACGTGTAATTATTGCGGTAAAAATGAAGGGAATGATCTCACGATAGATCATATAATACCAGTGTCGAAGGGAGGGGAGTGGAGTTGGACGAACTTGACGACGGCGTGCGCAAAGTGTAATAATCGAAAGGGCGATAAATATTTGAAAGATTGTCAACCCATGAAGTTAAGGAGAGAGCCGAAGGAACCTTGCGTGCAATCGGGCGAATTCAGTCCGTTCTCGCGTATCGTTAACCCGCCTGAACTATGGTTACCTTATCTCGATTCCAGAAACGTGCGAATTATTCCTGATTCTATGCCGAGAGATTTAGAGTTCGGGGACGTTTCGATCAAGAACAACGTCGTGGCTAAACGACAACCGAACAAGAGTAAGAATAAGGATAAACACTGGGCCGAGACGATCGAAAAGATCGGAACCGGGTACGACGGATTCGCGAAAACAAAATAGGTCTCGTATATCTATACCACTGTAATTAGTTTGATTGTAATTAAAAAATATTAATGTATAATTATATTCCGTTAAATGAACAAACATAAGTTTTAGTTCGTCATCGTCATCTTAAGCGTCATCAACTCTATGTACTTTTGAACGCACACGGCCGAACTCGCTGGGTTCTGACCAGTCACTAAATTCCCATCAGTCACTGCATAAGCTCCCCAGTCGGCTTCCGCTTTCGTATATATCGCGCCTTGCGCGATCATCTCCTTCTCAATCATAACCGGCACGGCTTCATGGTATCCAACCGCCGTCTCTTCGGCATCAGAGAACCCAGTGACGTTCAATCCTTTCAAAAACGGAGTCTTCCCATCCGCCTTCTTGCAGCTCAATAAAGCAATCGGTGCGTGGCAATCGAGTCCAACCGCTTTCTTCGCCTCATAAAATGTTTCGATAACTTTCGCTAAATCCGCGTTCCCGTAGAAATCCTCGCAGCAGCCATGCCCACCAGGGAGAAAAATGCCATCGAACTCTTCCACGTCTATGCTCGCAATCGACTTCGTGTTCTTCATCATCTCTCGCGCTCTCGAATCTTCATCGAACTTCTTCGAATCTTCGGTGTAGAATCCTTCCGCGCGCGATCCATTATCGACCGGGATCTCGCCCCCTTCGATCGAAAAGAACTCGACCGAGAACTGTTTTGAGAGGAATCGATAGTACGGCGTCGCTATCTCCTCTAACCATACGCCGGTTGGGCCTTTCTTTTCCCCAGTCGCGGTCGTGAAGTGAGTCGCAGACGTTGCGATTATTGCAATTTTGGGCATATTATTTATTATTTATTATTATTATACAGTCTGTTCGTATCCTAAATTGATTTGCGCGTGGACAAATGAAGCCTTCGGTCCACCTACTTTACAATTGTTTGTATTATACCACGTAAGCATTAAAATATTCCAAACTACTACTACTACAACAACAACAACAACAACAACATCAACAACAACTGCTACGTCTTCGTCCTCTCGAGATTCTCTAGTCTCAGCGCGCTTTCATCGACCCTGACCTCGATCGAGCGCACGTCCCCGCTAAGCCGAACGAGACCGGCTTTAGCGCCTTTCGGTTTCGAGACTTGCCTACATTTAACTAACGAGACCTTCGCGCGACCTCGTTGATTCGCTTTACTGAACTTGATGGCTAATAAAGCGGCGTCTGTGAACGTTTGTTCGCTCGGGTTTGTTGATTTAATTACGACGTGAGAGCCTGGGCAACCAGCGGCGTGCATCCAGTACTCGTCAGGAGAGTTCGTCGGGTCCAAGGAAACTAAGTCGTTGTCCTCTGAAGTGCGACCGACGCGTATTTCGCAATTTGAACCATCTGTTGATAAATACGCGAAATAAGGTCTTCTTGGTCCACTGCTCGCCTGCGCTTTCTGTTTCTTTGGTCCACGCGCTTGTTTCTCTGGCGGCGAATCCGAAATCGAAAGACTTTCGGCGAGCCCTACGCACTCCGCGAACAGTTTACGCTCACCATCATCATCAATAATGTTACTACCGCTTCTACTACTACTTAAACTAATCATCTTCGTCTTCTTCGGAAGTCTATCGATCAAATCAAAAAGTCTCTTAATATCATCCAATCTCCCTTTCTTCTCTCTTAAATCTCGCTCTAACGAATCCACGTCCGGGCACTGCTCCAAGCGCTCGAGCGAACAATCCCTCTCATTCATCAACTCCTCGTGTTTATCCATGGCCTCGCGTAACTTCGTTATCGCATTCGCAACCTTTTTCTGTTGCTTCAAATCCTGCCTCTGCGTCTCTGCTCTTAATCCTTCCTTGTTCCATTCGGTCTTCGTCGTCTGCGTCGTCTGCGTCTGCGTAAGTGTTTTAACATCTGCATCATCTTTTTCTTCTTCGATAGGTTTCTTAAGTTCTCGTAAGCCTCGTCGTTCTTGTTCCTTCGTACATAAAGAACGAAACAGTCTTCGCGATGATGATGATGATGATGATCCAATTTTGTGTTTATGAGTTACCGTTAATGAACGAGTGTTGTGATGATTAAGAAGAGGTTTCATCGTCATCTTTTACATAATATATAAAACATTTAAGTGATGTGAATAAACTCAGAAATGGCACAAACTCAGTTGTCAGTAAAGTCAGTAGGTGTTCTAGGGGAAGTTTATTCATCGTTATCGCCTTTGTCTCGCTTGCGTTTATGGTTTTCCCTGTATTCCTTGCGATAGAAATTACGACATTGTTATTGTGAACCTTCGATTACGTTCTTCGCCCATCCATGTTCTTCGTATACGACTTTAAGTTTGTGCCATTTCCGAGTTTCGGTCCCGTTATTATCCGACCATGCCAAAATACTGCGAATCGTTATTCGCTAACAACGTCATGTTCTTATCGACTTTATCGTCCTCGTCATCGCTTTGAACGTCATCCCAGGACTTTGCCTCTCGTAAAGCTGACATGACATCCTCTTTTGTTGGGATCTTGCGCGGTTTTAGCGCGTTAATAGCGTCCTCGATTGTGGCGTATTGCGGAAGCGGTTTCAGGTTTAGGAACTCGGGCGTTCTGCTCGCGTTGTTTTCGACGACCATTGCGGATTCGGAAATCAGTAACGAGTGGAGGATGTAGTCGCGCAAGGTGTGTGGGTCGTCTTCGAATATGTAATGGCCAGTTTCTGGGATGGATTTACCGCGCACGGTTTTCTTTCGTGCAGAATGAGGAGTTGGAAACCTTCCTAAGGCGGAGAGCACGTCGTCGAGGTCTTTTTCTTCCATAAAAGTCGAACGTTCGCCTCTGTACACAGAGGCGTGACATTTCACGTTTTCGAGTAATGAAAAGTATTCATCCACGGATGGTGTTTTGAAGAAGAATTTTGGGTCTATGCGGAATTCGAATTTCCCGACTATGCCTCCTTGACTGAAAACGCGTTCGACGCCGGAGACGTCTCCGTTTTTAGGTTTGCGAAATTTCGAGAGCATTCTCTTCGTCGCCGATTTCGCGTTCCTGTTCGCGTTATCGGCCCAAATCGGGGCAATCTCAAACGTCACCGCCTCTCTCAGAGATGAAAAAGCAACGTTTTGAAAGCGGTGAAAAGCAACTGCTTCTTCGCGGCAGCGCGGATGCGACTCGATTAACGTCACTCCGGCGACTAAATGTTCGTGTTGCCCAGCAAAAGCAGTAGCGATTATTGCACCGAGACCGAATCCAATCAGGGCAACCGGATGAGTATATAAATCAAGTTCTACGATGAACGATTCGATATCTGCAACGAACGAAGGTACGTCATATTGACCTTCTCTCGAGTTTGTGCTATCGCCGTGGCCCCTGAAATCTATGCAGTACACGGAAAACCCGCCTTTATCGGCTACTTGCTTCGCTAATCCATAATACGATTCACCGTTCTCCATAGTATCGTGTAAAATAATCGCCGTCCTGTTCGTTTCGCCACCAAATCTTGCATATCTCAATCGCATCCCAGTCGCGACGTCGATATACTTCGAACACCCTCGTTCGTGTACGACTTCGCTCTCGAACTGTGAAGCTGCTTTCTCGCACGCTTTCCATTTATCTTCCATGATCTCTTGCACGCCGCAAATCTTCCTCTTACTACTTTTATTATCAGTACTACCATTAACAACAACACCGGCAACATCATGATCAGTAATCGAAACCGCCGCTAAGCTCATCATCTGCGACGCCAACGCCGCTTCGTCGCCATTACTCGGTAAAACGACTTTGCTATATTTTCCAATCAGATCTACGAAATCTACCGAACGATGTTTCTTCGTTCTCGCATACGCGGCTTGCGTCACGTCCCACTCCTCGATCGGCAAATCATCTAAATCATCGAAATCCATCGTTTCCTTTTTGAACGCTCTCTGAGACGATGATATTGCGCGTTTAAAAAAGTAAGTACGTGCTACTGATCTGATTTTAAATGAAATAATTAAACGAGAAACGATTTCGGAGCGTTTTTTTCAGTATTTCCGAACCAGGGTCCTTCTTAATACTAATAAAAGTCTTGGAACCCTCTGTACTCGTCAAATAAAGAAACAAAAGGAACGCGTAATAAACATCAAAAGCGTATTAAAACAGCCCTCGAAACGTCTCGCGCGGTGCATATTAAAGCTTCGTTACGATGGACAAAGGACCGAGAACGATACAATCGATGATGCAGAACACGAAACAGCAAAGAAGATTGAAAAGAGTGATTTTT
>Ga0302126_10002076_pt1 | contig 11655 bp, 7 predicted proteins | sample CB4_20m_MG_FD_203108 | JGI IMG/M metagenome (GOLD analysis project Ga0302126, IMG submission 203108) | Marine microbial communities from Western Arctic Ocean, Canada - CB4_20m | ecosystem: Environmental > Aquatic > Marine > Oceanic | place: Canada: Western Arctic Ocean | collected 2017-09-24 | reverse complement strand
GCAGGGACTTTGGATCGTTATGTTGAGGCCTATGAGAAGATCGTCGACGGCGTCGAGTAGGGATTGACCATAATAATTTTTTCATGTTAAAGAACTATCAATTCGATACTCACTGCTCATAATTGGGGAATCGTTATGCCTATTTGGTTCATCAAACTATTCGGAGCGGGTAATTTAGATGCCACGTTCATGGTCATCGCGCTAATGACGGCTCCATTTTGGATCGCGATGATTGGGTTACCGAGTGCGGCTTATTTACGGCAGGTCGCACAGCCTTGGCTAGTAGTGCCGCTTTATACGGTGATACTCCTAGTATTAATCTGGAAGTCATACCATGCGGCGTCTTTGCCTGAGAGCATATCAATGGCAAACTATGAATCTGCGCGTAATTTCGCCAATCACCCGATTGCTTTTTTGATTCCGTTTTGTAATCTGCAGATTATTAATTTATTCATGGGAGTCATGATTTATCAAAAAGCGATGCGTAGCGGATTCCGTGCGCCAGTTGAGTTAACGCTCTGCTGGTTTCTGGGTGCGCTTGCCTTGATCCCGTTTGGCATACGCTTGATCGTCAGGAGGCAAGCTACGCTATGACAAGGGGATTGACGGAACTCGGGATGACAGATGTGGCCTCACGTTCACGTAGCGGCTTTATCTTTAAGGCAGCACTCTGGCTTGGTCTGGCGATTGTGTTCTATGTGATCACTCGTAATTATTTCTTCGTGCAGGACGGTATGCTCGATCCTAATTTTACGATCATTCATCGAGCCTATAATTTTAATTTGATAGAGCTCCCGCTGATTTTACTAGGCGTGGCGCTACTCTGCTTAGGCTTGGCCGTGACTTGGAGGAATTCGCGCAGGTCGCTGATATGTATAGCGGGCATCTATGCCTTTCTTGGGCTAGATCTCTTCGCTTTACGTTATTATGTGACCTACGTCGAACCCGAGCGCCTTGTCATACGCCAAGTACGTTTGGAAACACCTAAATTGGATCAACCTGTTCGTATTTTACATATCGCCGACATACAGGCTGGGGCAATTGAGGCTTACCAAAATGAGATCTTTGAGCGGATCGAGTCATTGCAGCCAGATATCATCATTAACACAGGCGATTTTCTTCAAGTCGTTCCCCCCGCAACTTTTGAGAGTGAGTGGGCTAAGTTGCATGCACTCATCAAACGAGTGAATCCGCGCCTTGGAACTTACGCTGTTTTTGGGGATACGGAGCGAGAGCTCTATCGTTACAAAGCGGATACGCTGGAACCCTTAGTCATGCTTTCGTCGCGCGATCAAAGAATCGAGGTCGGCGCAGGTGCGCTCAATCTTCATGGCTTGAGCCTCTACCAATCGAAGTCAGGGGAATGGGCAATGCGCTCAATAGAGCAATGGCTAGAGCAGTCTGACCCGAATGATTTCCGTATTTTGTTAGGGCATTCACCTAACTATGCGCTAGCGGTGGCGGATGCGCCCATCGACCTCTGCCTCGCAGGGCACACGCACGGAGGGCAAGTCAATCTGCCGTTCTATGGTCCCTTAGTGATCGACAGTGATGTGCCAGCGGATTGGGCGAAGGGTTTCCGCCGTGTAGGAATTCCTTACCTTAATGTGTCTGCTGGTGCCGGTTCGAATCGACGACATGGACTGCCTCCACTACGGTTTAATTGTCCAAGCGAAATGACACTGATTGAGTTGGTGCCGATGCGCCCAATTTTGTGAATATGCGGTATTTCTGTATATCGACACTCGGAGTGTTTTCTTGTAGTTTGATTCTGCAAAGCTTGCAGGAGTTCTAATTTAGAAAGCTAGCTCAAGGATGGGGTGCCTAATGAATGGCTAGTGGATACAACTACTAGGCCTTAAAATTACTCCGTCATCTTAAATCGGAAGAATCGGCTTCCTGATGGGGCGTCGACTTCGATAGTCTTCTCGGATGTAGTCGCATTGGACCAATCAGTTAAATCGGAAGTCTCTTCAAGCGTCATTGTGATATCTGCTTTTCCGTCAGATACTTCAATCATTGTAGGGCCGACTCGGACATCCTTCACTTCGTCCATAGTCAGGCGAGCGTCTCTCTCAGCTTCAGCAGCCTCTAATAAATGCCTAGAAAAAGAGATACTTGCTTGAGTATTTTCAAAAGCCTTCCCACCGATCGAGGTGACGCTGTCGGGTATTGTAATGCTAGTCAGGCTAGTGCAGCTAGAAAATGCACCAACTCCAATCGAGGTGACGTTATTTGGAATGGTTATGTTTGTGAGGCTACTGCAGGCATAGAAGGAATAATCTCCAATCGAGGTCAAGCTGTCGGGGATCGTCATACTACTTAGGCTACTGCAGGCATAGAATGCATAATCCCCAATCGAGGTCACGCTGTCGGGGATTGTAATGCTACTTAGGCTACTGCAGGCATAGAAAGTATGATCCCCAATCGAGGTCACGCTGTCGGGGATTGTAATGCTGCTTAGACTGTAGCAGCTACTGAAAGCACTACTTCCGATGGAGGTGACGCTGTCGGGGATCGTAATGCTGCTTAGGTTAGCGCAGTGACTGAATGCACCAACTCCGATCGAGGTGACGCTGTTAGGGATCGTAATGCTGTTTAGGTTAGTGCAGTAACTGAATGCACCCATTCCAATCGAGGTTACGCTGCTGGGGATCGTAATATTGGTCAGGTTAGGGCAGTCTCTGAATGCATTATTTCCAATCGAGGTCACGGGTAAGCCACTATAGATGCTGGGAATGTCTAAGGATCCGCTCGCAGTTTCTAGGCAATCCGACACACTATACTCAGTGCTGTTTCCGTTCATGAGAAAGGTGAGTGAGGCAGGCGCTTCGATGGCTGTATTTGGGACGGAAGCAATTGATAAAATACTTTCTGACAAATTAAGCCTAGATTCTTCAAGGCCATTATCTTGATTAATTATTAATAAAGTAGATCCTGGAATACTAGAATCTGAAGCAGCAACTCGCAAAACGTCATCTGGTGCATAATCCAAATCATGCAAGTCGCCTGGACCGTTACCCGTAAACCAGATATTAGATGTGCCAGTAAATTCTATCGAGCCAGTCAATTCATCAACACGGTATATGGTGCCATTCCATTCGTCACTGATCCAATATCCAACACCTTCTTGATAGTCTGCACCAAGAACGCTAGGCAAGTTGGAACCGGCAATTTTTGTAGACGTCCCGTTAGTGGTGTCAACAAGCCAAAAGTCTCCAGTATTAAAAGCGTATCTTTCGTTCCAAGCATACAAGGTGCCATCAATAGAAAAACCTAACCAATTGACACCGTCATCTTCCATGACCTGCTCCGAGAATTCTATGCTTTTAATGTTAGTCGCATTACCAGTACTAAGATTTATTTCGTAAAGGTTACTGTATCCCCCAGGCGGCGAAAGAGCTGTAATTAGTTTCCTACTGTTTGGGTCATAGTCCAGGCCTGTGAATGGGCCTACGTCAATTCCAAGAGAACCAATAGTGCTTACATCGCCGCTCTCTAGATTGATTGAAACTAACGAATCGGTGTCGTGATTTATTCCATACATGGTGTAATCTCCATCGCCATCGGAATCGTTAGGTAGAAGCTCTAAAAGATATCCTCCAACATCACTTGTATAAACATCTATATAATCCCTGAAATAGTAAGCACTATTATCCCCCCACTTGCCTGCATTGTTTGGGTCATTAGATGATACAACGACTACGAAATCTTCTTGGCCTGTGATGTTTGCTGAATTGCCAGGCTCACCCGGCGTCCAATTCGATGCACTCAAAATAGTGCCATCAATCCATCGCCAATCGCCTTCAACATCTTGATCGGTCAGTCCAATATAAAATTCTGGCCATTGCCCTAAATCATCTAAGAAGTTTTGGGCAGAATTAATTTTGGCCTGTGTATTTAGAACTGCCAATCGACCGCCTCTTGCTGCAGCATCTGCCGTAGCTTCGGCCCAGGTGTAATTGCCTATTATAATTTGAAATTGCGGCGTTTCCCCGGCTGCGTCGGGGATCTCGGATTCGTACAATGCGGTTATTTCAGAGTCGGGTAATGCTCGGTCGTAGGTCCTGAAACTATCAAGAGTCGCTGACATCCGAGCAGAGGATCCAGAAGCCCACCAGTGCCTACCCAATGCGGATTCTCCAGCTGGAAAAACACTATGGCTTATAGATATTTCGCCTACGGATTGACCATCAATAAAACCTTCGAAGCGCCCTGGTTCGAGGATGAAGGCTAGCTGCTTCCACCTTGAAGTGTGGCTCGTCATATTTACCGGCGCATCAATTTTATATATCTGGCTCCCATCATACAGCTGGAAACTTACAGATGAAGTACCGGTGTTAAGAGCAATAGCGACCCAACCATCGACTTCGAAAGTGCCAAACGACACATACGTTTCTTCGTTTACAGGCGACCCCCCCAGTATTTCGTCCGTTGCCCATAGACTCACAGTGAACCCATCATTCAGATCGGTGGATAAAGATGGAAGGTCAACATAACCACCACTCGAATAATACAGTGACCCATCTCCATTCAACCTAATAGCAGAACTCATATGTAACCCGTCTAGGTAAGAATAACTCCCCGAGGGTGATGAGTGATTCAGGTTACCGCTCTCATCATTCGCATTGTCGTTAAATGGATAATAAGCGACCAGGCCTGTGCTAAATGAATTGTAGCTGCCTGCATCATTTGGGTCAGTGCCTTCGGAGATTTCAAGGCCATCCGAAACACCGTCCGAGTCCGTATCTGCATTATTTGGATTAGTACCGTTTGAGACCTCGTTGCCGTCACTGACACCATCGCCGTCAGTATCTACATTATTAAACGGATCATTTGGGAATGCATCGTTACGATCAATTACGCCATCACGGTCACCGTCGATTGTTGCAACGCTAATACTGTTTATGCCGATTGTAGTAGCACTTGCATAATCTGCAATAGCATATCTCTTAAGATGAACCTCTATCGCCTTTTGATTGGCGGGTGTCTCGGGCCACCTTTTACCAGAGATAACATCAAAGAAACCAAGGCCTCCTGCCGAATGCTCTGCAGCAGTCAAAGTAGTGATGAAATGAGGTCCATTAACAACACCAGTAGCCTTATCAGTGAGGCTGAAATAGTAGCTTAATGAGTCATTAGCACTGTCGTATGACTGGGTGTAGGTGAAAATCTGACCATCGTTCATAACACCCCAGAATTTGTTACCACTTTCTTGAGGTAAAATATCAGCACCAAGGTCTACAGTTTTAACAACGGTTCCGCCTAAGTTACCAGTGTTGTAGTTGAAGCTGACTGTAGGTGCAACCGTCATGCCTCCGCCTGCAAAAGTTACAGTTGGTTGAGCAGTGTATCCACTTCCATAATTTGTTAGTGTCACACTTTCGACCGCATCGCCCGCAGTGTTCATATTCACGGTGCCCTCTGCGTTACCAGAAATTGTAATGGTCACAGGATCAGCGCTCGCTGGATCAAATGTGCCTCCACTGACTATAACTATTCCAGGATTGTTTAAACCCTCTCTAAGTCTAGTGGGACCACTGAAATTATCAAAGTTTGTATGAGTAAAATCAGCCATCCAAGTCGTAAACTTAATTTGGCTTGAGGCCCCAATAGTACTTTTCACATACCCATCAAAACCATTAGTGGTTAGCATCATATCCGCGTCACCCTCTTTGAATGCAAGCAAATCGATTTCCCATGTAGTATCATGCGAGACTGGTTTGACACGCCTAGTGTTGTCAGCCTGGTCTCTATTGCCGACCATGTGTAAGTAGACCTGACCAGCATTACTATTCTCAGTGATTGCTAAAACTACTTGATCACTGGTTTCGTCCTGGGTCACAGTAGATGGGACGGTAGCAGTTAATCCTTCTCCAGCTTTAGACCATGTATAAGCATGACCGTATCCTGTTAGACCGCTCAAACTATCTAGGATAGTTACAGGCGATGTGAAGTCTTGAGACCACTCTATAGGATCAGGCTGACTTGCTGGTGTCGCTTGAGCTATGAACTCTCTGACTCCATAATTGAACCCCCCAGTATTTTCCGCTGCAGTTGCCGATATTAGAAAACCTACCTGTGTAATGTTCGTTAGAGCATACCCGGGCACAGTTGTCGCTGACGCAGAACTGTCTACCGTCAAATTTTGCCCACCAATCCCATTATCTCCAGCAGCAACCGCCATGTTGGGCACCAATGTCCAAGTCGCAGCAGCGGCCGTCTCTGACAAATCAATTGTGGAGGAGTAGCCGTCTTCAAGTGAAGCAAAGTCTACGTTGTAAAGAGTGCCTGCATAATATTCACCATTTGCTTTTACCACAGATCTGTATGAAGCAGCTGTAGCTCTGCCAAAACCAGGTCCGAAATGATTAGGGATCGAAACCTTGGCAGTCAAAGTATCTCCAGCACCAAATATCAAGTTATCATCCTCTCCTGACAGACTTGATGTGTCCGCATCAAACATAAATACCGCTTGGGCACTAGGAGCAACTCCCCCAAGACCAGTAGCAGCAGCATAATCTGCGTCACCTTCTACGCCGACTTGTGCTGTGCCAATCAGCGCAGCTGTAACATTGTTACATCTAATGCGGAAGCCATTACCATTGGCATGTATAACTCCAGCCGTCAGTTGTGAAGCATCACGATTCACACCTGCATAGAATTTCGGTCCAAAGTAGGTAGTCGTGTTAAAACCAGCAGTATTTTGGCCGCCTGGGGTGATCGCGGTTGTTCCGTCGAAATTATAAGTTAGAACACTTCCAAAGCCTGTGCCGTTACCAACGTCTGTGGTGCCGTAGGTGTCGTATTCACCGCCAAGAAAATTTGCAGCGGCTGTTGTGGGGTAGTTGGCTCCGCTGCCTGTTGCGAAGGTAAAAACTTCTGCAGCATGTGCAGAAATAGAGAATGCCACGGAAGCCGCGGCTACTCTTAGTATTGGGGTAGTTTTCATTAAATTAGTAGTTACAATTTTATATGAAATCTATAAACCATAGACAACTAAGCACTAAAAAAATGAAGATTTTATTTAGGTAAAAATTGTAATGGTGTTGGGAATCGCACCCACACCCTCAGTTTATGCCTCGATGATACCTTCGGCGAAGTTGTGGTAGGCCTTTTCGAAGTCTTTGGCCATGCGGTCAGGAAAGAGGTGGAAATCGCCTTCTTTGAGTGCCTCGACAATGCCTTCGCTTACTACATGGGGTGGGTCGGTGTCTTCGAGTCCAGACGAGGCACCCATAATAGCAGATAAGGGCGTTACCGCTGAAGGGGTCATCGTGTTACACGTTAATGAGTTTATGTAAATAAGGCATTTACATGTCTTTAACCCTACCTACCAAAAAAAAGGAGGGTTTCCCCTCCTTTGTAATCGACCGATCTGAATCAGGGTAATATTAGAACAAGATGTTATATCCAAAGCTTAAGCCATCGAGACCAAGATTATCTGTGGCATAAGATAAAGAGATTGAGGAAAAGTCACCGATAAATTGCTCGATCGAAATCCCATAGATTAGAGACTCGACTGATTGACCGTCTAATTGACTACTGTAAGTATCCCAATCACCAGATTGGCCAATTATTGAAGCGCCAAGAATTGTGTTTTCTGTGAGTGCAAGTTTAGCCAATGCGCCGTATGAAACGGACCAAATATCAGCTACAGCCCAACCATTTGATAACAGGGTGTTGTATGAAAATCCAACTAGTGGAACTAGCTCTGCGTAGTCGGATAGTTTTAGTCTATACCCTAGATTGTAAGCTGTAGATAACAGATCTCCTTCGCCGATAGCACCTGCGTCAATATAAGTGTAAGAAAAGCCTACGCTAGAAAACCAATTTTCTGAGCCACCTGTAGACGTCCAGACAACAGAAAAACCATCTGCATTTACTTCTGGTAGATCGCTATGTTCCAAGGTGGAATAGGCAAATCCGAGTTTGTCGTAGGACCGATCTAGCTGATTAAGTGAAACGCCAAAGGCAGTTGCCGAAAAAATTACACTAGAACACAGTGCAAATGTTAGTTTAATTGTTTTATTAATATTCATGCTCATTTATGTTGTTTAGGTTATTGTCTGGTAGTGGGTAAAAAGTGCCATTTCAGAATCGGTACAAATACAGTAGGTTAGATCAATTCATCTAGTTCGCAAAATGTAGTATTTTATACATAATAACCCATAGAACTACTAGAGTGTCAACTCTGGGGATTGTTCTTAACTGTCGCTCAGGTTGCACAGTAAAAGCAAATCCTTATCAGTAAGTCCTAACTTGATTTCCCTAATTCAATATCCTTATGCAAGGGCGGTGTGTCTAATGGAGAGCTACTGGATGCATTTAGTCCGCTTGGAAATTAATCCGTCATCTTAAAACGGAAGAACTTGGTATCTGTATCAGCTGGGACAACCATAGTGGCTGGTGCACCCGTATCTTCCCATGACTCGAGGTCAGAGCTTTCTTCCATCTGTAACTGAATTGTAGCTTGGTTACCTGAGACTTCTATCATTGTCGATCCTGGGCGAAGTTCGGCCACCTCTGCTAAAGTTAGTTTTGCATCTCTTTCAGCGACAACTGTATTGTACTCCGTTAAAGTTTTATAATTTGGTAGCACATTATTTTGCAGATAATATTCAAAAAGGGCATCATCAAGTCCGTCATAAATATCATAATTATCGGGTATTCCGTCCGAGTCGGAGTCTACAGTATAGTCGATTTCTTGTGGCAGAGTTAAAGCCACATATTCTGCTGAAGTACTCGTTAAGTGCTGGTGGCCGATCATCCAATCTGTCCAATTTTCGCCATAGGCAAAGGCTCCCTGCGTTACGCGTAGTGATTTTACTAATTCATAGTTATCTGAGTATACATCCGCACTAAAATAGATCTCACTATCTGTGCTAATTCCATCTAGATAGTCAGAGGTGCTGTTGGGGTCGTAGGCGAATGACGAATTAGTTAGGAAACTACTATTATAAACATTTATGCCTGTGTCCTGCATAGCAACATCACCCCGGTTGCTAGAGACTCTCACATTAAGTCCGTATATAGGATCACTTAAGGTGGAGTCATCTTCGTGAAAGCTCAGGTATGAACTTTTCATATCTAAATAACCTCCTCTAGAAACATTTATCCCTCTGCGATTATTGACTCCTATGTAGGTTGCAAACCACACTTCTGCACTGGAGGGAACCATAGAGACTGATCCCGATGGGTATGAACTAACTTCAAAAAACTCACTGGAATTATAGATCCCGTAACCAAATATCCTTTGCAAATTTCCATTCCAGCCACAATCGCTTTCAAAGCATTCGTCACCAAAAATAAATGCAGCCAGATAGCTCGGTTCTACAGATCCTCCCCATAGTAAGTAGGCATCATCACCTGCATTAAATACCTCAATATTTGTAATATTTGTAAGGGCACCGACTCCATATAATGTCAATGCCCCTGGCTGTATCATGTAGTTTGGGTCTCCCCTGTGTAAATAGGTAGTGGCATCGCCTGTATATCGAATGGAAACATATTCAATCTCACCCGAATCATCATTTGGGTCGTAGGATCTTTGTATGGGGTAAGGAGACGAGCCTAGCAAGGTAGTCAGTGTATTTATTAGCCCAACTCTTCCAAAAGGGCTTCTTAGGTCAGGGCCAAGGCCAAACGCATAGTCTGTGCTGTAAATACTCTCTGTTCCCATTTCTTTGACGAAGGCATTTCCTAATATATAAAGGCCCCCCCATCTTTTTAATTGAGAGTTTGCAAAGTTTTCTCGAGTTCCTCCCCCAGAATAAGAAAACCCATCAACATCTCCTAAGTTTTCAGGATTCACCGTAGTTAAGTTATCATCTTTGCTTGTAAAGATAATTGGATTTTCAGCAGTTCCTTTTGCAATTATACGTGCCCCAGGTAGAACAAATAGGGCGGATAAATTACCATCGGAGGTTTCACTCGCAGGTAGACCTCTAATAATCGTACCTGCTTCGATTGTAAGTGTCGATCCAGGTTGAACTGAGACGACTCCATCTAAGAAATAAATATTCTCTGCTGCAAAATTGGTATCTGCATCTATGTCTGAAGTCAGGTAGATTTCTGCTGCTTCTAAAGAAAGAGAAACTACGAATAGAAAATATAAAAATAAGCGCTTAAATTTCATACTCAAAGTTAGGAAATGTTCACATTAATATCAACTAGAAAACCTAGGATTAGAGTCACCCTTTATCTATATTTCCTGCCTTATGCCTCAATAATACCTTCGGCGAAGTTGTGGTAGGCCTTTTCAAAGTCCTTCGCCATGCGGTCAGGAAAGAGGTGGAAATCGCCTTCTTTGAGTGCCTCGACAATGCCTTCGCTCACGACATGGGGTGGGTCGGTGTCTTCGAGTCCAGACGCGGCAGCCATATCGGTTGCTATGGGGCCGGGGTGGACGCTGAGCACGGCAGTGCCTTGTTCCTCGAAGACGTGACGAATTGCTTGGGTGAATGAATAAGAAGCCGCTTTACTGGCAGGATAAGTAGCAAATCCAGGAAAACTACGTAGCGAGGCGATGGAGTTGATTTGAACAAAGGCACCACCACCGTTGCGCTTAAGGACTGGGGCAAAAGCCTGTGCCATACGAATTAGGCCGTAGACGTTGATGTTCAGTTCGGTCTGAAATTGCTCGATGACATCCTCGTCCATGACGTCCGCACCAACGAGGACGCCTGCATTCGAAACGACGACTTGGACGTCGCCCGCAGTTTCTGCGGCGGCCTTGATGGAGGCGGGATTATCATAGTCGATCTCGATGGGAACGACTTTTTCACCAAATTCCGCTACGAGTGCCTCGGCTTTATCTAGCGAGCGTACGCCTGCGTAGACTTTGGATGCACCGTGCTGGAGGAAGCTTTTGACGATGGCTTTACCGATGCCACGATTGGCACCGGTTACGAGGGTGTTTTTGTTAGTAATGTCGTAACTCATATTTTAGCGATAAAGCGCTCTGGGGAGAGCTTCAACCCCAGAGACGGTTAATCGGAGAGGGCGTCATTGGAGCCATCGCGCCGTGCAATACGTCGGCGTATGCGCTCGCTGAGGAAGTCGAGCACGGTGACGACTATTAAAATACAGCAAAGCACGGTGGCGAAGCGATCCCATTGGTGGAATTCTTGGTAGGCGTGAAGTTGTAGACCGAGGCCACCTGCACCGACATACCCTATTATACTGGCCGAGCGTATGTTGTATTCCAACATCCAGATACAGTGACTCCAAATGAGCGGCTTGGCGTGAGGCCAGATGCCGTATTGGAAAGACTGAAGTGGATCTGCACCGATTCCGCGTAGTGATCGTGCCACTTTCATGTCGACTGACTCGAAGGCCTCGCTGAAAAATTTACCTAGGTATCCGGTGCTGTAGAGCGTCAAGGCGGCAACTCCAGCCATGGCATTGGCACCCATTGCAGCCACTGCTATAACCGCCCAGATTAGGCTTGGGATGGTTCGAATGATGTTGAGCAGCATGCGCATGCTAAAGACTAGCCATGTCGGTCCAATTGTCTGGGCGGCACCCAGGGCGATGATCAGAGAAATGATAATCGCGAAGAATGTAGCTAAAATCGCAATCTCTACAGTTTCAATCAAGGCAGAGCCAGTTGACTTCAGCACCGATAGGTCGGGTGGGAAGAAGTCGGAGAGG
>Ga0302126_10002075_pt1 | contig 11658 bp, 9 predicted proteins | sample CB4_20m_MG_FD_203108 | JGI IMG/M metagenome (GOLD analysis project Ga0302126, IMG submission 203108) | Marine microbial communities from Western Arctic Ocean, Canada - CB4_20m | ecosystem: Environmental > Aquatic > Marine > Oceanic | place: Canada: Western Arctic Ocean | collected 2017-09-24 | reverse complement strand
GTCGTGGACGCTGTCGTGGATGCTGTCGTGGACGCTGTCGTGGACGCTGTCGTGGACGCTGTCGTGAACGTTGCCGTGAACGGTCACGCGAGGCCGTTTCGCGCTGGCGTGAAGGTCAGCCCAGCGCCTGCCTATTGACAAGCGGGCTAACGGTCACCGCGAAGACAGCCCACGCGTCGCTTCCGACATTTCCGGGGTGCGACTAAGCATTCTTTAGATATGACACCAGGCTTTCTAGCGCGCGGCCCGCTTACCCAGGCGCGACAGTTTTGCGCTCGCCGGTACAGTTTTGCGCCCGCCAGTACAGTTTCGAGTGTGCTACCAGGCATTATTAACCCTGATTGTGTAGCTCGATGACTTCGGCATTGCCAGGGTCGTGAGATTTTGCGGAATCATTTCGTAACGCCTCAATCCTGTTCAGATACTTATCGTCCACAAGACCTGTGACATACTCGCCATCAAAAACTGAACACTCAAAACGATCAATCGAAGCATTAATACCCGCAGCACATTCAATCAGATCTTCCAGATCTTGGTAAACCAGCCAATCCACACCAATGTATTCAGCTATTTCTTCCACGGTATGACCGTGTGCAACAAATTCAGTCACCGCGGGCATATCAATGCCATAAACATTAGGATACCGAACCGGCGGTGCCGCAGAAGCTAAGTACACCTTGTTCGCGCCCGCGTCTCTCGCCATCTGGACTATCTGTTTGGACGTGGTTCCCCTGACAATAGAGTCGTCCACTAGCAAGACGTTCTTGCCACGAAACTCGAGTTCCACAGGGCTTAGTTTACGGCGAACTGATTTCTTTCGTTCCGCCTGGCCTGGCATGATGAAGGTCCTCCCTATGTATCGATTCTTTACAAGGCCTTCCCTGTATTTCACGCCTAGCCTGAAGGCCATCGGCAGTGCAGAAGTACAACTGGTATCGGGTATCGGGATAACAACATCAATATCATTGTCCGGATAAAGTCTAAGAATTTTGTCCGCAAGCTTTTCGCCCATCTTTAGGCGGGCCTTGTACACTGAAACTTCGTCGATAACCGAGTCGGGGCGAGCCAGATAAACATACTCAAATATGCAGGGGCTATAGGTCACCGCTGGCGTACATTGTCGGATATGTATGTTGCCATCGGATTCGATATAAACCGCCTCCCCGGGCTTAATGTCAGCCACCAGTTCGAAGCCCAAAACACTCAATGCCACTGACTCAGACGCAATCATGTACTCGACGCCCTTTGATGACTCACGTTTGCCGTAAACCAGCGGCCTGATACCAAAGGGGTCGCGGAACCCGACAATGCCGTAACCTGTGATCAGGCAAACAACGGCATAAGCACCAACCGCTCTTTGGTGAACACTAGCGATGGCCTTAAAGATTTCATCCGGAGACGTCCGAAGCGACGACACTTCTTGAAGTTCGTGCGCAAAAACGTTGAGTAAAACCTCCGAATCGGAATTGGTATTGATGTGTCGTCGGTCCGAGCGGAAAAGATCTTCATTCAACTCGTTGGCGTTCGTCAGGTTGCCGTTGTGGGCAAGACAGATACCAAAGGGAGAGTTTACGTACATGGGCTGCGCTTCAGCGGAAGTGGACGACCCAGCCGTAGGGTACCTCACATGGGCTATCCCCATGTTGCCTTTGAGGCGATCCATATGATCTTGCCGGAAAACATCCCGCACCAAGCCGTTTCGCTTTCGAAGATTAAGCCGGTCACCATCGCAAGTAACCATCCCTGCGGCATCCTGACCCCGATGCTGTAAAAGTGTGAGCGCATCATAGAGCTCGTGGCTTACATCACCTTTACCTACCATCCCTGCTATGCCGCACATGGTATCTCCTTCAGGTTCCCACCTGTTCCGGACTACTGATTAACACTGATTCCGGACTGCTACCGGGCCTTACCTTATGATTTTTTTCCAGGAAACCTTCACCTTGCTCCCATAAAACGGGACCCAACTCTTCAATCACATTGACTATCTGAGGTATAAACTGAGACTGCCGGTACCAATCATTCTCTTCTACAGGCAAGACGTAATGCATGAGCGCGACGACGACCAAGACGATAACACCGCCGCGGGCAAAACCGAAAAACGTACCAAGCAACCTGTCCAAACCGCTGAGCCCGGTCATCCTCACAAACTCGCCAACCAGATAGTTAACCATCCCCCCTACCATTAATGTTGCAATGAAAAGTACAACGAAAGACGCACCGAAACGCAGGGAGTCAATTTCAATATAGGGCGCAAGCACGACCGTAAACTGGCCGGCAAAAACACGTGCTATGAAGACAGCGGCAATCCAGGTGATAAGGGAAAGCGCCTCCTTAACAAATCCGCGGCGCAGGCTAATCAGTGTCGATATCCCGAGCACCGCGACGATCACCCAGTCAACCGTTGACAATGTCATCCTCCGAGCAGCTCCAGGTCTTCTTCAATTCTGTAACGTACGATACGACCTTTCAATTTCAGCTTTGCTTCTATTTCCAGGTTTTTTTTAACCAGTGTTTCCTTGCTACTGGAGGGACCCACAAACACTCGATAAATTTCACCGTCATTCGTATTCGCATGAAGGATGTAGGAACGGTAATTCTCGCCCCGAAGCTGCGCACGCAGACGGGTGGCATTGTCTTCCTTCTGAAAGCTACCAAGCTGCAGGCTCCAATTGACGGGCAACTGATTTTTATCAAGTGTATAGTCGGGTGCAAACTCATAATTCGTTTCGTCTACCACTTCTTTGGGTAAACGCGCCTCGCTGGCTTTCTCCATCTGCTCAATCTTCCGCATGACGTCTTGAACGGTGATGTCCGCGAGATCTATTTTAGGTGGTGCAGGCATATCGGTAGCGATACGAACTCGGTCTTCCTCGGTGCCGTCGAGTAACAACGGCAGCAGGATAATCGCTAGCGACGTGAGGATAACGGCGCCGGTCAGGCGTTGTTTTAGCTTTGCATCCACGTGACGAGTGATCCCGATCCCTGTGTTAATTTTTCGTTAAGGCTACCTGACCCAAGAGGTGCAATACGCCAGATACCACGGGAAAGGAGCCACAGACCATAATCAAATCGGCTGGGTTCGCCTCTTTCCTAGCACCCTCTAACGCGTCGCCAATGCTAACATAGGTCTCTACCTTTCCAGTGGGTTTAACTGATAAACGTCGCAAAAGCTCATCTGCATCCTCACCCCGAGCCTCTCCCAGACTCGCCAGATGACAGGTCTTGAATAGCGGCATCAATATCTCCGACACCGATTCAATATCTTTGTCTTTATACATACCAATCACCGCATGAATGTCCCTTCCATCCCAATCCGCGCGTAGGTGCTCTGCCAAGCTGATCGCCGCCGCAGGATTGTGCGCAACATCGAGTAAAACCTCACACTTATCTTCGATAACGGTTCTACGCCCTGTCAGGCGTGTGGTTCGGCCAATTTCTTGCGAACTAGAAACATCCCAGCCCAGCAACTTTGACGCCTGTTGCGCCGCGTCGAAACTATCCAGGGGCAAAACCGTGTCGATGCCTTCTGACGGGTCGAAATCACGACCGATAATAGACAGTGAAGCGCCCAGTTCAGCGGCATACTCGTAAACAGATTCGGGAGGGTCTCGGTCCACCACGACGCAACTCACTCCAGCACGCATGATCCCGGCCTTTTCGCGTGCGATCTCTGCCCTGGTGTTACCAAGCCAGTCCTGGTGGTCCAGTGATATAGAAGTGATAATTGTCAGGTCAGGGTTAACGATATTCATCGCGTCCAGCCTCCCCCCCAAACCCACTTCCAGAATGGCGACATCGACTTTTTGCTCGCAGAACAGAAACAGGGAAGCGAGTGTCGCAAACTCAAAGTAGGTTAGCGTGATTTCGTTCCTGGCTAACTCAATTTCCTGAAAAGCACGAACAATCGCCTCATCTGAAACAGATATCCCATCAATCGCTATTCGTTCGTTGAACTTGTGGATATGCGGTGAGGTCGATTTACCCACACTGAGCCCATTGGCCATAGCAAAGCGCTCGAGGTATTCACAGGTTGAGCCCTTGCCATTAGTGCCGGCCACCAAAATAGTCGTGACGGCGGGGTGCAGTAGCCTTAGTCGATGCCCAACTTCGCTGACCCGGCTTAAGCCAAGGTCCCAGCCTACAGGATGGACTTCCAGAATGTAGTTAAGCCACTGGTCAAGGGAGCGCGCCCGGTCAGTCAATGGCTGACCGGATCTCACTAACAAACTGTCCTACCTCGTCATTCAATTTCTTAAGGTCATCTTTGTGTTCTGCCATCAATTTAACGATAGCAGAGCCTACCACCGCGCCATCAGATACCTGTGCAACTGCCCTAGCACCCGGACCATCGCTAACGCCAAAACCCACCATGATGGGCAGATGACTAAGTTTTTTAAACCGATCCATCTTTTCCGTCACATCACCGATGTCCAGGTTACCGGCACCGGTCGTACCCTTCAACGATACGTAATAAACGAAACCCTTAGATGCTCGACAAATCATCTGAGCTCTTTCATCGGTCGTCGTTGGCGCAAGCAGATAAACCGGCTCTATGTCGTTCGCTTCCAGAAACGCGGACATACCGACCGCCTCTTCTGGCGGCAGGTTCACAATAATCGTGCCGTTGACCCCTGCTTTAGCCGCTCTAACAGCGAAATTTTCATATCCCATTGCCTCAACGGGGTTCAGATAACCCATCAGAACAATTGGCGTCTCCTTGTCAGATTGACGAAATTCTGCCGCCATCTCCAGGCAGTTACTCAGGGAAACGTTATGAGCCAACGCACGCTCATGGGCCAACTGAATCACTGGACCTTCCGCTTCCGGGTCAGAAAAGGGAACGCCCAATTCAATAACGTCCACTCCGCTCGCTACTAACCTGTGCATTAACGGAATAGTCGCGCCTGGTTCCGGGTCACCGGCCACAATATACGCGACCAGCGCCTTTTTATTATTGGCCACTAACGATTTCAGTTTTTCGGACAGCATACCCATCTTATTTGTCACCGCTTCTAGTCAATTGAGATACCGTCCAGCTTGGCCACGGTTGGAATGTCTTTGTCACCACGTCCCGAGAGGTTGATTACGATACTTTCATCGGGGCTCATCTGACTTGCGAGCTTTAAGCCATAAGCCACTGCATGCGACGATTCCAGTGCAGGTAAGATCCCTTCAAGCTTGTTCAACGCTCTGAAGGCATCCAGCGCCTCCTCGTCGTCTATGGACACGTACTCTGCTCGTTTAATATCTTTTAAAAATGCGTGTTCAGGTCCAACACCCGGATAGTCTAGCCCTGCCGAAACGCTGTGTGTCTCAACAATCTGACCGTCCGCATCGCCCATAAGGTAGGTTCGGGTACCGTGAAGCACACCAACAACGCCCTCATTCAGGGGGGCAGCATGTTTGCCGCTCGCTAACCCGTAACCCGCCGCTTCAACGCCGACTAACCTAACTTCACGGTCCTCAAGGAATGGGTAGAAGATTCCCATCGCATTAGAGCCACCACCAACGCAGGCAACAATGGCATTGGGCAATCCGCCATGTTGGGCTGCAAACTGTGTTTTTGTCTCTTCACCTATGACCGCCTGGAAATTACGCACCAGCATCGGGTAAGGGTGGGGACCGGCAACCGTTCCGATAATATAGTGCGTATCGTCGACATTAGTCACCCAATCCCGCATCGCCTCATTCAGAGCGTCCTTCAGCGTCTTCGAACCTGAATTCACGGGTACCACTTCTGCACCCAACAATTTCATCCGATAAACGTTAAGACTCTGACGCTTAATATCTTCACTGCCCATATAGACCTGACACTCAAGACCAAACCGGGCAGCGACGGTAGCTGAGGCCACGCCATGCTGCCCTGCGCCTGTCTCTGCGATAATTCTGGGCTTGCCCATGTACTTAGCGAGCAGCGCCTGGCCGATACAATTGTTAATCTTGTGAGCGCCTGTGTGGTTCAAGTCCTCTCTTTTCAGGTAGATCTTGGCGCCACCAGCTTGCGTCGTCAGCCTTTGTGCAAAATAGAGCGGCGAAGCGCGCCCTACGTATTCCGAGAGGTCACGCTGAAGCTCTTCCTGAAAAGTCGTGTCCTTACGTAACCGATAGTACTCAGATTCCAATTTCTGCAGCGCTGCCATCAGTGTCTCTGACACAAACTTTCCGCCAAACTGGCCAAAGTGGCCCGACTCATCAGGATAGGTAAACAAACTTTCGTTCTGACCGTCTACATTACTCATTACTACTCCTGTCAGCGGCTCGCACCGCCTCAACAAATTTTTTCATTTCCGCCATATCCTTCACACCCTTAGACCGCTCGACGCCGCCACTGACATCGACGGCATAGGGATGGGTGGCCGCGATGGCAGCACCAACATTAGCGGCAACCAACCCACCAGCTAGGACCAGGGGCTGGCCTAAATCTGGCAAGAGACTCCAGTCAAACGTTTTGCCCGTCCCACCAAACTGGCCATCAGTTGCCGTATCCACCAAGATTCCCTGGGACGATTCAAAAGACTGCGCTTCTTCCTTTATCTGATCTCCACGGGTCGCCCTTAAAGCCTTCATGTAAGGATATCCCAATGACTCACAATATTCGGGCGTTTCGTCGCCATGGAACTGCAATAGGCCCAGACGCACTTCCCTAAGAATACGATTCACATCGACTAATGGTTCATTTACAAATAACCCAACCGTGGTGACAAATGCGGGGACCTTGGCGCAAATCTCGGCGGCTTTCTCTGGCGAGATGTATCTAGCGCTTCTTTTATAGAAATTAAAGCCGAGCGCATCAGCACCAGAAGCCACAGCATTAGAAGCATCCTCATGATTAGTGATGCCACAAATTTTGATCCGAGTCCGCGTCAACCTGAATACCGCCTGCCCTAAGAAGGGCGCGAGTTTAGCAAAACAGCGCCAACTCGACTAACCCTTACTTTGATCACCTGACCGAACGTCGGATAAATCTGTGAATTGAAGAAAATGGGGTAATCTGGGGCGCTTAGGGATACCCGTACCTGCCGGGTAATCTACGTCTACGAGATACAAACCATTGGGCGACGCCGTCATTCCAGCGAGCTTCCTGTCTTTTTTTGACATCAGTTCCCCAATCCAGGTGACGGGTTTTTGTCCAGACCCGATATCAAGAAGTGTTCCTGCTATATTCCTGACCATATGATGAAGAAATGCGTTTGCCTTGATATCTATAGCGACAATATCGCTATACCGTTTCACACCCACGCTCAGAACGTTGCGCATCGGCGTGTTCGACTGGCAGTTCGCCGCCCTAAAAGAACTAAAGTCAGCTTCCCCAACAAACGATTGAGCTGCTTCGTCCATAACCCCGGCGTCTAGTACGCGGCGTTCACGGGTCAGATATTCTGGCATCAGAGCTGAACGGATTGGGTTACTATGAACCAGGTATAAATAATGCCGCGCAAGGGCCGTTCGTCTTGCGTCAAAGTCATCTGCAACCTGACCGGCCCACTCGACCGAAACATGATCCCCCAGATGTGCGTTGACACCCATCACCCATGCTTTATTTGGCCGATCAACGGCGCAGTCGAAATGCACCACCTGTTTAGTAGCATGGACACCAGTATCCGTTCTGCCTGCGCAGTGAACGACAATATCCCGGTCTGCAACTATCGATAACGCACGACTAAGCTCTCGTTGAACCGTCGGTAGGTTTTCGCTTTGGTATTGCCAGCCATGAAATGACTGGCCATTGTAGGCGACGATTAATGCTGTCCGTGGCACAGTTTTCTCAGGCTTTACCGGATATTACCCAGAAGCTCGTTAGCTTCGCCGATCTGAGCCTCATCTCCTTCGCTAAGCACCGCTTCCAGCAGGGGTTTGGCTCCGCCATTATCGCCCATTTCGATGTACGCCCTAGCGAGATCAAGCTTGGAACCTGCATCTTCCTCAAGGTTCAACTCATCGTCATCATCAGCAAAGCCCAGGTCAAACTCACCATCGTCATCGAGATCTAACTCGACAGCATCATCATCAACAAGCTCAAGGATGTCATCGTCGCCGAACTCAAGAATGTCATCGTCGTCAAGCTCAAGGACGTCATCGTCGTCAAGCTCAAGGACGTCATCGTCGTGAAGCTCAAGGACGTCATCGTCGTCAGGCTTAAGCGTATCATCGTCGTCGTGCTCAAGGACGTCATCGCCGTCAAGCTCAAGGAGGTCATCGCCGTCAAGCTCAAGGACGTCATCGTCATCAGGCTCTAGGATGTCATCGTCGCCAAGCTCAAGGACGTCATCGTCGTCGTGCGCAACGATATCATCGTCGTCATACTCAAGGACGTCATCGGCGCCAAGCTCAAGGGTGTCATCGGCGTCAAGCTCTAGGAAATCATCGGCGCTAAGCTCAAGGACGTCATCGTCGCCAAGCTCAAGGGTGTCATCGGCGTCAAGCTCTAGGACATCATCGTCAAGCTCTAGGATATCATCGTCGTCTAGGTCGAGATCCAGATCCAAGTCTAGTACATCGTCTTCACCGTCGATAACATCATCACCGAAATCCAAGTCGATTTCGTTATCTAGTCCCAGCGCCAGGTCTAGGTCTTCTTCCGCTTCCTTGCTTAAGACGGTCCCTTCTTCGAGCGATGCATCCAAGTCAAGGTCAAAATCTGAGTCACCAAGCTCCAATGCTTCCTCTAGGTTTAACACTTCACCAATATCTGTCGTGAGACCAAGATCGGTGTCATCCGTTTCCGCCTCCAGATCACTTATATCGTCAAGGTCTTCCAGATCCAGATCCAGATCGAAGGATAAATCGTCATCATCAATACCTGAATCTTCCATTGCGGCGATTGGTTCGGACGAAACGGCTGCAACGTCTAGGTCTAGGTCTAGGTCTAGGTCTAGGTCTAGGTCTGAAGTATCAGCGCCAGCTAGTATCTCTGCCTGAAGTTCCGCACCTTCGCTGGTGGCGTCATCGTCCGCAAGCAGCTTCAATTGTTCGTACTGCAGGTTAAAGGCAGCCGCATCTTCCGTCTGAACGTAAACCTCAAGCAACCTTAGCTGGATATCGGTTCGCTGCGGCTCGTTCTCGATAGCCTTCTGAAGGAAACTTATCGCCTGAGGAAATCTGCCATAATCAATGTAAATTTCTGCCTCACCGATAACGTCATTTGTTTGCTGCGTAAAATCCTCATCGAATTCTTCAATTTCTTCTTCGGCCCTGTCTTCAGTAACGCCATCGGTCGCCTCATCCCCAAGATCGTTCGAAGATGGCTGTGGATGGTCCTCTTCGATTATTGTCTCTGAGAATTCATTGTCGTCTAGTTGGAATTCCTGTCTGCGCTTGCGAAGCATCATGAGCGCGCCGGCAACCAGCCCTATCAGGAGCACGCCAATCGCGCCCAGCACCACGGGGCTAGTAAGCAGAGAAGCGCTGGCCTCTTGCTGGACGACAACAGGCACCACTGGCGGAGTAATCGTCTCGGCCGCCTGACGTTCTAATTCAGCTCTAAGAGCGGCAAGTTGATCATCTTTCAGTTTAACTAATTCACTCAACGTCTCTACCTGACCATCAATGTAGGACAAACGCGCATTTAATTCGCTATTGGCTCGCTGAGACCGGTCCAGGTCTTCCCTTGCCACGGCGAGTGAATTTTCCAATTCATCGGCCCTCGTGTCGTCCCGGCCAGACCGCGCACCCGACTGATCAGCTGCAAGCAGCTTCAGCTCCCCATTATCGCGGTCATCCGAGCCAGCAGCACCGCCACTCGCAGCACGTCTTGCGTCAATCTGGGTAACATCACTGGCGATATAGTCTTCAAATTCCTGATTCTGCACGAGAACTTCTACATCCGCTTCTTCCAAAGTTTCTGCACGAATCTCACTTTCGTCGGGAATTCTGAGTACGTAGCCTGCTTTCAACAGATTAATGTTATTGCTGATAAACGCCTCAGGGTTCGCGCGCTGCAACGCCAGCATCGTTTGCTGGACGGAAGTCCTCTCATTTGGTCTAACCTTTGACGCAATCGTCCATAGCGTATCGCCTCGTCCGGTCACGCCGTATTCTTCATCTCCGGTAACAACCCCTTGTGTTCGACTGTTGCCGGCAGAACGCACCGGGGGAATTTCGAGCCCGCTGCCTGAACGACTGCCGGATTGCGTTGGTGCAATCCTCCCGCTGGACGCATTGCCACCGGACGTACTTCCAACAGCCGCGCTTCCAATAGACCAGCTGGGTTCAATCTTTTCAATGCCTTCGCTGCTAAATACAGGCGGATCCAGCAGTACGATGTACTCCCTTAAAATACGACCGTTAGGCCATAACACTTCCACGATAAAATTCAGAAAGGGCTCAATAATGGGTTTTCTGCTGGTGATATGAACAATGTGAGTGCCGTCTTCACGCAGCTGGGCGTTGAATCGGAGATCGGTCAGATGGTAGTCGCGGTTGACCCCTACCCGCTCGAAATCTTCCTCGGCGGCAAGGCTAGGAATAATTTCAACTTGCTCAAGGTCTCCTGTATTTAACAGGACGATCTCGGCATCGAAGCGCTGGTTTAATGCAGATTTAAGATCGAGCTCGCCCAACCCTAACGCAAAGGCACTACCGCAATAAAGAGCAAGGAGTATCACCGGCAGCAACCTGAGCCTTTGTATCATCATTACTCTCTTTACTCCCACGTCTCTGCTCCCACGTCTCTTCAGAGAATTTCTATCGATGCCAGACACTATTCAATCCGCGCAGCAAAACCTTCGATTATCATTAACCTGAAGGTAAAACCTCGAAACGATCTCTAATAGTAGCGTTAAGTATCGCTTATTGAAGACTTTTTATCAAAACTTCGGCAATTTGTATACTGTTTAGCGCCGCCCCTTTGCGAACGTTATCGGAAACTATCCAAAGGTTTAAACCCCTTTCTGTCGAGATGTCTTTCCTGATCCTGCCGACAAAAACGGGGTCAGTTCCGGCTGCATCCCGGACGGGGGTCGGAAAATCAGGGCCTACCCGTTCATCAATCACCTTAACCCCTGGCGCTGATGCCAATAATGCTGTTGCCTGTTCTGCAGTTATTGCTTGGTTCGTCTCTATATGGACAGCTTCGCTATGGCCAAAGAATACCGGTACACGGACGCAGGTTGGATTAACCTCGATTGACTCATCTTCAAAGATTTTTTTTGTCTCCCACACCATTTTCATCTCTTCCATTGAGTAACCGTTCTCCTGAATGTCGCCAATTAGGGGAATAGCGTTGAAGGCGATCTGCTGCGGGTACACATCTTGTTCAATGGGCTGTGCATTCAACAGCTTGGCTGTCTCGGTTGCCAGGGCTTCTACTCCGCGCTTACCTGAGCCAGAAACGGCCTGGTAAGTCGCAACATTGATTCGGCTAATACCTACAGCATCGTAAATGGGTTTAAGCGCAACCAGCATCTGGATTGTCGAACAATTAGGGTTCGCGATAATCCTGCGATCTCCATATTCAGAGATCATATGCGAGTTAACTTCAGGAACAACCAAAGGGACATCTTTATCACGGCGAAACTGAGAAGTATTGTCGATGACGATACACCCCGCTGCTGCCGCCTTAGGCGCAAACTCGGCTGAAATAGCACCGCCCGCCGAAAACAATCCAATCTGCACCTGGCTGAAATCAAACGTCTCCAGATTCTGCACGGACACGGA
>Ga0302126_10002070_pt1 | contig 11667 bp, 5 predicted proteins | sample CB4_20m_MG_FD_203108 | JGI IMG/M metagenome (GOLD analysis project Ga0302126, IMG submission 203108) | Marine microbial communities from Western Arctic Ocean, Canada - CB4_20m | ecosystem: Environmental > Aquatic > Marine > Oceanic | place: Canada: Western Arctic Ocean | collected 2017-09-24 | reverse complement strand
GACAAACCATAAGCTCTAACTTTGGAACTCTAGACTCTTCACAATACAACCTAGAACAACTAATAAGCTCAGGAATTCATAACAGTCTTAGCAATAAAGATCTAACAATGACAACTGAGAATAGGCGGGTTATGGCTCATTTATCTAAGCTTAGTTACGAGGCATATGTAGGCTTTAAGGCCCACCCAAAATTTATCCCTTACCTAGAGCATATGAGCACTTTGAAGTTTTATGCAAAAACAAACATAGGGAGCCGACCCTCTAAGCGCGGTAAATCCGAAGGGCTGGTTTTTGAAGATTTAAGGGCCATCCCTTTTGTCGGCTCTTGGAGTCAGTTAAAACAAAATGTGCCTGGATTTTTCGGGGTTGGAACAGCTCTAAAACATTATGAAGACATTGGTGAGTTTGAAAAAACACAACTCCTTTTTCAAACGTCAGACTTTTTCAAAACACTTATTGAGAACAGCATGATGTCGTTGTCTAAGTCGTTCTTTGACCTTACAAAATACATGTCTGATGACCCTGAATATGGAACATTTTGGAATGTTATCTATGCTGAATACGTTACCACAAAGCGACTGTTGTTAAAACTAACAGGTTATAATGAGTTAATGCAGGAGGAGCCAGCCGGAAAGGCGTCTATTTCGGTTCGGGAATCTATTGTTCTGCCACTATTAACAATTCAACAGTTTGCTCTTAAGAAAATTCAGGATCTTGAAAAAGAATCTCCAAGAGATCAGGCTCAAATAGATGTGTTTGAGAAAATTGTCATGCGCTCTTTGTTTGGAAACATTAACGCAAGTAGAAACTCCGCATAGATTAAAATTGAATCTAACCAGAAACAGCCAAGCTTATCTTTATTTGAATTTGAGACAGGCGTTCATTTTTCAGTTGCTTATTCAGTAACTTCCTGCATGATTATAGATTCACGATGGTTGCATTCAGTAAAAAACAAATAGATAAGTTGTTTTATAATTTTAATTTTTGCTTTATCACATCCAAAGCCAAACTAGAGACAGATCTTGTTCATTAAGTTTAGCTATTTCTAAACAGCTCAAGTAGGTTAAACCTAAATTTATATTAAATACTAAGAGGCCCATATGATTGGGCCTCTTAGTATTATACAGCTATTAATTTGAATTAAAGTGACTTGTGTGGGAAATATGGCCCACTAACAAACTTAACAAATGTATGGCCTAGAGTATATACCCACTTCCAAATTATTAAATTAATAAATAGTACAATTAATGTAACTACGACATTCCAATATGCTCCTATCACTATAACTAAATCATCTGTATCAAGCCACCCAATAAGTGAGCCTTCACTCATCGTGTCTGTCAACTTGGACATTAACATTTCCGGATTAACAGACGAAAAGACATCACTGACTTCCAATAATGAAGCGATTGCTACAATACCAATATTGCTAAATTCACTGAAAGAACTTAAAATCCCACCAGCATCACCCCAAACATTACTACCGACCCCTAAATTAATTGAAGTAAGCCACGTAATTGTATATCCAATTGCGCTAAATAAAGCTATAAGTGCAGCAATATATCCAGCCGCACGTATTAAGGCTAAAGGAACATCTCGAATTAAAAGCTCTAACATATTCCCTCTAGAACTTGCAATTTCATTCCCTGCGAACCTTACCACGTTGACTAGCGGGATGAGGGCATAAAGCCAGAAAAACAAAGCCAACAAATAACCAACAGAGCCTAGAAACCCGTCCCCTGTGTTAAACACCCTCATATCCTGTTCAAACACTAATTCTCCTGTTTCTTCATCAATCTCCTGATTAAATTGTAAATTACCGTCATTGTCTTCTAATTGAACTTGTATATATTTCCCAGTACCCTCAACAAGTCGACCCTCATTATATTCTCTTTCTACATACTCTTCAACCATAACAGGGCTATCCATATCAAAAATAGGATCTCCGTTTTGTGTGTCTATTAAGTAATTTAATCCACCCAAAAAGGCACCTAACATTAGCCCAAGAGCCAAGAGCTTAAAAAGTGTCTTAATCCAATTTGGGATAGCGCTTTCAGAATTTTCAACTATAGAATTCCAATTGTTCAGGGGTAGTTTTTCATTAACCATTTGCGGTAGATCCAGCAATTTGTTTAAATAATTTTTAATTACCATAATTATTAAATTTGATTGAATATTTTAATAAATCTACAATTTTTTTATTAAAAAGTTGTCATTTTGATGATAAATTAGATTAATTAATGTAAAATGCATTATTCACTATTTTATTTTTAGTTTAAATAAAAGCGGTTTTTTGCTGCTTCGCCATTAAAGGGCATATGCTGTAGTATGTTAGTAAACTATATAATGATTGTGTTTTAAGACTTGCATTTTAAGATAGAAGATAAATATCCTGTATACAATTTGCGTAATGGTGCTTTTTCCAAGGTGCTTTAACTGTACGTTGATTTTTGTACGGCTTAATAGTCACTTTAATCAATTTGATTAAAGAATCCATCTTCCTTTTAAGTTCATTTTGGGATGGATTTAAACATAAAAAAACCCGCAAAAGCGGGTTTTTTTATTGACTAATTTAAAACGGTTAATGTTCATTTAGCCTAAAGTCGGGGTATGCGTCCATTTTGTGTTCGTGTGCATCAAGGCCTTCTAATTCTTCTCTCTCCGACACTCGAATTCCAATAGTCTTCTTTAATGTGTATATAATGACAAATGAAGTGATTATACAAAATACAGCATAGCAACTCACTCCCACTAATTGAATAACAAACTGATCAAACCCAGCCTTTGCCCCAAAGAGTCCCACAGCAAGTGTTCCCCAGATGCCACAAATAAGATGTACGGCAATAGCTCCAACAGGGTCATCTAGCTTTATTTTATCTACTAAGCTTACCGCCAACACAATAAGTGCACCGGCAATAGCACCTATAAGGATTGCGTCTTCTGGGCTCATTTGATCGGCGCCAGCAGTAATTCCTACCAGCCCACCTAAAATACCATTAAGAAACATTGTCAAATCTAGGTTTTTATATAAAATAGTAGATGTAATCATTGCGACAACCCCGCCAGCAGCAGCAGCTAAGCAAGTGGTCACCAGCGTTAGCGAAGTTGCTTCTGGGTCCGCCGAAAGGACAGAACCTCCATTAAAGCCAAACCAGCCCAACCATAAAATAAGAACCCCTGCAGTCGCTAGTGGAATACTGTGTCCAGGAATGGCTTGTGGTTTTCCGTCTTTAAATTTTCCGATACGCGCTCCTAGTAGCCAAACAGTTACAAGTGCCGCCCATCCTCCAACAGAGTGCACCAGTGTTGACCCAGCAAAATCATAAAAGCCTGTTGCGTCTCCAAACTCGAAGCTTGATAAAAATCCGCCACCCCACTGCCAAGATCCTGCAATTGGATATACGAATCCAACATAAACAACAGTAAAGATCATGAAAGCGACAATTTTCATACGTTCAGCAACTGCACCCGATACAATGGTCGCCGCAGTGGCAGCAAACATACCTTGGAACAGAAAGTCTGTCCACCATGTATAACCTCCGTCTGCATAGTCCGCAGTCATTCCGTTTTCAGGAGGCGTAATTCCAGTTACGATTGAACCAATGTATCCATTAAAGTCTCCCGGATACATTAAGTTAAAGCCTACAATATAGTATAGTAAAAGCCCAACCGTTATAATAAAGATGTTTTTAAATAATATGTTGATTGTATTTTTTTGTCGTGTCAGTCCGATTTCTAGAAATGCAAACCCTGTGTGCATAAAGAAAACGAGCGCCGTACAGATCATCATCCATACGTTATTGATAGTTAATAATTCCATGCTAGTTATTTTAATGTGTTACCGCCTTTTTCGCCGGTTCTAATTCTATATACTTCGTCCACCTGTGATACAAATATTTTTCCGTCTCCAACCTCACCAGTAGAGCCGGCGTCAATGATTGCTTTGATTGTTACCTCTTCAAAATCATCATTCACAACAATTGACAAATAACGCCTCTGGATATCGCTTGTACTATAAGAAACACCTCTGTATACGTGTCCTTCTTTTTCGTTACCTAAGCCGGTAACATCCCAATAAGAGAAAAAGTTGACCCCGACTTCGTGCAGTGCTTTTTTGACCTTAGAAAATTTAGATTTTCTAATAATTGCTTCTACTTTTTTCATTTATTATAATTTTAGTTTGTAATCAAAAATAAAAAAAAACCACAACACCTATAGCAATTTGGGGGTGTTGTGCTTTTTTTTATGAAATCAACAGTAATACCCCGTTTATATTAAGGGTATTTTAATTAATAGTTAAAATAAACAAAAAACCCTAGAGGCGAGCCCCTAGGGTTTTTAACACAAACTAAAAATCACAAACTTATTTTTAATTTTTTTAGAGCGTATAATTGCTCAATTATATATTGAAATTAGTCTTGACCTCTTTCTCTTTTTCCTGGATATGCAATAGATCCATGTTCAGAGATATCAAGCCCAGCAACTTCTTCTTCTTCTGTTACTCGTAATCCCATAGTATACTTAAGGATTCCAAATACGATAAAAGAGAGCACTACTGCCCATACAACATAGGCTAGTCCACCTACAAGCTGTGCAACAAGTTGCGCAGAGCCACCGCCGTTAAAAACACCAATTGCAGCGCCATCACCGTCTATACCCCAAAGGCCGACAACAATCGTCCCCCAGAACCCAACAACTCCATGGACAGATGCCGCACCAATAGCATCGTCAATTTTAAGTTTCTTTTCGATAAACTCGATAGAGAATACAACGATGACACCTCCAATAAGTCCGGCTAATACCGCGCCACCTGCACTCATGTTTCCACAACCGGCAGTGATACTCACTAAACCAGCTAAAGCACCGTTTAAAGATTGCGCCAAATGTGGCTTTCCGTACCAGATCCATGTTGTTATCAGTGCGCCTAATGCACCAGCAGCAGCAGCAAGATTAGTAATCAGCACTACTGTTGAGGCAGCAACAGTATCGTCTCCACCCCAAGCAAGCTGAGATCCACCGTTAAAACCAAACCATCCTAACCAGAGTATAAACACCCCTAAGGTTGCTAATATTTGGTTGTGGCCTGGAATAGGCATTACTTTTCCGTCAATGTATTTCCCAATTCTAGGGCCTACCATATAAGCAGCAACTAAAGCAGCAAAACCACCAACAGCATGAACAATTGAAGAACCAGCAAAGTCAATGAAGCCGAGCTCAGTTAGCCAGCCCGATCCTTGCCATTGCCATCCACCAGCAATAGGGTAGATAATAGCAGTCATTACAATTGAAAATACAATGTAGGTTGAGTACTTTGTTCTTCCTGCAATTGCTCCAGAAACAATTGTTGCTGCAGTTGCGGCAAACATTGTTTGGAAGAATAAATCAGCACCTTCTCCTTGCATAATTCCACTCCAGAAAAACCATCCGTTAGTGGTGTCACCATACATTAAAGAGTATCCTACAAACCAGTAGGTAAGAGATCCTACAGCAATATCAAGCAAGTTTTTCATTGCGATATTCACTGCATTTTTTGAACGTGTCATTCCTGATTCTACCAAAGTAAAACCAGCTTGCATAAAAAACACTAAGATACCAGCAATTAGCATCCACAACGTTCCCATGTCTTCTTTGATCGCTCCAGCAAGACTTTCAACTGTAACAGTCTCCTGAATTATTAGAGGTAAAGTGTTTATAAAATTTGACATAAATTATATATTTAGTTGGTTAGTAAATACGAATTAGAAAGAGTAAACAGCAGCTAAAACAAATGAGGATAAGCTTTTGGAACCAGTAAGGTCGTTATCCAAAAACGCTTCATCTGAAGCAGAGTCTAATCTTAATTCAGGCTTAATCATTAAGTTTCCTACAGTATAGCTTCCAGTTAAAGTTAAAGCAAGTACGTCTGCATCGCCGTCTGCATCTGTTGCGCCAATAGCACCAAATTCACCAGTTTCAGCAAAATATTCTGCTCTTAATCCAAGCGAAAAACTATCAGATGTTGCAAGTTGCGGGTACAAGGCAACCCCTGCAAAACTAACGTCATCACCACCGTCAAAATAGGCAGCGTTTAATCCTAGGAATAACGAATCAGATAAATCAAGCCCACCGGTAAAATCAATTTCGTAAGTACCTTGAGAGTCTAGAAAATTAAGATATTGTCCAGCGTATCCTAGCTGAATACCAAAACCATAATCTCCTGAAGGATTGTATTCTGTTGCGTCTGTAGGATTCATTACAGCAGCCATTAATGACCAGTCGTTTCCTAAATCAAAGTCTGCTTTTAACCCCGTGTGGCTAAATGGTCCGTAAGAAAACAGATAAGACGTGCTGTAGTTGAAGTTTGCCGCAGGCGAAATCACCTCGTATCCTAAAAAGGTATTAAAGTTACCCATTGTTAATGTTACAGCTTCGCTCACGTTCCAATAAACATAAAGTTGGTTAACAATATCTCCCGTGTTTGAGTACATTGGAGACGCGAATATTGCGTCTGTACCTCTGGGTCCAAAAACTAAATCTGCAACAAATCCAACTTTTTCACCTTCATAGCTAGCGATTAGATTTGCCATGCCTAGAGCAAAACCAGGCAGTTGAGCAAATGAAGATCCGGGTGCGATAGCGTCTTCGTCATTAGGAGCAGATAAGTTTGCACGGTAATAGGCATCTATTGTTCCAGATAAAGAAAATGACGGAACATCTTCCTGTGCGTTTAATGTTAATGCTCCAACTAAAGCGACAGCACTTAAAATAATTTTTTTCATAATAGTTAATTTAATAGTTAATATTTTTAGTTATTGGGGTCAAATCTATAATATTTATACATACACCCCTAACAAAAATAGGGCTATGGAGTAATTTTTATACTATTTATAATTTATACCCCTAAAAATTTAGGGTATTGTATTTTTTATAGTCATATTTTTAATATTTCAATAATTAGATTTTTAAAACAGGGTCTAGTTTGTGGTTTTCAGTTCTTTCTAGTCCGAAAATTAAAACCCCCTAAACTTTTGATTGATTATTTGACAATCTATCCTCCCTTATATTGCTCATAACGCATTAATGACAATTCAAAATCGCAAATTCGAAAAACTGCCTAAGCTTTTTTATAAATAGACTTATTGCCATTATATTACATCTCCAACTATGGTTTAGAAACTTTAATAATTATAAGTATGTTAAAAAAGCAAGGTCTTTATTTACCCGAATTTGAACACGACAATTGTGGCGCGGGATTTATATGTAGTTTGACAGGAAAGCGCTCAAATGACATCATCCATAAGGCATTAGAGATTCTGGTTAAACTAGAACACAGGGGCGCCGTAAGCTCAGACGGAGTTACTGGAGATGGTGCAGGAATTCTTATTGACATTCCTCATAAGTTCTTTAAAATATTTTGTGAATTTGATCTTCCAGAGGTTGGGGAGTATGCGGTTAGTAATGTGTTCCTCCCGAGAAAAGAAAACCAGAGGACTTATTGTATTGAGGTTTTTGAAGAAGAAATAAAAAAACAAGGATTACAAATTCTTGGCTGGAGAGACGTCCCTGTAAACAGTGATGTTTTAGGAGAAATTGCCAAAGAAACAGAGCCCTTTGTTAAGCAATTATTTATCAGTAAGTTAGACAGCAAACAATCAGAGTTTGATTTTAACTTAAAATTATTTGCTGCTAGGAAAATAGCAGAACATACAATATATGGCTCAAAACTGTCTGAGTCTAAATTCTTTTACCTTCCGAGCCTTTCAACTAAAATAATTATATTCAAAGGCCTTTTAAAGCCAGAACATATTAACGAGTATTATTTAGATCTTTTCAATTCAGCGTTAGACACGCGACTCGCTTTAGTGCATCAACGATTCTCAACAAATACATTTCCAACTTGGGACTTGGCTCAGCCTTTTAGATATATTTGCCATAATGGTGAAATTAATACCTTACGAGGAAATGTATCTCGGATGTTTTCTCGTGAAGAAATTATAAAAAGTGACGCTTTTGGAGAGGATATAAAAAAAATAATCCCTACAATTCTTAAAGGAAAATCTGATTCGGCAACCCTAGACATGGTCGTTGAGTTGTTGTTAATGACGGGGCGATCACTTCCAGAAGTAATGATGATGTTAGTGCCAGAAGCATGGGAAAAAAACCCAGACATGTCGGATTCTAAAAAGGCTTTCTATGAGTATAATTCGTGCCAAATGGAGCCATGGGATGGACCTGCCTCGATTCCTTTTACAGATGGAAATTTTATAGGAGCAGTGCTTGATCGTAACGGTTTAAGGCCCTCACGCTATACGGTCACTAAAGATGGGAATGTCATTATGTCTTCTGAAACAGGGGTTGTAGACATTAAGCCAGAAGAGGTAGAGTTTCATGGACGTTTAGAGCCAGGTAAAATGTTTTTGGTCGATATGAACGAAGGACGGATTATAAATGATGAGGAGATAAAGGAAAAGATTGCATCAAAACAGCCTTACAGGCAGTGGCTAGACGAAAATCTCATTCACCTTAAAGATATTTCGGCTAAAAAAGGACCAATTATTCATAAAGAAGTTGATTTAAGTAAAAGAGAAGTGGCTTTCGGATACACCAAAGAAGACCTGAATACAATCATTCGCCCAATGGCCCAGTTGGGCAAAGAGCCGATTGGGTCCATGGGAAGTGACACACCAATCGCTGTTTTGTCTGAGAGACCCCAATTAATTTACAATTATTTTAAACAAATATTCGCTCAAGTAACCAACCCACCACTAGACGGAATTAGAGAAGAGTTAATCACCGACATTAGCCTTACCTTAGGAAGCGATACTAATATTTTCGATTGCAATTCAGAGGCCTGTAAAAAACTGAAAATTCAAAATCCAGTTATTTCAAAACATGATTTAGATAAAATCAGAAATTATGATACAAACCCGAATTTTAAGGTTGAGTCTATCTCTATGCTATATAGAGTAAATCGCGGGTTAAACGAGTTAGAAATCGCACTTGAAGCTCTAGTGTCTAAGGCCTCAAAAGCAATAGAAGCAGGCGCAAACATCATCATCTTATCAGACCGATTTGTTGATGAAGATCACGCCCCCATTCCTGCGTTATTAGCTTGTTCGTATGTTAACCACGCACTTCACAAGCTCAATAAGCGCTCTAGAACGAGTTTGATAATTGAATCTGCAGAACCAAGAGAGGTTCATCATTTTGCACTTTTATTTGGTTTTGGAGCAAGTGCTGTAAACCCATACATCGTAAATGAAATTGTAGAGAATCAAATTAAAGATTCTGAGATTACTGATCTAGATTACCTATCGGCTATAAAAAACTACAATAAAGCCGTTGGAAAAGGGATTTTGAAAGTGATGAACAAAATCGGAATTTCTACTCTTAATTCGTACCGCGGATCTCAATTGTTTGAATGTGTAGGAATTAATACTAATACGGTTGAAAAGTACTTTCCTAACACGCCAACAAGAATCCAAGGTATAGGACTTAGAGAAATTGAAAAAGAAATTTTAAAACGACACAAGAAGGCGTTTAATCCTAATATAGAATCTGAAATTGAAATTGGAGGTGAATACAGATGGCGTCGTGGGCAGGAAAAACACATGTTTAATCCACTAACGGTGGCCAAGCTTCAAGAATCTGTCCGCACGAATAAAGCATCTACTTTTAAAGAGTATTCTGAGCTTGTCAATGACCAGTCAACACGTCTAATGACAATTAGAGGTCTTTTTGAATTTGATCAATTTGACCCAATTCCAGTTGAAGAGGTTGAACCTTGGACAGAAATAGTGAAGCGCTTTAAGACTGGCGCGATGTCTTATGGGTCCATTAGTAAAGAAGCACATGAAAACCTTGCGGTAGCCATGAACAGAATAGGTGGAAAAAGTAATTCTGGTGAAGGAGGAGAGGATGAGGATCGATTTTATAAAAACGCACAGGGAGATTGGAGAAATTCGGCAATAAAGCAAGTTGCTTCTGGTCGATTTGGAGTTACCTCCAACTATCTAACAAGCGCCAATGAGATTCAAATTAAAATTGCTCAAGGCGCAAAACCGGGGGAAGGCGGTCAACTACCAGGGCCAAAAGTGAATGCGGAAATTGCAAAAACAAGAAACTCAACTCCTTATGTGGGGTTAATTTCGCCACCACCACACCACGATATTTATTCAATTGAAGATCTTTCACAATTAATTTACGACGTCAAATCAGCCAACAGAGCCGCACGTATTAATGTGAAGCTCGTATCTGAAATTGGGGTAGGAACTGTGGCTGCAGGGGTTGCCAAAGCTAAAGCGGATGTTGTTTTAATCTCTGGTTTTGACGGCGGTACAGGTGCTTCACCATTAACATCACTAAAACATTGTGGATTACCATGGGAGTTGGGAATTGCTGAGGCGCAGCAGACACTCGTGATGAATAACTTAAGAAATCGAATTGTTTTGGAATGTGATGGGCAGCTAAAGACCGGTCGTGATGTAGCGATTGCGTGTCTATTAGGTGCAGAAGAATTTGGATTTGCAACGGCGCCTTTAGTTGCTTCGGGGTGTATTATGATGCGGGTATGTCATTTAAATACGTGTCCAGTTGGTATTGCAACTCAAAACCCAGAATTACGTAAAAAGTTCAAAGGCAAGCCGGAACATGTAGTTAACTATATGTATTTCGTAGCCCAAGAATTACGTGAAATCATGGCACAGTTAGGATTTAAAACCGTCAATGAAATGGTGGGACAGGTTCAAAAATTAAACCGAAATAAGGCAATTGAACACTATAAAGCTTCAGGAATTGATTTGACACCAATTTTACATAAAGTTGAAGTGCCTGAAGATGTAAAGCTATTTAATACAGAATCACAAGACCACAACCTAGAGGCTCATTTAGATTTTAAGATAATCAAGCAGGCTCACCAAGGGATATTTAGAAGACAAAGAACTCATTTAAAGCTTCCTATTACTAATATTGACAGAGCGGTTGGGGCGGTCTTAAGTAATGAAATATCTAAAATTTATGGCGCTGACGGCCTTCCTGAAGACACGATAAATATTGATTTTAATGGCTCTGCAGGACAAAGTTTTGGAGCCTTTACCACAAAAGGAGTTTCAATGACTGTTCACGGAAATACAAATGATTATCTAGGGAAAGGACTCTCAGGGGCAAAACTTATAATAAAAGTTCCCGAAACCTCTACAATTATTCCTGAAGACAATATAATCACAGGAAATGTAACGTTATACGGAGCCACTTCTGGAGAGGTTTATATTAACGGAAAAGCAGGAGAACGTTTTTGTGTTCGTAACTCAGGAGCGAAAGCTGTTGTTGAAGGAATTGGCGACCATGGGTGCGAATATATGACAGGAGGAGTTGCTGTGATACTTGGAAAAGTAGGCAGAAACTTTGGAGCAGGAATGAGTGGCGGTGTAGCGTATGTTTTAGACGAAGACCAAACCTTCACAAAAAACTGTAACGGAGACGACCTGAATATTGATCCAATTAAGCTCGAGGAAGACAAGACTCAACTACGACTATTAATTGAAAATCATTTTGTTGCGACTTCAAGTCCACTTGCAAAACGAATTTTAGAAACTTGGAGTGCAACACTCCCTAAATTCAAAAAAGTACTGCCAGAAGAATACAGACAGGCTTTATTAAGATTAGAAAAAGAACAACTAGAAACAGTTT
>Ga0302126_10002068_pt1 | contig 11674 bp, 18 predicted proteins | sample CB4_20m_MG_FD_203108 | JGI IMG/M metagenome (GOLD analysis project Ga0302126, IMG submission 203108) | Marine microbial communities from Western Arctic Ocean, Canada - CB4_20m | ecosystem: Environmental > Aquatic > Marine > Oceanic | place: Canada: Western Arctic Ocean | collected 2017-09-24 | reverse complement strand
TCCTTCACAGCTTAGGCACTCCCCTTCCTCAAGGTTAATTCTTGGTATCTTAATGTTGACATTCTCTGTATTTCTAGCTGCTGTAGAGCGGAGGTAATACATAGATTTGAGTTTGTTAGCTCCTGTCCAATGTACGCTGTTAACATACTCCAGATACTCATCATGTGTCTCCTGTGGTGCTGTAGCTGGTGGTGGGTTAAAGAACAGGTTTACAGACTGTGCCTGACATACATACTTCTGGCGCTGGTACGCATGTTCAATAATCCATATCTGATTAAGTTCAGGCGCTGTCTTAAATACATCTTTCTCATCTTCAGTAAGTCCATCAAGTTCCGCCACAGAGCCTTCAGCCGCCGCAATTGCTTTCCAAGTCTTCTCATTGTTTATCCCTTTAGATTCCAGTAGTTCAGTTAAGTATTTGTTTTGTACCTTGTATGATCCTGTTAGCGTCTTGTGCGTAAATACGTTAGCCCTTGTAGGCTCAATTGAAGGAGACGTTCCACCGCATATAATGCTACTAGAGGCATTAGGAGCAATAGCAAGAAGGTGAGAATTACGCATACCACTACCAGCCATATCAGGTGCAACGCCGCGTACACGGCCAAGAAATTTACTTTCTTCACTAGCCTGTTCTTTGATATGTTTAAAAGCTCTGTTATTGAAGGAGGAGGCGTACATACTTTCAAAAGGAATGTTATTACGTTGTAAGTAACTATGAAACCCCATTGCTCCAAGCCCAATTGCGCGTTCTCTATATGCACTATAAGCGGCTTTTCTAAAACCTTCCTTACCTTCTTGTACAGTGAATTCATCATAGGTAGCCCCGTATGGTTTTCTATTATCGGCGTGCCTAATTATACGCCCACAAGCATTCTCAATAAAGTGTTCAATGATGTTGTCTAGCATAGTGACTAGATCAGCAATGAACATAGGGTGCTCCTTCCATTCATCAAAGTACTCTAGGTTAACACTTGACAAGCAGCATACTGCTGTACGGTCTTCCCCTGTGGGTAGTGTAATCTCTGAGCATAAGTTACTCTGGCGTATCTTTAGTCCTAATGCCTTCTGAGACTCAGGTAGTGCTTCATTACACCTGTCCATGTTTACAATGTATGGTTCACCTGTCTCTGCTCTAGTGTGCAGTAGCTGCCACCACAAGTCCCTAGCTGATACAGTCTTGATAGCCTGCTTAGACTTAGGGTCTATGAGTCTCCAGTTCTCATCATTCTTTACACGCTTGAGAAAGGCATCACTAATGTTAACACCATTGTGTAGATTAAGACATTTACGGTTAAGATCACCACCAGTGGTCTTTCGCATAGCAATGAACTCTTCAATCTCTGGGTGACTGATGTCCATATACGCTGCATAACTACCTCTTCTTGTAACGCCTTGGTTAAAGGCTAGCATCTGACTGTCTACAACGTGCATGAAAGGAATGCTGCCAGTAGACTGACTACCGTTAGCAGTAGAAACCCCGTTACTTCTAACATCACCCCAATATCCACCCAAGCCTCCACCTCCACTTGCCAGCCATATGTTCTCGTCGTAGTGTGCAGAAAGACCGCCACGCGAATCAGGAACATAATTGAGAAAGCAGCTAATAGGTAAACCACGAGTGGTTCCCCCGTTACTAAGTATAGGAGTGCTAAAACCAAACCAGCCCTTGCTAGCGTACTCGTAAAGTCTCTGTGCAAGATCGTAGTCAGTATACTCCTGATACGTTGCACCATAGACTGAGGCTCTTGCAAATGCTTCTTGTGCATGGGTTTCCTCCTGCCATAAATATCTATCTTTAAGTGTCTCTACCGAAAACTTATCTAGATTATCTTCTCTGGCATAGTCAATAGTTATGCCTAGGTAATCCTGCTGCCCCGTCTTATTTATCATCTAGTGTCTCTTCTTTTTTCAGTAGCGCCAGTAGTCTATTCTCATACCATTGTGCCTTGAGTAGGTCTCTAACAGCGTTGTTCTTGTCCCTACACCGCCACCTGTACTTGAATGAGTTACCTCTAAGGTAGCCTATGATCTCCTCTGTGGTCATCATAGACTCCATAGCGTCAATACATTCTACGTCCCCCTGTGCAGCATAGTGTGGGGGGCTATTTACATCATCGTCACCCCAAGAAGTCTTAAACTTATAGCCTTGTCGTGTGTAGCTGCTTGCCATCTTTGCTTCCGGCATTTCAGGCTCATCCTTAGTAGGGAACAAAGGGTGCTGGTCTGGCCCATTACGATGCCACTTGTTTAGCTTGCTCCACTCTTCCGGTGTTGCGTCATCAATGCTCTTGTTCATCGTCACTCCAATCCTCCAGTTCTTGTTCTGATAGCTCTTCTTCAAAGATACTAAGCCTGTTAATAAACTTGTCCTCAAACCTGTCTACTATCTCTTCAGCGGTTATATCCAGAAGACTAATTATATCATCTATATCATACCTAGTCAACACCCGTTCCTTAATTTCATCCATCGTTAATGACATGATCTGCATACTCATCTAGTGTATAAAAGTCAAACCCTTCCTTGGCACACCACTGCCCCATAGTGATCTTAGAACCCTTCCTGACCTTCTTGTTAGGGTCAGACAGTACAAACACTAGCTTTGTAGGTGTTATCATGTCACGGATAGCAGTGTACTTCTGTGTGTCCCCTGATCTAAAGAACCCTTTAGTCTCTATCACATCTCCGGTCTTCTTGTCCACAAAGTCTGGCTTGTATTTCCTATGGGTCACATAGGGTATATCATAAGGCTCATATAAGAATCTACTTTTAGGCATTAACTCAGCGAACTTTTTTTCTAGTCCAGACCTATAGATGTTCTTAGAAAATCTCTTGGACTTTAGGCTCATTTACCACCTCCGTTAAATACCTTGGGCCACCGTAGTACTTGAAAGTACGCAGTTCTGGAAAGCATGAACGCTTGAACTGACAGTAGGAACAGCCTACGTTTAATTTCATATTTCCACTCTTGCCATCCGCCACCCTTTCGTTGCAGAAATCTGGCGCTTCCTCCAACTCCACGATCTTTTTTACATGACGTATCCTCTCAGCTATATCACCACTGATAGCAGAGTACACTGGTGCCTGTGTGTCCTCTAGGTCATACTGTAGCCACGCTAGGTAGCCGTTCTGCTTGTCCATAGCCAGCCAGCCTACCTTAGTCTCGCCCTCAGAGTACGCATAGGCCTTAATCTGGTCTACATACCCAAAGGGATCATCATATGCCAGTGTAGCGTCCTTGAACTTCTTGAATCCATAGGTACTGGTGGATTTGATGTCCGTTACAATGCCGTCAATCCTACAGTCCATGTGACCTATAATGCCCTCTACCTCACACACCTTCTGCTCATCGGTCACAGAGTGTCCTGACATGCGTGTTAAGAACAGTAGCATTTCCTCAATCAAATGGCCGTACATAAATTTAACATACGTTGGCCCTTGTATCTCCTCCACTGGGCCTTGGTCATTATAGTTATTCCATAGGTATCTATCGTCCTTACCTATGTTGGACAGGCGTAGCTTCCTGTTATCAAAAGAATCTCTAGGAGAGAATTCCTTACGCATTAGATCCTTTACAGCCTCACCGAACTTATCAATCTCTTGTTCAACGTCTACAGCCTCATCAGGCTGCTTGGTTGTCATAAGAGAGTAGATGTCCTCTACCACTGTGTTAACTGTTTTCATTGAAACTCTCTCATAGGTAACTCTAATATAGATGCAGCGACAGGGTGCTGAATACAGAACCACTCGCCTCTACGCTCATGTCTCTTCTCTAGTAGATCATGTGCAAACTTCTCAGCCTTGCGTCTGTCACTGGTGTCATACGTTGCTACCAGTTTATAGTCCCTGTAGGGCGAACTGGTCTGGAACTGCTTCAGCCTATCCTCTGCGTCTACAGCCATCCCTATCTTACACCAGCTAGGGAACGCTGGGTTAACTAGGATGTACACTTGTCCTTCTTTTATCTTTTCAAATGTCTTAGCGGTTTTATGCCCTAGAAGTTTAGCAAGCATACGATTACCTGTACCGTACTTCTGCTTAAACTTATTTAATATCCTCCTCTCGTCATAACAAGACTTACATTTATAGTGCTTCTTCCCGACAAAAGATTTATACCAGTTATCAGGAGCCTCCAAAACCACCCCGCAATCAATACACTGATTAGTGTGTTTCTGACCAAGTTGTTCCAATTTTGTACTCCCCTGCAAGTTTGCAGTTTAGGTTAAAATGTAGTCCTGCTGCCTCTAGACAAGAGACTGCTAGCCTCCCAAACTTCTCTGCGTCTTTAGCCTTTACTTCGCTCTGAACCTCATCATGGATATTACCTACAATCTTGTAGTCTAGTCCCCATAGTATACCATAGTTATCTAGAGTAATCAAGGCCTGTTTCATAACAATAGCACCGGCACTCTGTAGTAACGTGTTAAGTGCTGCGTGTTCAGAGCGTATAGTCAGCCTGCGTCCGTCAAGTCCTCTAACCCATCCTTGAGCAGCCTCGCTTGCCACTCTAGTTTTAAGATCAGCGAATGCTGGGAGATTAGACATGAAGCGTTTTTTAAGTCTTTCTCCAGTTGCTCTAGATCCCCCAGCCACACTCCCAAGCTTTGCATCTCCTGCCCCGTACAAGAGGGCATATATGAAAGTCTTTGCCTGATCTCTTGATTCAAGTCCTGCAAGTTTTTGATTAGCGGTGTGTATGTCTCCATTAATGACTTCATTGGTGTATTCCTCATCATTCATGTAGTGTGCAAGCATACGCAACTCTAGTCCACTAGCATCAAACCCCACTAGCTTGTGGCCCTCAGGCACAGTCCAGCAGCTTCTACACTCTGCACCATAGGGTGCTCTAGAGGCTGGTACTTGTGCTACATTAGGCTTAGAGTGCGTCATTCTGCCTGTCACTGCTCCGTTAGTGTTTACCTGCCCATGCACACGCTCTGTGTCATCATCAGCAGCCTCTACCCATGACTCTACCTGTGCTATACGCTTCTGCACCATTAGGTACTCAGAAATGTAAGTAGCCTCAGGTATGTCCTGTATGCCCATGAGTACCTTCTCATTGACTATAGGCTGACCATGCTCAGTGTGTTGACAGGGCTTCCATCCGAAGTGCTGTAAGTGTCTACCTATCTGCTGCCGTGAACCTAAGTTAAACTCAGGGTAGTCTATTCTAGAGAAGTCACCAGCTATACTGCTCCACTGGTCACCTAGAAATTTAAGACCTACGACAGAGATAGTTCCATCCTTTTTTACTTTAGGGCGCACCTCCTTAACGAAGGTAGGTAATGGTTTAAACACTCTATGCACTGCATCCTCTAGGTCATATAGCTTCTCCTTCAGTGTTGCCACTAGGTAGATAGCCTGACCTACGTTCAGCTTCCATCCGTTGCGTACCTGCTTCTGTGTGATCTCCTGCACTCTCTGCTCTAGTTCTACAGAGTCCCCGCCAAAGTCCCGTAGCTCAAATAACAGGCGGGTATATACAGCAGCAGTCAACTCTACGTCACGTTTGCAGTACGTCACCATCTCATCGGATAGGCAAGACCAATCACTGTGGTCACCCTTCGGGAAGTTCAAACGCTCACCCCAAGACCGTAGGGAGTTACCCTTGTCTCGCTGTGGGTCTGCTAGTCTAGACATAACTAGAGTATCCTTTACTCTGCTACTGTCTATGTCTATATCCCATAACCTCTTGAGCACTGGTATATCGTACCCGAACAGATTGTGACCTATGATTAGACCATCGTTGTCTAGAGCCTCCCTGAGTGACTCAGGCGTATAGTGCTCCAGTAGCACGTTATCCTGCATTGTGACCACTACCCACACCTCAGAAGGTTTTAGGCCGTTAGTCTCTGCGTCCAAGAATATAGGACTACAACTCATCCTTGTCTCCCTGTGGTTTAGCTACTTCTAGCATTCTACCTGTCTGGTGGTCATACTTTAACCAGCAGCAGGCTCCTGTGAGTCCAGCGTAGCGATTCTTGAGCACACGCACTGTAGTAGTATTGCGCTGTTCCTCACTGTCCGCTTGCTGATCTCGCTCTAGGCCTATCACCATGTCCGATAGCTGCGCTATAGACTGTGAACCTCTTAGCTCACTCAGGCTGATCTGACCTCCGTCCTCATGTGCTCTACCCTGTGTACGCTTTAGGTGTGACACTAGAAACAGTCCTACTCCTAACTCAGCTACAAGAGAGCGTATATTAGTCATGATAGCGTCTATAGCTTTCCTCTCGTCTCCGTTCTCCTGTGCTGATACCACAATTGATAAGTGGTCAAGAATAATCCATTTACAATCTAACGCTTTTGCCATGTAGCGTATGCGAGCCAACAGGTTATCTTCGCTTGTGCTACCCCAGTGATCAAAAAGGTAATATCTACCTGAACCCATTGTCTCCTCCCAGTATGGGAAGGCTAACTCTGGGTCTAGATCTTCCTCTAGGTGCAAAGGTGCGTTAGCTGCTATGGACATGATACCCAAAGCACTCCGGGCTACATCTTCCTCTAGTGCTAGGATACCTATGTTGTCCTCAGTAGCGTTTAGCAAGTAGTACTCTAGCTCTCTAACCATCTGAGACTTACCCATACCGGAGCCTGACGTTATCGTCACGAGCTCGTATGGTCTGAATCCTTTAGTATGGCTATTGAGTCCTTGCCACGGATAAGGCACCGATTTAACCTTGATCTTATTAGTTAATGCGTCCCATGTATCCTTGCCACTCACAATACCATCAGGCCTGTAGACTTTAGCTTCCCACCATGCAGTAGTGAACTCTTTAATCTTGTTGGCCTGTAGCATGTCGCTAGCGTCTTTCACAGGTAGCTTGACTATCTTTAGCTTGCTAGGGCTAAACAAGTCCTTCACAGACTCCACAGCCTGCTTACCTGCCTTATCGTTGTCTAGACACAGTATGATATTATCGTACCCTTCCAGCCACTCCAGTTGTTCTTTAACCTCCTTGGCTGCTGCTGATGCACCGGAGCGTAGGGATACTACGTCATAGGAGCCTCCCAGCATCTGAGACACAGACATACAGTCTATCTCACCCTCAGTGATTGTAAGGTACTTACCTCTACCCTTGCACACTTGCTGCCCAAATAGCCCAACGCCCTCAGTACTGCCTGTAGCGAAAAAGTCCTTACTGTGGCATAAGCGCACTTTAGTGCCTTTCACTTCATCAGTATCGCAGGCATAGTATGGATAGATGTGTTTGGATATTTTGCCCTGTGCGTCATACTCTACAGTAACACCGTATTTAGCGGCGATAGCTTTAGGTATACGTCTATCAGGAATATCAGCTATTACTCCGGTCAATTCTAACTTCCTCTTGAGTTTGATAGGTTCAGTAGAGGAGAAGGCACTGCTGCCCTCCCCTTTGCCTACTGCGTGACAGGAGAAGCAATAGCTGCCTCCGTCACTGTATACGGCCCTAGCGTCAGATGATCCACATGCATCACACGCTTCATGACCTAGAAATTTAGAGTTCTGCGTCAATTCCTGCTTCCCCTAACTCTAGTACTCTGATGGCATTCATGTATACAGGCACTCCGTACACTGGGTGCTCATCACCGTAGCTATATGAAATACGCACGTTGGAACCCCTAGGGATATCACCCTTGTATGGTTCTCCCTCTTTGTCTATCACTTTAACTTCAAAGCGAGAGGCAAACTTGCGCTGCATGGTTGCTGCGTCACCTTCACCATACGGACGCAGGCGTACACCTTTACCGGATAGCTCACTCGCTGCTGCATCGTCTAGGGTGAGCACTACGCTATAGCGTCCAGTGTCTTTACCCTGATATACCTCAGTCTCTTTTAAGTTCACAAACTGTGCTGCACCTTCAATTACCGCCATGTGTTTCTCCTATAGATTAGCGATTGAATTACTATTGAACAAATGGTTATTTATCATTTGCCTCAATACAGTAGTATTATAACACAAGTATTTTTATAACACAAGTCCGTTTTGAATAAATTCCGCTTCGTCCTGCATGTCTATGTAGTTTCTATATATAGGCTCCTCTTGTTGGTGTATTGCTTTATTTGACACGTTAGTACACGGGGAGCACAAGTCTAGGAACTCTCCGGATAACTTGCACTTCCTATCTATCTCAAACTGCTCTAAGGCAGTATTACATGCTTTGCATCTCATTAGTGTATATCCTCTGGTTTACCATAAATGCCCGTGTGGATCTGCTGTACTTCCATTAGGGAAGTGTTCTCTAGCTGCTCCGACATAAAAGTAGCCACTATAGCTAGCATTTCACTCACTGGCATACTGTTTAGGTTAAAGTCTACAATATCCTTTATCATGCGGTCAATAGGATCCTCTAGATCATTCGGATCAGTTACGTCTATATCATTGCTGAAGTTGTCACTCATGTTATACGTACTCCTCTTGATCTCTAAACGTGTCGCATTTGTCGCAGTAGTAGCCTGAGGGATACTGTAGCACCGTCTCTCTACCGTCTAGACGTTCCCACTCAGCTTCCTGATACTGCCACTCATGGGAGCACTCAGGCTCGTAGTCATATAGCTCTCTAGCTAACGTGTTAAATAGGCTCATGGCTTGTCTTTCTCCTTTTTCTCTGCTGCCAAGCGTTTATATAGTAGCTCAATCTTTAGCGATTGTCTAGCTATTGCATCCGCTTGGTTGTCTAGTGTTTTTTCTTGGAACCTGATTCTACTTTTCTCGTTCTCTATCTTGTGGTCTGCCATGTTATGGTGACTCCTGTATATCTATTGAAAGTGTCTCTAGTCTAGCACTAGTAGCCTGTAGTCTGTCAAGTCTAGAATCTAGCTCTCTGAGTAACCTCTTTTCTCTATCGGTGTACTCCTCTAGCTCTTGCCTGAGAGTAGACCATTTGCGCCCTACCATTAGCTCTAGGCCTATATCGTCTATGATGCTCTCTAGCTCTTGCACTATGAACCTGCTGGGCAGTACATTGTAATGCTGTGACATTCTCTAGCCTCCTATAAAAAAACCTATTGTGAAACCCCACATGAACCAAAAGCACACTTTCCAGAATGGTAACTCCTGTGCCTTCTCTACATCTGACCAATCCGGTCTATAGTCTCTATTCACTTGCATTGCTCTATTCTCCTCTATGCTGCTATGTTCAAAAGTTTAATCATACTACGCCCATGTGCAGGATATGCAACTACTTTTGTATCCTTGTCCCAGCATGCGCGACATGTGCCACACTTGCCTTTGCGTTCAAAAGCACGGCACAAGCTAATGCCCTCAGGTACTACGCCCTCGAAAGTCTGAGTTTTAACTAGCTTACCCTCTAGTAGTGTCTCATGTGTCACTAGTCCACCAATAATGGTGCTAGTAGTGTCGCCTTCTACTATTTCGCCGTGTATGCTATCGCTAGACAAGCGCACAATTACATTTGGTAATTCCTGCATATCACTGATAACACTGGCAAACTTGTCAAACTTATGCATGCGAGTAGGTAGCCAATGCTTGACCCAAGGAGTCTGCACCATAACCTCTAGCATCTTGTGCGCTAGCTTGATGTGATACATGTCACCACTATCGAACCAGCGAAAATACCTGTGATTGTCTAGCTCTTGCACCATGTCCTGTACCCAGCCCTCACGCTTCCAATCCTCTTGATTCTCTAGCCTAGGTGCTTTGACATTAGGGAAGCGATAGTTGCCTTGTGTGGCATAGCATCCCTTGCATGCATCTACTAGTGTACCATCGCGCCTCTTGCTAGCTGGGCATGTCGTTAGCGCCTCTAGGCTCCACGATGGACAAGGCATTTTGCTAGCTTTTGATAATCTGATAGCCATGGTCTAAACTCCTGTATAATTTGGAGAGGGAGGAGGGAATCGAACCCTCGTGCATGGAGTTGCAGTCCATTACATAAGCCACTCTGTCACACCCTCATTGTTGGCAAGTTTTACAAGGTGGCCAGCTTGGTTCCCTGCGCTAACAGGTATTGAAGTAATAATATGCTATAGCCTCCTAATGTCAAGAGGCTATCACCTACAATTAAAACTCTACGTCTACTAATAACTCTTTGTGTGCTTCGCGCCATGCTCTAGCGTCTATGTTCTCTAGTGCCTTATGCAGGCGGTCATATACAGGCTCTACGTTATCAACGCCTCCCTTAACTAACCAACGATGCTGCATGCCGTCAAATGTTTCTACTATAATACCGCTCCACCATTCGTTAATGTATACGTCTGCTACTGCTGTTCTTGCGTCTACTTGCATGTCCGTGCTTCCTTTTGTGTGTCTGTGTGTGTCTGATGTGATCCATTATAAGGATATGTGCAGACCTGTAAACTGAAACATTCTCATGTTCACATGAATACAAATCACTTGCTTGTGTGTGCTTGGGTATGCTATAGGGTGCCAGCGCCACTCACACTCTTGTGCATTTGTCAACACTTATTTACTCTTGACTTCTCCAGCCACATGTGCTAGCTATTGGCGCAGCTACCATAGTCTGCTCTAGTTGTCAAGTGTTGACTTGTGTTCCATTGTGTGCTATAGGGCAAAACTCTTGTTGACATGAGGCCGGGGCTGTGCTAGAGGGACGGGGGAGGGCTGGCGTGGCTGGCGTAATCTATAGTAGGCACTTCTGCACACCAGAGGTGAAATTAGAAAACTAGAGAAAACTCCTGTAATGTGAGCACTTACTAACATAGCCAAGTTATTGATTACTATAGTATTTTATAGCACTACAGAATAATACTAAAAAGGACTTGACAAGGACACAAAAATATGCTATAATGATATTGTATTCTTAGAGAGACAGTAAGGTAAAATACACATGGATGTTGATAATAAACCTACTCTTGCTAAAAGGAAAAGAGGGAGGCCTAAGAAAACAGAGGTAGCTTCTAAATCTAGAGGTTCTAGGAAAGCTCTAGGTAGACCTAAAGGTGACTCTGGTATCATCAATGAGTATAAAGCTCGTATGCTTGCGTCCCCTAAGTCTCGTAAGGTACTTGACAGTATTTTTGATGCTGCACTTAATGATGACCATAAGAATCAAGCGGCTGCATGGAAACTAGTGATGGATCGTATGCTACCCTTGAGTTACTTTGAGAAAGATGCAGCCTCAGGCAGATCATCAGTAAACATAACAATCTCAGGTTTAGGCGGCACTGTAGAAACAGATGTAGAGTCTAGTGAACCTATAGACGGAGAGTTTGAAGATGTATAAGTACTTCACTAGAGAAGAGTTTGTGTGTCAAGCCACAGGTGAGAATGAGATTGAGGATGAATTAATCTTGGCCTTAGATGAACTAAGGGAAGCCTGTGGTTTCCCCTTTGTAATCACTAGCGGCTACAGATCACCACAGCACCCTATAGAACTAAGCAAGCCTAAGGCTGGCACTCATGCCCAAGGCATTGCAGCGGACATAGCTGTGTCATCCGGTGTGCAACGGCACACTATAGTTAAGAAGGCCATAGAGCTAGGGTTTACAGGGATTGGTGTAGCCGGTGGCTTTGTGCATGTGGATATTAGATCTACAGATGCACCAGTGATGTGGACTTATGGATAACAAAGACTACAAAGAGACTCTAGCTAAACAAGAGGATCTTAACTGGGATGGTAATACTGAACAAGAGCAAATAGAATATACCTATATTGTAGATGAAGACAGAATGGAAAAGCTGAAGAAGTTATTAAATGACTAGTCTTAACATT